>Ga0209208_10005170_pt1 | contig 18239 bp, 5 predicted proteins | sample S1TSphfallax_3_FD_187694 | JGI IMG/M metagenome (GOLD analysis project Ga0209208, IMG submission 187694) | Host-associated microbial communities from peat moss isolated from Minnesota, USA - S1T2_Fd - Sphagnum fallax MG (SPAdes) (version 2) | ecosystem: Host-associated > Plants > Peat moss >... | reverse complement strand
AAATTGGAATTTTAGTTGGGGTTGTTTTGCCTTCTCTTTGCAATGAATCTCTTCATTTGTGCCCTAAATAATAATAATAATAATAATTTTTATATACCTCTTTTGCAACCTTAATGGGTGTTTTTCACTTGTTATACAAGTTTAGCAAGTGTATCCACTAGTGGCTCCAAGTGAGTCATTAATGTTGGTAATCCAGTGCCATCTTGATATGTTAATCCTCTTATTGTTAGTTGTTATGTACAAGGATTAAGACAATTGTTAATTATGTGGGTTAACACTATTAGGGGCCGTTTACATTAGAGGGCTTTGGCCATAACCCATAGAACCTCACAGTACCCCACCTTTTGCATGAGACCCTGGAAAACCCATGACCTATGGCTTCAAGGTCTTTGTTGAGAGTATAAACCCAATTTGGATTAAAAGAATGCATCACATGCATTTTTTTAATAAAAAATATTTTTTAAAGAAAAAGTTTGGAAATGTGGTTGTCCTATTTTCTTGGTTCATTTTTAATCTTTTTTTTTTTTTTTTTTTTTTTTTTTATTTTTTTTTTTTTTTTTTTTCTCATTTTACATTTTTTTGGTTTTTTTTTCAATCCTTTTTTGCACCTTTCATAAATAATCACACATCGTGGAGGAGAGAAGGAAGTGAATACTTGTGATGGCTATGTATTGGTGTTTGTATATGTTGATTTAACAAGTGTTGAGCATTCAAGCATTGGTTTTAAAATATTAATGGACAAATATGCATTGTTTGTCATCATGTGTGAATTCATGTGGAGGAAAAAATGAATTCTTGGGCTTTTGAAAGCCAATGTGGATTCACATATTAGTTGCCATCCCATTTACTTTTCAAAAAAAAAAAAAACCCCATTTTATTGTTTTTTTAAACCTCAAAAGGTAACAATTTTGTGGGGGCAATAATTAAAAATTCCCTTCAACTTTAATTTTCAGAAAAAAGAAAAACATGATTATTCTATTATTGTGTTTAAGCCTTATGAGGAGCCACCAAAAATTCCCTCCAATTTTATCTTTCAAAAAATAATAAAAAATAAATAAAATATCATAAATCAAGGTTACGAATATTATTTTAGAACCCATGGGCCCTCACTAATTTCATTAATTAGGCCCACCTTTTTTAAGTAGGCCTGAAAAAATACCCCACGGGCCCAACCAACATTATCCATAACTATCCATGTAGGATTCCAACAAGTTTTTTCATCCAAAGTCATTTGCTTGGGCTTGTGCCCTAAACTACCCTAATGTAAACCCAAACTGACCACCCTTCATAGTTTCGATGAATGAGGGATTTTAGATTTGTGTGGTCCCAAGCCCAAGCCCCGGCCTAGTGTAAATTGACCTTTAGTTGTTGGTCTAAAGCTCAAACTGTTTTGAATCTTTTGTAAAACAAGGGGTGTGTCGCATTGTGGCGTTGCCATTTACATTAAAAAGTATTTTAAGGCAAAAGAAAAATTATGGAAACTCAAATATTTCACCATAGAAAAATATAATCTTCAATAGATCCTCAAAAAAAAATAAAAATCCTTCAAGATATTTTAATTCTGTAACTAATCTCAAGTTTTTTCACAAACCAAAAATCATCTTTCAAAAATCCTCATATAAAAATAGCACCTTTTATTATTACCTAGGGGCCAAAATCCCTTAAGCTATTATATTTTATAATGAATTTAAACACAATATCCTTGCCTTGGTAGGTAAGACCAACAAAGTTGTGAGTCAATATAATATTTTTTCACCATGCCATTTCTTTCGTTGGCTTCTTGAATGTCACTACACAACATTTTGCAATTCAAAGTTGATGTCAATGAAAACGTCATTGCCATCACTTTCACCCATTTTTCCTTTTTAAGTTCTAATTCAAGATGTCAAGTGTGTTAGTTTAGTTCTTCAATTAGGTCAACATAGGAGTGCTTGACAAAGATCCTTTTTAACTTGTGAAAAAAAATCTTTGTCATAAAACTCCTTATGAAGCAAGGATTTAGTTTGAGGTCTAGGGTGTAATGCCTTATTGCCAAGGCATTATTTGGCACAAGGACCAAGGTAGGCCCATATGGTAGGAGGCCCCACATATAAACCCACTTCACATGAGGGCATTTCATTAAATTAAAAACCTTTTGGAGCCCAAAATGCTATGGAATAAATTTTTTGGGAATCTAAATAACATTGTGGAAAAGGGAAGTACTTTTGTACTCTAAGTAAAGGGGTTTGTGTGTATGAAAAAAATGTGGATTGAGGTTGAGAGAAATAGTGTTTTTTTGGCAAAAGATGGCATGATGAGGTGTTGAAGATGTCATTCTTTTAGAAAAAAGCAAACTACATTGATGAAGAAGCCAATAGGATAAAGCCTTTGACAATAGATACTTTGTTGTATTGTGTTTATTTTTTTTGTGTTTGAAGGTGAAGGTTGTTGTTTTTAGAGATGTCAAGTTCAAAAAGATAATGTTAATTCAATGTGTTGTTCCAAACGCAACAAAATTTGTGTGGTGTGAAAAATTTCATGGTGATGAATCAAGATCTTGTGATGCATTGTTGGAAAGCTAAGTGATCTTAAGCCATCTATATGTTCTTAAAATAAATACATGTATGCACATGCCCATAAGGCATAAGGTCATAAGCCTTTTGATCCGCTGATGAACAAAAGGGGGTGCGATTTGAACCTAAATCCAACTGCAACAATCAAGGCCTTGGGGTAGATCTTTTCAAACCCTTTGTAACACATAGTTACATTGGAGTAAGGGAATTATTTTGTGCCTTTGTTTTCTTTTTCTTGGCCCAATCCTTATTTTCAATCTTCAATTTTCTTCTTCATAAAGATTTCAAAGGCCAAAGACCATAGTGCTTTTAACCCATGTCTTTTATTTTTTCTCTTTGATGTGGGTCATGAATTAAGGTTTTCTTTTTTGTTAACACCTGTTTTAGGATACTTTCATTACACATAATATGTTTTTAAAAAAAACATCAATAATTTTTTAATTGAATTTTAAGGTTTTCACTGTCAATGTTTGTAATGTTTAATGCTTCTCAAGGTTCAAAAAATTGCATTATGATCATGGGTCAAATATTTGTTAGGAGAGTTATTTGGCTTGGGTGTTATTTTTAATTACCTTGGTTACTCATTAGGCAATTTTTTGTTATGTAAATCACAAGCTAGAAAATTGTTACATATGTTATCTTCACTATATTTTCTTGAGCCAATTTTGTAAGCTTTGTCAAAGAAAAAGAAAAAACATTCTTTTCAAATGTTTTGGATAGAATTAAAACAAATTGAACTCATTGGCAAATGGTAGAAACTATTGTATGGCATAAAACATTGGAAAGATGAAAGATACAAAAAATTGATGCATTATAGAATGTCTTTTGATATTTTTAATAATTTGGTGGAAGAATCAACAACATTTTTGAAATCTATGTGTATTAATCCAATGAGTCCACAATTAGAAATTCAAAAGGTTGTTGTGATTTTGTTTTAATTTTGCTCATGCATTTGGTCCTAAACATATGTTGGACAAGTTTGATGTGGATGTATCTACTATATGCAAACATATGGATATAGTTTGTAATGCCCTTTGCGACAAGAACAAGCTTTTTGGCAAGTACATCAGCACCCCATCTACATATCACATACTACACATTATACAACAACTTTAGAAGTTCACAAATTTGCCAAGTTCATATGTGGTGCCATGGATGGTACTCATATCCCATTAGTTGAAATGCCAAGTAGAAGGTACATCACAAATTTCTAGGTTTCATGGGTTCATTCCAAATCCATGTGAAATATGTTATTTCATAGGTTCATATTATTTAAACACAAATGTTTTGCAATATTTAAACAAGGGAATCACTAGAAGAAAAAAAGGTATTTTTAGATGGTATCTACAATTAAATTTTAGTCATAAGCAACATTTGTGACTAAAATCTCATTAGTCGCCTTGGACAAGTTGCATGCAATATTAGTCACAAACGACAAAAGGTATTGGATGAAAGAAAAAATCAACAAATACAAATTCATTTTTTGACTCCATTGTATACGTATTATTACATGCAACTAAGATGCAACTATTTTGGTCATAATTGAAAGCAAATGATGTGCTGCCACGTCTTCTAATATTTAATTATTTAAAATATATCTATCATTATTATTTTCAAATAATTTAGGATGTTCAATTCAAATGCTTGGATGATTGCATATTATGACACATGGCAATTCTAAATGAATTTATTACAAAATATTAGTCTTAGGTTGGTTAGTACCTAGGTAGGTACATAAGTAGGTGCTTACAAACCTAAGCTACATACCTTCCTACCTACCTACTTAGGTACATAGGTCAACCTAGGTGGGTAGGTCAAATTAAGTACCTACCTAGCTAGGTAGATAAGTAGGTTGGAGAAATAGGTACTTTAAATTGTGCATAATTTTTTTTTGTTTTGGGTTAAACTTTTTGATTGGTTCTTCTCATGTGCACAAATTTTTTAATGTGAAATTGGATGACCACACCCCTTGTTTCAAAATAGGAATGTAGAATAAACATTATGGGATAAGTTTTGAAATTGCAACTTCTTCACAAATTAAGTTGCAATTTCAAAACTTTCCTCATGCTTTATGTTAGTTTTTATATTTATAAATAATTAAAGTACATGGTTTCACTAAATAATTACATAATCATTTAATTATTAATGATTTAATTTAACATATATTTAAAATATAAACTATACACTACAAATATTAAACATTCATTATCAACTATTTAAATAAATAAAAACTTCTTAATATTTAAGTGACTAGCTATCTAATTATTCACAACTTGTCAATACATAATTCATAGATAAATAAATAAATAAAATATTTTATAAAAGTGATTCATTTGGATAACACTAATAGAAAAAAGGCTTAAAACTCAATCAATATTTTTTTGAGTTGAAATATTAGTTTTTGATTTCAAAAAAATAATTTGGAATTCAAATATCAACTTTTAGATCAAATAAGTCTTTGAAATTTAGATTAAAAAATTCAGAATTGAAATATCAATTTTCAGATTCAAATAAACATATTCAAAATTGAAATGTCCATTTTTAGATTCAATTAATAATTTTCTGAATTGAAATAATATTTTTCAGAATTGAAGTATAATTTTTCAGATCAAAATGATTTTTAAAAAAATTTCAAATTTTTCAAAATGTTTTGAAATAATAAAAATAATAATTCCAATAACAATTTTTAGAATAAAATATCAAGTTTTCAGATTCAAATATAATTTTCAGAAGTGAAATATCAAATTTCATATTTGAATAATAAGTTTCAAAGTTCAAATATTAATTTTTAGACTTATTGTATGAACAATGTACATACAAGTGCATAATTAATATACAAACAAATATATATTGATGATGCATGTAATATATCATATATATAGTTTTAATACATACATAAAAATACACCCCTATGTCACGGTAAAATATTTTTAGGTTGCAACTAATTTGTTGACTATTGCAACTAATGGGACATATTAATCTATTAATGGATGAAAATAGACTTTAAAACCATCTAACTGATAGGATGAAGTTTTTAATAGTTGCATCATAATTGTAAGAATGACCAAAATAGTGAAATTTGATCTTATAATTGTAAATACTCCCAAACTTAGTCGCAAATGACTACAAATTACATGTAGTTGCAAACGAAGTGGTTACATTTTGGCTGATTTCTGTTAGTGAGTTGTGTGCATGACTTTTGTATGTAAACAATACAAATCAATATATAACATATGTGTCTAAACAATACAAATAGGCATATGGCATTCGTGCATAAACAATGCACATGACATTGATGTTTAAACAATACAAGTAGATGAATGATATATGTGTCTATTCCATATGAACTTATGAAAAGTAGTTTTCACATGACTTATTATTGCCAAATCGTGGCCCATGAAGTTTGTGATCAGTACATATTCATATTGTCCTATAAGTTATATATGATGCACAAAAAATGTTTTAGAATGTTTGTGTTGGGCAACTTAAAGGAATGTAAAATGGGGGTCAATTCAAAACTTTTAATTTGGAGAATGAATTAGGACTCAACATATTTTACAACAACTAAAGATTAATGTTCAAGGCATGAAGATGACATTTTATTTGATTAATAATTTTGTTTATGCCATATGTACTTATTTACAAAAGAAATTGGAATTCTTATCATCCAAATGATGTAGACAAAAGGAAATATGATAGTAGCATGAAATCCAAAAATGTCATCATAAAAAATGCTTTTGGGACTTTGAAAAATAAATGATAGATATTGAAAATATTCAATTCTAATGTTAACAATGCCAATGTAGTTGAAGTACCTTGTTCTGTATTACACAACTATTGTTAGATGTGGAAAATCCCATAACCAAGTTATTTGAATGATGCAATAAGGAGGGACAACTTTGTAGGATTTAAAGTTGATAAGTTGCCAATTTTGAAGGATAGAAAGCAAGAAAAAGAAGCAAGAAAATTAATGAGGAAATTTTGATTTGAAACATGGTTGATAAACCACTTGATAAAAGTTTGATTTTTCACATTGTACCTTGAACATGGATTGAAAAAAAATTATTTCATTTTTTGTGCACATAAATGTTGCAAAAATGCAATAAAATCACAAATCGTTAATGTCCAAAAGTAAGATTGCAATTCATGTAAATAAGTTTTAAATCATGTTAAGATAAATTTATAGTAAAATGATTCACACCCAACTCCTTTTCCAAAAGCACAAAAGTAAGGAGTTGATATTGGAAGGTGAAATGGTGTGAAACCACTACACACATTTTTTAATTTTACATTTATCAAAGGGTTATGGGAGGGAAATATGAAAATTTGAATTTCATAATTTATTTTGACATGAATCCATATGATGATCACAAACCATCCAAAATGCAATAATTATTTAATTTTCATTAATATGAAAGCTTCCAAAACAATTTGGGTCAAATTCTAAAATTATATTTACTCAAGACCTCAAAAATGGTTACAAGTTTTAAATTAGTTTTTTTTCACCTTCAAATGTTAATAGAAATGATTCATACTTTATATGTCATATTTGAATGTAAATTATATCACAATACATAGGTTACACGAAAAATATTTAATCTAAAATCAAGTTGAAAATCTACAAGTGTTATTCAATAGTGGTTACATGTGTAGTGAATCATTTTATCATGAACTTACCCATTCTCAAATGCTACCATGTAAAGAAAAACTAGGCCTTCAAGGATCTTGGAGCTTTAATACTTTAGCAAAAAGAACAACTATCTATAATTATCTTTCTAATTTAGCAAATTTCCTCCTTGCTTGCTCATTTTCAAGTATTTGAATTGGAATGTGCTTTGTATTTTGCATCTTCAAATCCCCGTCTTTATTGTAATTTGTGAAAACTTTTTAATGGCATTTGTAATTGATGGAAACCCCCCAAACCTTTGTATTTTTTCATTCATAATTTTTTAATTTGGTTTGCCTTTAATACTAGGCAAATGCCAAGCCCTTGTCTTGGGTGAAACTACATTAGATGTTTGGTCATATTGTGACAAAAAAACTAGGGCACATCATAATCAAAACACAGAGCACACACATATTGAATGGTAAATACATTCTCAAAATCACCCATTGGCATGCGCCTATGGCCACCTAAGTTCAATCTTGTAACCACCTAAGTCATTGCCTTCTTCAACAAAGAAAGGTTTGAGGTTTCTAAAGGGTCAGATCGCTTTGATATCTCTCTCTTGAACCCATTGCCCTTCCTTCTTCTTCTCAAATTCTTTAAACCATATCAACCTAGAACCACATCAAACTTCCACAGGAACCTAACTTCCTGTTTACATTTGATAACATAAATCCTTCAGCCCAAATAAACTATATAATCCAATGTTCCTAATACAACCTAGAACCCTAAACTTGACAACACATAAAACAAAAATACAACACATATCAACTCCCCAATGACTGTTTCACAAGTCTTACGAAGAACCACAACCCTCATTCACATGATCCACCCTATAATTTCAATGGACTGTTACTGTTCTTCGAAATTCCCAATAATCAAAATACTCTCTCATGAAATGCAAGCCAATAATATCCACATACAAATCAACCCAAAACACACACTTTGAGAAGGATTTTTGGTCGTTCTTGAAACCTCTAAGCTTTTCATCATCCCCCTTTTCAACCATCAAAACTAACCCTTAAACTAAAATTCTACCTCCCCAAGTACATTACGCAGTGGATCTCCTTGTACCTTTGTTGGAGACAGAGATTTAATCCGACTTCTTGAAAACCTCTATTCTACTCTCCCAAAATAAAAACCAAAACATCCCCACTTATTTGCTTGTTATTCGTTTTTTTGTCACCCCACCACAAGATTTCCGCCGGCTGCACTTTATTTGGTACGTCCTTTGCCACACAATCATCGAGCATCCAACAATATCCACAACATCATACACAACCCAAACAAAAGAAAACGACACAAAAATTTCAATGCCATAAACACCACCACATCTCCATCAATGCTCTCCCTTGTTTCCATGCCGTTTTATGTAAACATTACCAACTACAAACAAGAAAAAAATCTTTCCTTGAAAACCCTAAAATTCTTTCATGTACACATACAAACCTTGAAAGTTAAAAATTTGTTACAATATGGTTGACCGAATGGACATCTTCATTCTTGTCAACAAAGACTAGGGTTTGATGTTATATTTTTAAAATAATGTCAAGATTATCTAAGTTTACCACTTGAGGATGAGGTAAGCAAGAAGTTTGATATATGCATTTGCGTACACTTATCATTCTTTTTGTGTTACCTAGATTGCTATGAAACCTCTCATACCATAACCAAGAGGAAGGAGGAACACCTAATACACTACACCTTCATGTTCTTCATGGTACTTCTCTCATTTTTGTGATTTTGTCTTGGTACTATTTCCAAGTGTGTGACACCTCATTGGGGAATGTTGTATTGATTTACTTTACTAACTCTTTTCAATCCTTTGTAGCCACATGTTGCCTATGGTATTCCCAATTGTTCTACCACCATAAATTGATCATCATTTGCAATTTCTTATGGCTTCATAACCTCCTATCAACTTGGGGTATCTCAACAACTTTAGGGAACCCTAAACCAATATTCACATCAAACCCAACCTTTCAGAAGAAGGAGAACTGGATACTTCCAAAAGATATCCCATGAAAAGTTTTGGTGCAACATATTTAAGGAAATTGCCTCCTTTTTTGTTACACCTCCCCAAGGTTATTAAAAATGTGAGTGCTATTTGTTTCCCATTTTTTTTTACTTATTCTTTTGGAAGCCTTTACAAACCTATGTAAGGAGAAACATGTAGTATGAAAGGGATATAAAGTTCTAGCATGACTAAGGTGCTAAAATTATTTTCAATTTTTTTTTTTGATGTTGTCACAATTATAGATGTGCATTTAAAAAAGGGCACGTGTAGTTATGTTGGATTGGGGAGTGAGGATTTTTGTGGAGGTGTCAAAGGAGCTAATTAAATTTGAATCATAGTTTTAAAAAAAAATTATAACAAATCTAATGTACTTTGCATGGCTTTGGCACAAACTATTTATTTTTAGAAACGTTGCAAAAACAAAATTTTAAAGAACAAAACCACAAAGGAAAATAAAAAATCTTTTGAAATATTCCAGAATATTTTAAGGTTTAGAATGGAATATTTTGAATTAATTAATTATGAACAACAAACATTTGTTGAATTGCCCTCGTAACAAAATAATTAATTAGTGGTACATTAACAATTTAACGACTATGAGGAGCTCACATATGGAAGAAACTTTAAAGTATGAATACATTTGAAAATTGACTAATAATTAAAATTATCTTGGATGTTAAATGATTTTTATTATTATTGTAGCCTAGGGTCAACTTTCACATTGAAAAAATCAAGAATTATTTTTTCATAAATTTGAATTTATTATTTTTTCATGATATACTATGATATTGTCATATGAATGAAATTATTCAAATTGTAACTTGTGATAATTATGATGGTTTCCAAGTTCCAACACCTCACCTTCATATTTTTTCAAAAATTAATTTCATTATTTTAAGGATTATTTTGATGAAACTAACCCTAGGGTAAAGTATGTCAAGACTCCAAGGTTGTTCAAGAGAATAAAATGACTAAATGTGATGGAATGGCACAATATGGATGATGCATGATGTCCAATGAAAAATCACAACTTGGAAAGTTGACATGTTAACTTCATTGGTGAATTTATTAGTTGAAAAATGTTCCAAGAACATTAAAATATTGACACATTTTTCTATTTTTATTTGGGCAAAATGTTGTGTGGAATGCCAATGGAATTTTTTTCATGAATCCTAAAATTTTAATTGGAAAGCAATATGTCCCCCAAGAGCTAGATATAACACTATACTCAAGAAGTAAAATGATTTCATGTCTTTCTTAGTATATGGCTAGGAAATTTGGCCATATGGAGTTCAAATTGGTGTTGGGCAAATATCCCATTTGATTAGTTAGAAGCATTGGTTCCAATTTAATAAACCAAATTAGAACTATTTAACCAAAAAAAATCAAGGAAAAAAAGACTATAATTGGGGGCTAATTGGAGGTTAACCATCAATTCGTTACTTAAAATTGAACCAAAAAACAAATTTTCAATTCCATTTATGTGTGAGAGTAAAACCAAAACCATTCTAATTTATTTTTTGAACTAGAACCAAAGGTTTTTCATAAAAGTAAAAAACCAACCAATAGTAATTCAAAGTTCAAACAACCTTGGCATCAACCTTTTTAAAAAAAATTTGTGGCTAAATTTTGACTTCTATTCACATTGTGCAATGGAGTTAGTCAAATTTCTAGGATGTGTTTCAACATGGTCATTGTTGGATGAGCTTGTAAATTGCTATTTTACATTGACAATATGCACTCAAATAGCCAAAATGTTAGTCTTTGTAACTATTGAAGTTGTGAATTCATCACCTATTCATTGTTGAAACCCTAACCCTAATTTCTTTCAAAAGCCTTAAATGTTTTTTAAAAAAGCCAATTTACTTTTAGAAGGTGGCCACATTGCCTAAAGTAGTGTCCCAAAGTGTAAGCTTTTCACAATATCAGTGTCAAATTCCTTTAGTGTAAATCATTGGGATTCACTTTTCTTGTAATTGGGATCACTTGAATCTTCTTCTTCTTCGTGCACATTGAGTAATTTATGGAGAATGTGATGAGGGGTGAAAACACACTACAAGGGATTCTTTTAAGCACTTTTGGGTTTAGTATTATAATATGTATAATATAATTGCTCCAAAAATGTGGTGCATCTAATTTTGGGTTTCAAATTTGGTGTTTATGTTTTATAATTTTTATTTTTTATAAAACTAATGTTATATAATATTACTTATTAAAATGAATAAAATGAATAATTGAAATGCATGGGTCCATGGGTATATTTATGGTATACACATGTACAATAGAACTAGTTTTTCATTTAAGATTACACCAACATCAAAGCTTCATTACTCATTAAAATAAATATTTTCAACGAAATTTAAAACAAAGCCACCTTAGCTATGCTTGTCACTTCCATGTGAATGTGATTGTTATTCAAAATTTCAACTTACCACACATTTATTGCATCTTTCTTGAAATGAAAATTTTCAAAATTTTCACATGGTTCAAAATATCTTCAACTTTCATAAAATTAAGATTTAAAATAATTTGGATTTTTTGGGGAGTATTTTTGTCTTTTTCAATATAGTTTTATAAGTATTATTTTTGAAAAAATTCATTCTAACATCACATAATATGAAATCAAAAAGTGTTTTTATTTAGTAATTGACTTATTTATGTAATGGGCTATCATAATATTAAACAAATAATGAAAATCCTTCAATTCATAATGACATTGTTGAAGTTCAAAAGTGCACCACCTAGAAAAATATATATAATGATGCACAAAAGGGGTCCTTTGTAATGTGCTATCACCTCGGGTGTACATCACTTTTCATTATGTTTGAAAGTTAAAATGATGACTCTTGAATCGCAAGTCCCATTCAAATGCATTCCAATTTTGACCATTGTTTATTTTGTTGAAGTTTTGTGAAGCTTGTGAATGTTGTACCATAATCAAATTGCTGTTTATGGATTTTGTGCAAAATAATGGAAGTGATCATTTCAACTTTGAATGATGTTAAAATTGTGAATTTATAAGTTTCCAAATGGGATTTGGTTTCAAATTTGCAAAGCCAAGTTCAAGGTAAATCCGTTTAATTCTAATCAAATTGTTCTAAAGTTCCTTTCTAAGTTTCTTATACAAGTTTAAGGTTTAGTGGAAGTTTAAACCCTTCCATGACGTTTTCATATGTTCTTCTTTTGGTTTTTTAAGTTTTATTTTTCTTTACAACTGAGTTTTGTTTATTTTGGTTTACAACACTATGGTTTGCAAAACACAATGGTCTTTTAATCTCAAGTTTTGTCCTATGATCACCATGTCTTCTATTATTTCAAATTTTTAATTCCTCCAAAAACCTTAATCTTGTCATGCCATTGTGCTTTATATCAAATTCTATTATGTTCCCAAGGTCATATAACTTTTTCAATGGGTGAAAATCATCTCTAGCTAAAGCTTGGCTTTAATCCCCAAAGTCTATAATCAATTTAGTTGAAGTAACTAATTCCATAATGGTCTAAAACCCTAATCTAACTTAGTGATTCTTGAAGTCCTCCTTGAAATCCCTATTGTTGAATATAAATCTTGGGAAAATTGTGAATATATCAAACTCCCAATCATATCTTTGGTTTGACCACCCATGGAAGAAACAATAACTTGGTGTGGATGGTGATGTAAATAAGGGAAAAAGATCATATGGTACACTAGAAAGTTTTAGGCAAAATGAGCAACAAAGTTGCCATGGATAAAGGGTGGGGTTATCCATAGTGCAAGGTGTAGTGTCTACTCTTTAATTGAAAAAAAAAGACAAAATTGTTGAGTCCAAATGGGATACATTAACAAAAAATGTTAGCTGTAGGATTGTGATTTATGATTTGCCACAACTTGAGGTGAAAAAAGGTGGGGAATACATTGTAAAAAAGTGTGCCCATTTGGAAAACATGAGGTTGTGGGCACAAAAGGAATTTGAATTATGTTCTACAACAAATCATTAAACCCTTAGAAGAAAGGGGAATCAAAAGATGGTTTGATTCAAGTTTTTGTTTCACATTCTTACGCATTGTTGCATTATGTTAAAATATGAAACAATGTATGACTTGTTTATTAGTTTAAAGGTTTCACATAATTCAACCATGCATTGGTTTAATTTTGCAAGCTTGACCCTTGGTATAGTTATGTTCTAACAAGTCTAAAAGGCCATTATCCATGCCATACAATTTGTTTAATTCCTAGGTTTTTCCTATGACAAGGCTACAATAATTGATAATGATTTTGGGATATGTGTTCATGCATACATGGTGGATGGTTGGAGTAAAATACCAATTTTGGTATGAGTTGATCAAATTGTTGATGAATTAGGTTTAAAAACTTTCATCAAGGTGATTATGAACTCTTTGATGAAAGGTCAAGGGTTAAGTAGGGAGGACAACGCGCTCCCAAGCTCTTTGATAGACTCGAATGTGAATTTGTGGTGAAAACAATGGAAGAGCAAGGAGTTGGGGACACATTCCCTGGCTCGCAACATTTTGAAGGGGTAGACGGGCATGTTAGAGCTCCGGGATGGGACTAGGAAGAATAACAAGCACTTAATCACTCACATGGACCTGCATAAAACCAAACAATAAGTTGGTTAATGCATAGTTGGAGCACTTTTGGTGCTAGGACAAGCCACAAGTAAACTTGGACTCACAAAACTCACCATGGCCCTGATTTGAAGGAAACCACCACCTTCCCCCTTATAGTATATTATGTGCCTCTCTATGAGGCCCACATCCAAATGGCATTTTGTCCTAGGACTCCCAAGTGGGAGTCTCGAAATTCTCACAGCTCGGATTTCCGCAACTTTGCAGGCCCATAACTTTGCATGTAGATTTCCAATTGAGATGAGGTCTAAAGCAAAGTTGTAGCCTTCGTCAAGAGCTTTCCAATAGTATGTCAATGCCACTTGCACGTGAGGAAATTGGGGTGATTCCTAACTTTTAGTGGTCAGGAGTCAAAATGCCAATTTGACTCCCGACCCTTCTTTTGGCCATAAATTGTGTTTCAGATGTCCAAATGAGTCATGCGAGCCCATTTTAGACATTTACATCCAAGAGCTTTTCAATGATATAAGAAACTTTTCAATTCATTGAGTTTTGACCCTTGCAATTGCTCTTTGAAAATTTGGGAGTCCACTGGGATTTCAACTCCCAAAGTGGAAATTCCCTTGGAAGTGTGAGAGTTCATTCCTTCACACTTTCCTACATTCTTGGGGACGTTCGGTGTGACTCTCGGGCTTCCCTCTTGGCCCACAACTTCGCAAACCCTTGTTTTGGTCGCGAGCCCAAGGCTAGGGTTGTGACAAATGAGTCATCTAAAAAGTTCCTATGTTATGGGGATGATGGAATGAATGTGTTTCAAAAGGGAAAAACTAGAGTGAAAAACCAAATCAAGGATTCTTGGGCACCATTCTTGATGGGTGTTCATTATGTTGTTCATCACACAAATTTGGTAACCTAACCCTTGGGGGATTTGACCCTCTAATATTGAGGTTTTTATGTTGAACATGTGTGGTTATTTCAGCAATTCATTGAAAAGACATATATAATTCCAAGGACTTGCTCAAACCTTGGAAACAAAAAGGAATAAAATCCTCAAGAATGTGAAAACGAGATGAATGTCCATGTTAGAACCTTTGGAAGGATCATGGTAGAATATTGCCCTTTGCTTAAAATGATTCAAGTTGGTTACATTATAACCTAGGTGCCAAAGACATATACTTATACTTCTATTATATAGTTTTGAAATCAAACCATTAAGTGGTCCTCTTTTTACTTTTACTTCTATGTTTCAAATCTATTTGATGGTGTTCCTTTTGCATTACCTTTGTCTTTTAGATCCCAAAAATGAACCTTATGTTTTTTGTTGTTAAATTTTTTTGCCACCTACACAACAACCCATGTTTGGAAAAAAAAAGGCTAGTTCCTATCTTATTACCTCTATTTTGTTGGTCTAAGTGATTATCGATGGTGGTTTGTCTTCTTTCTTTCCTTTATTTCACAATTCCTAGAGATGAACCATGATTTCCAAGTTCCTTTCTTTAAGTTGTTGTGTACAAAATGCACAAATGAACATTTCTACTTTGTTTGGTCTCAACTTTGCCAATGTTGAATGACATTTTTTGTTTTTTTGTTATATGTGGCACACCAATCTAGGCCTTTTCTTTAACATTCATTTTCTCCTTGGCCTTGCTTGTGTTTTGCCACTTATGGAAACCATGCAATCTCTTTTCAATTTTGTTCCAAAGGGGATTATTTTGATATGTGATTTTATAGTTGTAATGATAGTATGCCAAGGTTTGATGTACATTCTGTATTGCAATACCACCTTATCATTCCAAAAGGATGAATTTTGGTCTTGTTGTAGATTATTATAAGGTGACCACAATCAAATCCATATGAATGGATTATTGGTTGCAATACAAATGTATTGAACATCTTGCTTTTGATACAATTGGCAAGAAAATATGGGTTCATTAAGATGCAATTTGCCCAAATATAGGTGTTATGTTGCTAGTGACATAAGTGACATTTGCAACTGTATAGCTTGTGAAAGTTTGAGTGCAAAGGTAAATTTTGACCCCCTTTGAATTGTGTTCTACTTGGTTTTGTAACGGCAACTTCACTTGGTGGTTATGGTTCGAATGTTGTATTTTTGATAAACAAGTTAAGCGTTCCTTTCCATTTACCTCTATTTTGTAGAGCCCAACACTAAAGCTTGATGGTCTTCTTGTCCTTTTGTCAATGTTTTATTAAGCATGGTTATGAAACATTATGGTCCAAGTCTTCCATCAAATTGTTTTGTTTTGTATTGGATGGTAGAAGTTGCAAAGAGCCCAATAGCAAAGTTGGATGTGTGGTTTCCCAAGCAAGTGGTCATGGATGCTATGGGGATTATTTATCCCCAATATTGGTTGAAAGGTTTAGGGTTTAGGGTTTGGGGCTTTGATAGCTAGAGGATATAGCCAGAACAATGGGGCTGGTCACAATTTTACTTAATGGCCCAAGGGCATTTTTATAAAGATGGCATGTGCCAGATAGTTATTGGAAACATTTCTCTATCTTTGCCACATATGCATTTATTTGCTGAAATGTTTTGCCACAAGTGCAACAACCCAGATTTGGAAAAAGATTAAAAAGGCTACATTGCATAGTCCAAGTATCATGCTCAAGAATTGGCTGGTGCAGGGGGGAATATGATAAATGAACAACATCTAATAGGAGGATTAAGGAACTGCCATGACAAGGAGGACACCAGTACTAAATGGTACTGTTGTAATCCTTACTTATGGTTTCTTTATGTTGAGAGATGGATGATGAAGTCCATCAAATATCCATAAAACTTAGCGCCTCCAATATAGGTTATTATACCTTCTCTAGTGAATTTGTTTAGTGCTGAGCTGGGTCATACAGTCTCCACTAAAGGTAAGAAGGGAAACCAAGCCTATGTTTAATAATTGGCTCAACTAGTTTCATTATATCCTTGCAGGTGGGTATTTAGCTTTGTGAAACATTCTCAATGCCCATGCAGGATTTGGCTAGAATTTTAAAAAATTCTCACCATATGTGCATATGCCCCCTTGTGCAGCTGGCTTGCCTTGATCTCTACATCGCTAAAGGCCCTTCGGGCAGGGGCATTACTCCTCAGACCTCAAGGCCCAACCTCGGTCCATAGGTTGACATAATCATCCTCCAGGGCATTATCATATGCATAACAACCTTAGTTGAAAATTACAGTGCAATTTTTGAGACCTCCCCGAGTGCAATTTCCTGCTCTAGACTGGCATAGGAGGTTTCAGGAATTTCCTTGGAATGGAGCATTTTGCGAGGATGAGCAACCTCAACTATGGGAGTACATAGCTTGGTTCAGCAGCAAGGTGCTTAATAATTTTATTTTATTTTTTCATTTATGCTTGGCAGTAATAATAATAATAATAATAATAATAGTAATTTCGCATTATATTAAATAGTGAAGCTAGTGTGCTTGAGTTTCTTTCAGGTTTTCAGCATGGTAGGCAAGCATTTTAAAAGAAGTTTTGACAATTCCAAAAAAGAAATAATTAATGCCTAACCAGGCTAGGTCTTACAATATTCATTTGGTCCTCAGGGAAGGGCTGTTGTCAAGGCAACATGCTTCTCCCCTATACTTTCAGTCCCCCCATTATCATCAAGCTTCTTCATCCTAGAGTTCTTAGAGAATTGATAAAAATGAAAGAAGAACAGAAGTGAGAACAATATACCAGTAAGAGGTGATGGCTCACTGGGTATATTTGTCCAGGTCTGCGACCCTGGGACCTAGAAAAAAATAGGTTGTGGGGTTCAAACTTACTTGCTGGGGTGCACGTGAAAACCCTGTTGTGGCTGCCTAGTAATAATAAAAGTATAATGGCCTTTTGTGTTAGACTCCAACTCAAAGAAAGTTACCCCATCACATGGCTCTGGGTCCTCCCAATGGGGGATTCCTTACTCACTAGTACATTAGTAATGAGGACAAGGCCTCTTTCCTTTAAATTTGGATTCTACAGTTGGCAAGATGGGTTGTAGGTCTCATTTGTCCAAACTTTAGTGCATCCTCTCCATTCTGCAAAAGTTGGATGGGGAGGATTTTGTGCTAGAACTACAAATTTGCTCCAGTCTAAACTCCGAATTTCAATATGAATAAGTCTAGCCTTTCGACACAATCCCATTGTTATGGGCCTTTCCCCAGCAAGAGAACACTTTTGTTAACTCTCTTCCTAACTTTTGTGTCCATGTAATGGGCCTTCCCCCCAGCAAGAGAACACTTTTGTTAACTCTCTTACTAACTTTTGTGTCCATGTAATGGGCCTTCCCCCAGCAAGAGAACACTTTTGTTAACTCTCTTCCTAACTTTTGTGTCCATGTAATGGGCCTTCCCCCAGCAAGGCAACACTTTTGTTAACTCTCTTCTTAACTTTTGTGTTCATGTTATGGGCCTTACCCCAGCAAAAGAACACTTTTGTTGACT
>Ga0209208_10005169_pt1 | contig 18240 bp, 17 predicted proteins | sample S1TSphfallax_3_FD_187694 | JGI IMG/M metagenome (GOLD analysis project Ga0209208, IMG submission 187694) | Host-associated microbial communities from peat moss isolated from Minnesota, USA - S1T2_Fd - Sphagnum fallax MG (SPAdes) (version 2) | ecosystem: Host-associated > Plants > Peat moss >... | reverse complement strand
AAATTTATTATCATTTAATGTTAAAATCCTTCTTTGGGTGCTTGCATATTACACAATGTTAGAATTTGGAAAACAAAAATAATACTAGTTCAATAGGTGGATATAGATGTCATACATTAACTTGCCCAAAAATGGTGAAATGATACATATTTTACAACAAAAAATATATATTTTGTAAAATTTCTCCTTCATTTCTTTTTATGGTTCAATGTTTTTTTATTACCAATTTGGAGAAAAAGTTGAAGTTTAACACAAAGCATGTAGATTTATCTATAGTTATTTTTTTGCCCCCAAATGTTTTCTTCCATAATAATGCCCTAAGGGGTGGTTTACAAATGTCTTTATTAAAAACTTTTACATAAAGAATTCCTTATGACTAGTCAATCTAAATGATTGTTGCAATTGGAACATTTTTTAATTGTTTATATGCAAGATTCATCGGGGAATTGAACAATTTACCAATTATCATGATGAAAATGTAAGGTTTGTGTTTTTTTCTCATTATGGTTCAATTTGTCATGTTTTGGACATTTGAATTTTATATTATCAAATGTGAGACTATTTCCAACATAAATGATATTTTCTATTAATCTTCCAACCTAAGTTGTAAGAATGTTTATAATGAAATCTTACTACTTCTTTTTATTATTTTGGACAATTGATAATATCCATAACATTCATTATCATATTAATGAGAGCATATAAACTTAATACACCCCTAAAAAAATGTATAACATCATTGTGGGATTCAATTTTGATAAAGTTTCCATTAGTTTACAAAACCCACCTATTTTTTTCATATATTCCATATTAAAAATTTCACCACATAGAAAATTGTGAATAAGCATGTTCCACATCTAAACTAGTGTTGGACGAGTACTAAAAAGATATTCAAAACTAGGCTAAGGTATTTTAACCCAATTCTTTCAAAAAGAATTGATGGGCGTTAACTTAAATGATACATGAGTTGATACTCTGCCCATTAAATATCATTTGTAAAGAATTGGTTCACAAAGTATTAAGTTAAATTGAAATCTTTCAAAATATGAACCCAAACATAAGTTATATTGATCACCCCTAGGTCCAATTTTTAACTAGGCTCTAGGCTTTAAGACATAAGGTACCTTTGGATGGAGTCTAGGTTATAAGCTACCTAGGTTTAGGGCTTAGCCTAGGTAGGGGGTATTGCTTTATGTTTAGCCTTAATGTTTAAGGTGGCTAAAATATGGAAATGTGACAACTATCTTGGGGGGAGTCAAACTTGAGTTCAATAAGGAGCCTAATCATTTCCATTTTGACCCATATTGTTGTTCTTTTGATTTTTGTGTTTGTAGTTTGTCTCTTGCATTTTTTATACTTGTGTTGTTCATGGTTCTATAATAGGTAGTGTTTCTTATGGCATTAGTGTTTTCAATGGTGCTTCCTATGTTACTTTTTGTGATGTTTCTCATAGTTTTTCTTATTGTTCTTTTCATTTGCTACTCAATTGTTGTTGAGGTTGTATTGTTGCACTAGTCATGGTGTTGCTTAAGTTTTGTTCATGGTGTTGCACACTTGTGATGTTATTTGGGTGTTGCTTGAGGTGTTGCTCAACATTATTTGACATTACTCAATGCTACTTCTGGTTGTTCGGGTGTTGATAATCATAACATTGTTTTGTTTTTGCTTTTACTTTTGGTGATGTGCAATGATGCTTGTGGGGTGCCCCTAACGCTCATGTTGCAACTTGTGGTGGTGCTTGTGATGTTGTTCATACCACATACTATCTTATTCAATGTGTTTGCTCATGGTGATCACACCCCCCTCCCCCCTTTGTGGTATTGGTCTTTCACTTTTGCCTTTGTGTAGGTTGTGAATGTGGTTGGTGCAACAATGTTTGTTGCATGGTTTGTAAATTGATAACCTTGTAATTTAGAAAGGTATGTCTTCTAACATTGTGTTTTTTTTTTTTGGTGTTTTTGTTTAATGTTTATTTAATGTTTGCTTTGTATGTTTCATTATTTTGTGTTTTGTTTTGCATGCATATTTTGTTGTTTTGTTTATACTATTTTTTTATATGTCTTTTTATATATTTTTCTATTTTGTATGCATGTTTTGTTGTTTTGTTTATGTGTTATTATTTGTTTGTTTATTTATAAGTTTTATTTGAGTGGCCAATGTTAGTGTTTTCTTTGTTTGTTTGTTGGATTTCATTTGTGCAAGACCAACTAAATTGCAAATTGCAAGTTTATGTAAGTTAAGTGCATGAAGGAAAAATATCTAAAGTTAGACGTAACTTGGTAAAAGTAATTTGATAGGATGTTGACATCCAACACCCCTACTCAATGAACTATCAAGTTACACATTTGATCATGCCCACCAAACATTGAAAATGTTCATGTTTGTTTAACATAAAATGATTTTGTCAATATATTTGGAACCATATTCTATCAATATATTAGAACGTGATAAAAGGTTCATTTTTAGTTTTGTATTACACCAAATGATGATGAATCTTGATATGTCTCATGTGAGCATGAAAGTTTTTTTTAATTTATAAAAGTATACAACCTTTATTATCATCATATATAACAATGGGTTTCATTTACAATTGCCCAATAGTCCCAAATAATGATGGAAGCCACATTACTTGCCTTATTATTTTAAAAATTGTTGTATGATTTAGTTTATATTAATAATGCAATAATATAAGGTTTTTTTTCCTACTTCAACTAACAATTCCATTGCCAATTTTAAAAAAATTGATGTGGATAAATGGTCATCAATATTGTCAATCCAATTTGCATCACAATACACATACATTTGTGTGCTTTCATAAATAATATCCTACCTCCCAATATTGGGATGATGCATTTGGTAAAATTCCTATCAAAATGGATTTCACTCATAATGTTTTTATCAATCTCATGGCTATGGTAGAAATTCTTGTCAAAATGCATTTAAGCCCAACAATAATTTATGCCCCTTTTAGAACATATTTGGCCTTGGTTTGAATTTATGTTCTTCTTATAATGTGCTTAGTTAATTATGGTTGACGCCATTTTCAAAAAACACATGGTCCATGTTTTAATTTATCTCCCCAATAAAATGTATTTGGTTCAACTATGTTTTACACACCTTTTAGAACACATTTAGCCTTGGTTATGACTTTACATTCCCATTAGAATTAATCCCAGTTGTGGTGTACATGTATTTTGGAACACATCTAATGACACACCCCCGAGCTCCTTGATGGATTCAATTGCAAGTCCAAAGGTGAAGATAATGGAAGAAGAAAGAGTTGGGGCGCACTCCCTGGCTCTCAACATTTCAAGGGTAGAGGGGCGTGCTGGAGTTATGGGATCGGGATTGGAAGATTAACAAGCAACTCAATTACTCACACGGACTTGCACAAACTAAACAACAAATTGGTTTGTGCGTAGCTAGAACACTTTTTGTGCATAGATGAACCATGGGCAAACACAGACTCACAAGATTCACCATAACCCGAACTTGGGGAAGCCACCACCTTCCCCCTTATACTATACTCTATGCCTGGCCATGGGACTAGCACCCAAATGTTATTTTGTCCCAGGACTCCTTAGTGGGAGTCTCGAAATTCCCAAAGTTGAGACTCCTACAACTTTGGGGGTTCATAACTTTGTGTGCAGACCTCCCATTGAGGTGAGGTTTGAAGCAAAGTTGTAGCTCTCATCAAGAAATTTCCAATGGTATGTCGCATGCCGCCTACACGGGGCGATTCCCAACTTTTAGTGGTCGGAAGTCAAATTGACAATTTGATTCTCGACCTTTCTTTTGGCCATAACTTGTGTTTTGAGTGTCCAAATGGGTCATGTGATCCCATTTTAGACATTTACATTCCAAGAGTTTTTGATGATATAATTAACTTTTCTATCCAATAAGTTTTGACTTTTAAAATTACTCTCTAAAAATTCGGGAGTCCATTGGGACTCCAACTCCCAAAATGGGAGCTCGCTTGAAAGTGTGGGGGTTCATTCCCTCACACTCTTTCACACTCCTAGGAGCATGAAATGTGACCCCCGGGCTTCATTCTTGGCCCACACCTTTGCAAGCCCTTGCTTTGATCATGAGCCCAAGGCTAGGGTTGCAACATCTAACCTTTGTTATGGCTTACATTCCAATTGGAACACATTTGCCTTCAACTATGGTTTATGCCCCTTTTGAAACACACATCACCTTTACCATATGGTTTATGTTATTGTCAAAATGCATTAGCCTAGCCCTTCATGTTCTTATTAGAACTTTAGCTCTCAAAGAGGTCATTTTAGTTTTATTCCAAATGGTGTGCAAAACAATATTTGATGTAACTTATTGAAAAATAAATAAAATCAATTTACTTAAAGGTAAATAGGGCGCTTATAATTCATTATGAAAATATATTCAAAATATATGTAATATATTTTAAGATATACCTAGAATATTATAAAATATGCCATTATTTCATAGCAATTTAAAATTACATTTTTACTTTAGGTGCTTCCTAAAATATACAAACAATGATTTTCCTTAGGCTTTAGCCTATGGCTTATGTTCCTATTGAAATGTGCTTAGATCCTCATGTTCTTGTTGAAATCTTGGGTATAGCCTACATTCCCATCAAAACATGTTTGACCCATAACAACATCCTCAATGTTTATTTTGAAACATAAATTAATTTCCATTGTGCCTTTCATATAATGGAAAAATTATTCATTATAATATAATGAGATTACTCATGAACAACCACAGATTGGTTCACAACCCTAACTATTTGAACAATATTAGGTCTTTCATGTACCTTTGCATACATCAATTTTCAACATAATTTTGAAATGGGATAACCCACATGCATTGTTTCCAAGTCTATATTAGTTTGAAGATTCATATTTATTAAAAGTTTGCAATTAGTAATTATAAAAGGGGTAAACATTGGTTTTTTTTAGTTAGACCAAAACACCTCAATATATTTTTAATGTATTTATATTGGTCAAAGTAAAGTTTTCAATAAATTTGTTGAATGTGATTCATTTTTATCCCCCAAAAAATTAGATGTCATTTAAATCCACCATCTTGAATTTATTCAAAATATTGCCCTTTGTCTCTTTCAATACAATCAAATCGTTAAAGGCCAAAATGAAATTAATAACACCAAAACTTATGAACATAATGTAATTTCCATGAGCTCTTTTGAAATACATGTTATGATTAACATAATTGCTTTCAAACCCCTTAAACAAGAAATATGCATCAATGTTTTGGTTCTATGCATGGGTTGGAAATTGTTTCAAACCATATAAAGATTTCAAAATGACAAAAACCTAGCAAACTCCATTAAAAAAGAAACACCTAACAAAAGGGGAAAAGAAAGGAAAGAAAGGAAAGGAAAGAAAGGAAAGACTTGAGTTTGAACCAAAAGAGCAAATCCCATAGATGAACAAAAAGGGGCAAAAGAACAAATCATGTTCTAGAACCCTTACCAATTGCAAGAAGCAAATCATAAAAAGAAGGATGGCAATTTTGAAATCTTAGGTAGTAAACCTGGAAGAACCTTCACTTGCAATGATATCATGTTTCAAAATAGAGCCACCCTACACTTTTTTGTAAAGCTATTGACACCCTTTGACTATAAAAAATGTGCAAAATAACCAAAGGAAAGTTGCCAGATCCCTCTGCTAACCACACCATGTTATCACATCAATGAAAAAAATCATCCATTTGATGTAAACAATTAAAAAAATTTATGATAAGGGGAATAAATACATTCATCAAATGTCGGTTGTGGTAATGTCTTTCCTTGTCTAAGCTACCATTGTTGCAACAACCTTGCAAAATAAAGTAACACATGAAACCAAATCGATTCGAATGGGATCGACAATGACAACATCATCCAAGGTGTGGGGGCCATTAGTAGATAACACGATGTCAACTTGTTGACAAAAAGTTTGAAGGGAAAGTAATGGAAGGACATGAGTTCAGGCTTTAGGGTTTATAATATTTGTAAAAATATATTGTGAAGTGCAAATATATTTCAAAAGCCATTCAAATGATTACCAAACTTTATGAAACACCTAGTCATATATGAATATGAATTGATTATACCATTTCAATTCCATATGAAGAGTTCCACTCATGTGCTTTCACAAACAAACACTTGGATGAAGTTTTTCATTCAAATAAATTTAATTGTGTGAAAAATAAAAATGTTGTTGAATTTTTAGTTTTTTTGAAAGGTAAAAAAATTGTGTTAGAGGATTTTGTGTTAAGAATCCATTTTATGTGTTTATGAAAACATTATATGACATGAAGAAACATTTCCCCCAAAATAAAACAAAATGTACCAAAAAAAACATTTTTTTGCACAAGTTGACCCCTTGTAATGTGATTTCACCTACAAATTCCCTAGAAGTGTAGATGTTGAATCTTCATAAAAAATTGGATGATCAATGTTCGCCAATATCAACTTGCACCAAAGTGCTTTCTTCCATCTTAAGATTGTAGAGAACTTTTGATGGAATTGTAATCTATTGTTTAACATGTTTTACAAAAGTTGCATAGAGGTTGTTTTGAACTTTTTCCTTCTATTTTTGCATGTGTTGCAAATCTAAGAAAAAATTGACAATGTTTAAGAATATTGTCTTGTGGGCTAGCTTGTCTTTTTTCATGAACATCACATGTTCATGACTGTTTCATTTAAAAACAATTTTTCCAAGCTCAATCTTTGATGGCAATAATTCTCTTGAACTGATCTCCCACAAATCATTTTCATCTAGGAAAAAAATCATCTTCATTTTCTAGCTATGAAAACTATTGCCATTTATCTTTTCAATGATTAAAACATTAAAAGTAGATGCCATGATCATGATTAACACAATGTTAGAAAACCAAACATTCAAAATTTCAAAACTTTTGAATGAACAACTATAACATGCAATATAAATTCTCTTTCTTTCAATAATGATTGTATTTTGATATCATGTTGAAAATTGAGAATGCAAGAATAGAGATGAATGAAAACACAAATTTACAATCACTACAACAAAGATGTCCGTGTACATGACCAAATGACTTCATTGAATGTTGAATGAATTCACTGGCCTTAATGAATGGGACCTAATGAAGATGAAATGAATTCGCTATTAGACTAATGAACCAAGTGAATGGGACCTAATGGGGATGAAATGAATTCACAAGACTGATGAACTAGGACTATTGAACTACACTCATATTTTGTAGTAGTGAATGCTCTCTTTACTAACCTTAAGATCACACAAGTTATTATAAACTTTATGATTCATCTTTGAGCTTTTACTTAATATTAACAAAGAGTGAACATCCCACATACAAATGTTACCTTCCTTAATATTACATGCAACAACACATGCTCAAAATCATTATCTAATGCAAATATTATCTTGGGTGAACGTAAAATGTAATGAGATATTTAACTAACCTTTACTCAAGTATCTTATAGTTCCACAAAAGTTAAATGCATGAAACAAAAATTATTTGAAGTAAAACACAAACTTGATACTAGTGAGCGAGGACCAATGAATTGCACTCACATTTATACATTGAAAGCAAATCAGAGTACCTTCGTGCCTACCTACACACCTTCCCACACACCTCGCTCTCTCTCTCTCTCCAATTCTCTCTCGCGCGCGCTCTCTCTCCATGCACGCTCTCTCTCTCTCGTGGTGACAGTTTGGATGTAAGCCACCGGTGGCTCGTCAAAGAAATTCAAGCTTCTGTGTCCTTCGTCTCCTCCTCCTCCTCACCACATCGCAGGAGTTCCTCCAGCTCTGACTGCGCTGCTGTAAAAGCAGCAGCTGCTTCTGCATAAGTTTTGCTCTTCCAGGCTGCGAGCCATTGGTTTTTTGCTTGCTATATTGGCGACTTTTTGGCAAGTCTGTTGAACCTCCATTATCACTCTTTCGGTTCCTTGCTTCAGTAACCCTAATGACAACAATCCACATCAAGCACGTCACAGACCATTCTTTCTGAAAAAAAATCTATGTTTTTCCCACAGAATTTTCTGAGTTTCTTGCAAGAATTCCCACTCCCTGAAAATGAATCTGGTATCGGCTTTTGGGTTTGTTGATTTGTGTTTTTGGTAACCTAAAGAAGTATTAGTACTTGAATTTTTTCTTCTTTGATTGTTGGTGGGTTTGTAGCTCAGAAGATCACTGTGTCAATATCGGAGGCCATGGGGAGATGGGCCATTGCACTTCAAGGAGGAGCAGGGGACATTTCCACAAGTATGACTGAAGAAAAAAAGAAGGTGGCAGAGGAAGCATTGCATGAGTGTCTCGACATCGGTGTGTCTGCTCTTGAGAACTCAGCCTCTGCTCTTGATGTGGTCGAGAAAGTGGTGAGTGCTCTGTTCAGTACTCTTTGTTCCAGAAGCTCTAAATGTAGAACTTACAAAGCCACATTCTCAAGGTTTCTAGGGTTTTTAGGGTTTAGGGTTTTTAAAAATTATGATAGATTTTTTTTCTGAAGCTTAGGTTAATATCAAGGAGAATTTTGAACCTCAATGGGCAAATTGGGAGTTTGTGCTCAAAGATCTTCTTAGCTTATGGGGCATGATGGCAGCAGGTAAGAGCCTTGGAGGCCAATAAGATCTTCAATGCAGGCTATGGTTCAGTGTTGACAGCAAAAGGAACAGTGGAGATGGAGGCTTGCATCATGGATGGGCATACAAAAGCGTGTGGTGCTGTGTCTGGCATCTCCACAGTGCTACATCCCATTTCTCTTGCCCGGTTGGTCATGGAAAAAACACCCCATGTGTTCCTTGCATTTGATGGTGCTGAAGCTTTTGCCCGAGAACAGGTCAGTTTGATACCTCATATTTCTGTACCAGTTCTTTGCAATTTATGATATTCTACTTTGTATTTGCTCCAGCATTTCATAGAGTTGAGCACCTAGGGACAGCTGCAGCTTGCTCAATCCTGGTTGTTGTGATGACAACAACCTGGAGGGTGAAGAGGCAGACTTAGGTCACATTTGTTTGTAGATGGAGACAGATCCTCTCCTGCTTAACTTACTTTGGAGATATATTACAGGTCATTTGTGTGAGAGTAAGCATTGATGTTACCAAGATTTTCTCCAAGACGTGAGTGTCATTGTTTTGGAACAAGATGTGTTCAGTGCAAAAGGGTTCTTTTTTTCCCCTGAGCATTTCACATGGTGAACCTTTGTGTGTTTTGCAGGGTGTTGAAACTGTAAAGAATGAGTACTTCATAACTGTGGAAAATAAGGAACGACTCAAGAATATCCATTTGGCTAACATTGATACCGAGGTATATTTCACATCTCTTGCATGCACACATTAAAATACTATTAGGGGCAGAAATCATCCCACAAATTAGAATTGAAACTTGTTGTGAAGACTTTTTATTGAGGTAAACATGAATTGTATACTTTGTGAATTGGAAACAGTTGAGTGAAGAACAATCTTGGGTGGACAGGGTAGCTGGGACAAAACTGAACAATGTTCTCTATGCCAGAAATTGATGTACTGATATGATGACAGCCATGTGCTTCTCCTCCAGGCAAGACTTGCTGCTCCAGCCACCATTCTGAAAGCTGAATTTGAAACTGTTGGGTGTGTTGCTATGGACATCTATGGCAACTGTGCTGCAGCCACATCCACTGGAGGCTTTGTGAACAAAATGGTTGGTCGCATTGGTAAGCTTCCTCCCTCCTCTCCATGGCACTATGAATTTCTTCCTCTGCAATGACACTCTAGATACCATTGTTCTTTTGTCTCAAAGCTGATTTGTACAAATTCAGCTAGCCTTCCTGCTGATAGCATATTCAGTGGAGAAGATGATAGAAATGCAATTGATAAATGTCACAAATCCTGTGAATCCCATAACAGCATGTGAAACCCAGCTGACTGTTGTGGGTTTGATTGATGAATTCTTCTGATATTTCTACAACTGCATGAAATGAAATGTAATCAGTTGTTAGAGATAATACGATCATGGCCGTTGAAAGTTTCTTCTTACATCAAACTTGGCTCTCTTCAACTGGGCAGGTGATACACCTCTAGTGGGTGCAGGGACATATGCCAACAATTTATGTGCTATTTCAGCAACTGGCAGAGGAGAAGAACTCATCAAAGAAACAGTGGCACGGGAAGTGGCGGCAGTTATGGAGTATAAGGAAGTGGGTTTGGTAGAGGCAGTAGACTATGTAATACACAAGAGGTTGCGAAAGACCATGGGTGGGTTGGTGGCAGTATCTTCCACTGGAGATGTAGCTATGGCATTCAACACTACTGGCATGTTCCGAGCTTGTGCCAAAGAAGGTGGACCAAGGGAGATTGGTATTTGGCATTGAATGATTCAAAAGGCTACAAATCAAACCTTGAAACTCTTTTTCAGCAAGAAAGGAGGATCTCTAAGTGCTATTGCAATTTGACACTGAAAGTGCAGAAAGTGGAAGAGAAACCTAAAGTGATTTGGTGCAAATCTGGGAATGTAAGGCAATGGGTCCTTTCAAGACTGAGATTCAGTTAAGGAGAAGTGAACCTTGAAACTTTTCCCAGGATTCTCTTTTCTGACTTTTCACTACACTGTTAAACCCTCCTACTTCCACCTCGCACTACCTAGCTAACTACCCATGTAAGTGGTTACTATCTAGGTAGGTAAGGCACTCAATTGCTACTAGGTAGGTAGATACTAGATACATGTGGATGATTGATACAGAGCTGACCACTGTGGTTAGTTTTATGACACAAATACAATGAAAAAGTGTTTCATGTCCACACATCATCCATCCTGCATAGTGTGCTGGGGGGTGCTGCTTCACTCTGCAAGTAGAAGGGCTAAAGTTCCCCTCTATTCTGGATATCCCAAAATCTAACTAGCACCTGAATGTGCCCAATACCTTGAAGCTGCTAACACTGCATGAAATGGAGAACTATGTAAAATCTCAAGCTTGCAACTTCACCCAATAACAATGTGCATGACAATGTCCATATTTGAATCAAATTCACTTACCTTTAGGATTACTATACAAATCAACTTGGATTGAAACATCCAATTTGGATTTGAAATCTCTTTAGTTCCACAATTTTAGGTAATCTCTATCTTACAAAGTACATGATGTAAGTCTAGTTCAACCATGTTTTTCCACATATCTCTTGAATAATGTCATGGTGCAGTGTTTTTTTGGCTGGCAGATTTTCGCCAAATTTTGACATTTTGGTGACATCACAAATTTGACAAATAGAACACTATCCAGGTGTTCCACCATACCAATGCTAGTACTATTACACAAATAGATTTCTTTAATTCCACAACTTCAGTGACCTAAACCTAGCAAAGCACATGATGGAGTTCCTCAATTAGCTTCCTCTTCTTACAAGAAAGAGGTGTATTCATGATGAACACCAGTTTTTTTGGTTGGTGATTGCTCAATCAAAATGGCTCATTTGCTACTTTTGTATGCAACCAATTGTTTTAACAAGCTAGTTTCTTCTACAAATAAATGTGCTATTGCATTGCATTCATGAACATCTGATCCTTCTCTTCAATTCAAGCCCCAGTTTCATGCCAAGCTTTTGTCCAACTTTTTCCATTTTCAACCAAAAGTTTATTATTCCACCCTGAATCCAAAAGGCTTGGCATTTTTGGGATGGTTTTCAACAAAGGGATAAACCAATTCTCTTTGAGGCTATGGTTGGCCTGAATCAAGATTCCTTCAATGAAAGAGAAAACTACATCAAACTCACCTATCCTTGTCATCTTTATGTGGGCATAACATACTATTCAAATTGTTGTTGGGTCCATGCATAACTTGTCTTCAAACTTTAGACATTGTCTTGTATGCATACATATTTTGAGCAAATTCATATTCAATTCAAGCTTTGAGCTTTTCTCACAAGTACTTGTGCATATTTCAAACCTCACATGTTCCATTGGCTTATTCTATCACAATTGCATAAACAATTTTCAAGATGTGGATGTAATTTCAAACTTACAATCTATGAATTGATCACCTTTCATGGATTGGCAAAGGTGACATTTCACTTGACCAAGACTTTTTGAAACATTTTTGTTCCATCATCTTGACAAGTTCAACCTTCACCTAGGATGCCACATAATTTGTTGTGAAGGAGACTTATGTAATCTATCCTTTATGGTTAACATTATCTTGGTGTTAAAAAAAACACCTTTCACCCCTCCTTCAAAGTCATCTTATTGCATATAATATTCATCATAAGTCCTCCCCCCACCCAGTTTTGTGTGATTTCAATTGAGGTCCAATCATCATCATGGAATTATTTTAGTGTGAGTGGAGATTCAATATTTGCTCCATCATTTTATTTTATTTTGTTGGGTGAACATTTGCATGGTTGATTGGTTGACTTTTGGTGTCACAATTGTTGTTTTGGTAAGGTGCATCATGTTTAGATACTTGTGATAAATAACATAATTTAATTTTTTTCAACTAATAGCTGGTAGTATATTAACATGATTATTGACATAGTTATACAATTATTTTCTGAAAAGAATGCATTCATGGTCAATGTTGAACTTTTGAAATTCAAAAATATGAATTGGTTGGCTAATTGGATTGTTAATAAATTGAAAAATACATATTAAATTTCACTCCAAATTGTTTATAGTGACTAAACATGCCTTGAATAATAATGAAAGAATATAATTAAGCGTGACATTTAAAAAAAACCTTAACAAGATGGTTGTTATGGACTTTTGGATGGTGAAAATTGGACTTTATTTTAAAAGTTCTTTTGAAATGAATTTTTTTTTGTTTCTCAAAAAAATTGTGAAAAATGAACATGTTTTAAAAAAAATTATTTGAGTTTTCATTAATGTGAACTTTATTGTGTTTTCCCTTTAGAATTTCCACATGGAATCCACCATAATAGATGGCATCAATGAGTTTAAAATATAGGTTTTGATTTAAATTTAAAAAGTTTTTAGGTAGGCAAAAAAATATAGTTAAAAATTATAATAATGAAATTTTATAAATTAACAACCATGTCTGTTTGATCACTTTTAAAATCTTGATAAAGACTTGTAGGGAATGTTCATTTGACAAAAATGAACCATGCATTCACCCTCCTATCCTTATTCATGGTTACATGAATAATTAGAAGAAGGTTTATTTTGGGAAGCACAACAACAAACCTAACTTGACAAGCTATTAGCACCCCCAAATCAAGCTAAATTATAAGGTTGGCAAGGTTATCACTTGCACATTAATGAGTTTGAACCTAAAACTTTTTTGAAATCCTAGGGTGGAAAAAGGGGCTATACCATTGAGCCATCACCCTTGGGGTTAGAGGTGGTACTTTCAATGATTAAAATTAGTTTGATGCATGCATTCTATGGTTATATGAGAAATTGATGTTATTTTAGATGATGAAAGTGAAAGATTTATCATGTTTTGTTAATTCTTGTTAGTGAATCAATAAAGATTTAAAAAAAAAGAATTTTGAATGTTTCCCATTTTACTTATTATTTGATTTGTTATTTTGAGCAATATGGAAATATGTTGTTTGCATGAATTCAATCTTAGCGTTTTTCATTTGAAGTATTTCAAACATGATCCATTTTGGAAATCAAATCCCATTGTAGATTTATTCTCCACATTGTAGAGTGCCCAAAATCATCAATTGTTCCATATGAATGTTAAGTTGTATAAACTATTTTTAAAAATCACATGGTTTAGATAATACATCTCAATTGTGACCTTTTCAAAGAAATGATTTATTTGGTTAACCTTTAAATATCAAGGAAAGACATAAATACACTAAGAGTGGACCAAATTGGTGTTTTTTTGTCAATTTCATTTGCCTTTATGTTTAGGGGTTAAAATGAGATCACAAAGTATAGTAAACCTTCTATATGGTTTACTTTTTCATCTTCTTTATTCAAATATGATGGAAACACCAAAATCCTTTTCAACCTCTGTTGAAGATGATGATATTTGAGAAGAAATAGACTAGCTAGAGGTTGTTGTTGTACTAGACTTGAAAATGCCAAGAGGGCTTTTACTTTTGCTAAGAGAGGAAAAATACATTGTTGCCTTGAGACTCTTACTCCACCATTGTTTCCTTTTCTTTGATTATCCCACAATCTTTGATCCCTCTTCATCATCACCATCACTTGGGCTATCCACAGTTAAAATTTCGAACGACACCAACCTCCTATAAGCTATTATTATTATTGTAAGCTCACACATTACAACTAGACCCCAACATCCATAACACTTTTTTCTTCAAAAAATGTTTCTTTAAGTTTTTCCAAAGAAGGAATGGAATGTTTGTTAGGGCTTTACACACATAATAAGCAATAGTCAAGTGTGTGGGAGAATAAATTGTGAGAGTGAGTTACATTGCATTGTTGTTGGTAACCAAAATTGGTGGTGGAATCTTTTCGTCTTGTGAAAGACACCCATTATGTGAATTCATCTATGAATTTGGAGGAGACAAAAAGAATGAAAAATGACTGGAAAATTTGTGTGAGGTGATGATCTATGCGAGTAGAGAGGGATCTCTTTGGTGGGTGATCATGATCACAATTGTTCTTTTCAAAAATGATTTATGGTTGTGACCATCAAGGTTAGTTTGGGTACAAATGTTGGGTTTTTTTTAGGGTTTAAATTTTTTTGGCATGTTGAAGAAGGTGTAGGGATTGGAAGATCATCAAGAGATGAAATTATTTATTTCTGTTTTTTCTATTAAAAAAGAAGCTTATGAAAGGTTATTTACTTAGCTAGTTGTAATGGGCATTAAGGGTTTGTGGTGTAGCTAGTGATGGTGATGGAACCTTTGTGAGGTTAACGTACATGTAAGTGAAAGTTTTCCATAATAGGTAGATGCACAAGATGACAATTATGGAAGGAGGAGCACCATGATATGCTTTTCACCAAACATGGTTGCAAAGACTTAAATTTGGGGGAACTAATGCCCCTTCATTTAGGAATGGTCATGGAATAATGAAAACTTCCTCATGATAATTGGAAAGGATTTGTTAAGGTGTGGGCCAAAATATTGCAAAGGGTTTTGCATTAGTTTGGATTTTATTTATTTTTTATTTTTTTAAGGGTGGGGTTGCCCCTTGGGTGGTTTGAGGTTTTTATTTATTTATTGGGCTTGTGGGCTTTTGTAGGGTCGGCAAGCTTCTTGATGGAGGCCTTACCTCCTTTGGCTTTTAGGCCTCCCTTTGTTTCTAATTTGGGCATGGTTTTTCAAGCGTGCGTTTAATTAGTGTGTCCTTTTTTGTCCCTCAAGGGTACTTAGAACGAGGCTCAGTGTGACGTCCTTTGTTTTGGTTGTGACATTTTGTCTTTGCAATGTGGGATGGCTTGTCACCAAAGACATTGTTAGATTTTTTAGATTCTACATTTTGATAACATCCTTGGCTTTTCAATCACCCCTCTAGCCCCTTCTCCCCTTGCGGAAACTTGAGCTTGGATTCTAACATTGGATCCCCTTACTGCTTTCCATTTGGGTTTTCTTCAACCTCGGTTATACATGCACATTCTTTTTGTTTCATGTCAAGAGGTGCAAGTTGCTTTTTTCTTTTTTTTGGATTAGCTTGCCTAAAACCCAATTGATGTGATTGTCTAACATCTATTCCTATTGTTCCCTTAGTGGTGTTTTGTTTTTTCTTCTTCATGGTGGAGTAATTTGGCATAGGGAGATTAGTTGCATTTTCAACAATTTTTGTTCGAAGGTTGGGAGGAATTTCAAGCAAAACATCTTTTTTGGGCATGTGGGCTTTGCATCAACTTTGTTTTTGGACTAGGCTTTGTTGACAACCTTGACAATTCAGCTAATGGTTTCATTTAGCTTCAATAGTTGAGTTCCCATGTGGTTGCTAGTTGCTCCCCACAATTTGTGGTTTGCATTCTTAATGTTATTAAACTTTTGGTTTTGGGCAAGCCCTCAGGTGGCATTCGACCAACTATAGTGGGTGAGACATTTTATTGATTAATTAATACGCTTTATGTCTATAGTTTTGCGATGTGTTTTTTTTTCACTTGTCATTGTAATAGTTTGGTTTGGCAATTAGGGCTATTTACGAAGTAGTGATCGATGGCATTCAAATTGCTTTGTATGTCCACCCTAATTGGGTGGTATTTCAATTAGATGTAGTGAATGCCTTCAACATAATCTTGCGTAATGCCATCTTTTAGGAATTTCAAGTAAGAGGAGGTTAATTGTTTTAATTTTTTTCCTTTTGTTCATTCCTTTTGTGCCTTTTAGCTTCTTTTGTTAATTAGTCATCACTCCCCTTCGAGAGATTTGTTTGTCATGTTTTCATTTGTGAGCACGTGTTAGGGTAACCCCCTTGCCAGGCATCTTTTGCGCTTGTTCATTTTTGTGTTCATGTTCTTCAAACATTTTTCCTTCATGTCTTTTCCCTTCCTTGATTGATGATACCCACAATCTCAACCCTACCCATGTTGGTCCCCCTACCTTTGATCATTTTGTTTCCTAGTTGGCTTTTGTGGGGTTGGTTGTTTAGCCTCACAAGTGCTTAGCTTAGGCCTTTTTTAACTTGTTGTTCAGGTTCACCCTCACATCTAATTTTTGTTGCCCTATCAACGACAATAGGATCTTGGGCATTTAAAAAAAAATTGGTTCCTTCTTTTCATCCTTTTTGTAGGAGCCTTTAGATGAAAATGTTCATAATGCTAATGCATTCCTAAGGTTAGGGGATATTTGGGTAGCATTTGGGATTTTTTTTTGATATTTTTTTTGAGTTTTTTTTATTTGTTTTGTTGTTTCCCCCTCGTTTTAGGTTCCAGGGTCAACTTGTCATTTTCAATTTGTCTTTGCAAGGAGTTTTTGAGAGGCTTTTGGGCCTGGGTTCTTTTAAGTGTCTTTAAGCTTTTTGAGTATAATGGCAAGTTGGTTTCCCCATTTCTAATGGAAGGTTAGGCTTCAGTTTTGCAAAAGGCCTTGCTTTAGCAACCTATTTAAAGAGTTGGGCTCTAGTTACCCCCATCATTGCTTCTAGGTTCTTGTTGGACTCTTGCTTATTCTTATTGGAGGTGATAGGAGTGAGAAGTTTAGGTCCATTATCCTTCCAAGCCCATTTGAAGTTGGTGTGGAATCTTTTTCCCCTAATAGTGGTGGTGTGTGAGCCCTCTTTTCAACAATTGGTAGAGAAAGGGGTAGATTGACTTTAAGAGAATATTTCAAAGAGATTGCATGACCATTTTTTTTCTAACATCATTTTTTATTTGTTTTTTGATTTGCATTGGGTGCGTTTGAGATCTTGTGTAAGGCTAGGTGCGGGTGCATGGTTGTTTATTTGTCTAATGATCCCTTTTTATTGATTGGCTTCAAAGACTTTTTCCATTGCATTGCGCATTTGTTTGGGCCTCCCCCATCCTTTAGTCCTTGGTTTTTCACATTGCATTTGTGGTCAACTTTTGGACCCTATAGGGATCCACCTTCTTCATTGCGCCCATGGTGGGGAGAGAACGACTTCCCATGATGTTATGTGGGATGCCTTTGTGTCTATTGTGAAAGATGCATGATTAAAATTTTATGTGAACACACCCACCTTCTTTCGTTGCCTACTTTTCAATCAATAGGTCAATGGATCGACATTGTGGTTTTGGTGGATGGCGTTTAGATGTTGGTTGACATCATCGTTGCTAACTCCACATGAAGAAATTTGGTTTTGTGGCTAGCTCTATCTCATGAAGTTGCCATTACAATTGTGGTTGAACTTAAAGATGGTTTTTATCATGATCGATATTTAACAAATTAGTTTTTCCCTTTAGTCATAAAAAGGTTTTTGGGTGTTTACATTAACATGCCAATGGTTTTTTCATTGTTGTGTTGACATGGCATGGAGCATGAAGGGCTTTGGAAGCCCACTTCTTTGTAAAGAGGGTGTGGGTGGCATTGTAGCGAGTGGATGGAGATTGTATTTCAAGGCTTGTTGCTATTGTATGTGAGGGTTTGTTTAGGCTGATTGTATTTTGGGGTGTTCCTCCCCTTTCCTTATTTGGTATGTTGCTTGCCCTGGGGGTGGTGGGGTGGTGTGGGCGTGGGTGGCAGGTTTTCATCATTTATTGATTGCCTAGAAAACTAGACTGTATGTAAAGAAAGATTGAAACTCTAATAACTTAGATGATCCCAATTTCCAAGTATAGAATAATAGGTTGAGGAATAATGTTTTTTTTTGGACAAATTTTGAAAAAAATGGGAACTTTTTTGAGGATTTTTTGTGTAGTGTA
>Ga0209208_10005168_pt1 | contig 18241 bp, 19 predicted proteins | sample S1TSphfallax_3_FD_187694 | JGI IMG/M metagenome (GOLD analysis project Ga0209208, IMG submission 187694) | Host-associated microbial communities from peat moss isolated from Minnesota, USA - S1T2_Fd - Sphagnum fallax MG (SPAdes) (version 2) | ecosystem: Host-associated > Plants > Peat moss >... | reverse complement strand
GCTGCCCTGGTTTTGTTGCCACAGATCTGAATAACAACAGGGGAACGAAAACAGTTGAAGAAGGTGCCGATACCCCAGTATGGTTAGCACTCCATTCTCCAGAAGAAGGTATTGGAAAATTCTGGACCGAGAGAAAAGTAGTTGACTTCTAATGTTAACGTTGTTTTGTAGTCCCATTTCTTCTAAACCCCAAATCCCGATCTTCTATAATTTCCCAACTCTATTTAGGAATGTGAATGTATTGGAGACTGATACAAAATTTTGTACACAAAGGGATCTAAAGGGATGATGTTCCCACATATTTCATATATGTTTTTCCTGCATGAACTCTAACATAGTGTTTCCACATAATACAACGATTTCTTATTCCTATGAACTTGCCATGTGTGTTGTGGCTAAATCAAGGTGGATATGCAATGTGACTGTAGATTTTGAAGTTTGCACTTTTAGTTGAAAAAAAATGCATAATGGGAGACCAACCAGGAAACCTCATGTTGCAACTTGGAATGATCATGCCACTCAATTGAGGTACAATATTGATGGTCTCTAATAAACATGAAGAGGTATTTCTATTACTCACACCATCTTTGGGTAAGTTCTTATTTTGGGGTTTGAATGCACACTTCTGAGTACATTGTCTCTTCCCAGATCTAACTTTCCCAACCGCTCAGTTCTAAGTAAATTATATAAAATTGTAAAATTAAGTTTTATCATGGAGATTGGCCAAGGTCTTCAAATGCCTTTTTGTGTGGGAACAATAAAACTAACAGTCACATCTGAACACATGGATTTTAGAATTTCCTGTTTTTATTCACACCTAGTTCAAAGTTCTAATGTAAAAATTACATATCTAGATACCTATAGTTCTTGGCATAGATTAGTGTTTGAACATAATGTTCAATTATTCCTTCTTTCACAAACATGAATTGTCTATTAATGACACTTAGTATTTTATTTTTCTGTTGGAAAGAAGATTGTGAAAGAGTGCTTGATTGAAAGGGTGCGACCATTTGTACTAAAAGAATAAATCATGTGACCAGACTTGAAGAAACTATGTCATTATATTGATCGTTGGAGGTGCATAGCTTCACACCAGAAGGTTTCAATTGCATACAAGAAAGTTGTGCAACTTCTTGGTGCAAAGTTGTGCATGGCTAACAAATCTAGGTCCAATCATGACTAAAACACATAGGCACAATAGAACTAGTTTCTGTAGATGAGAAGCTGAATGGGGTGCATTTCTGGATGCTCCTTAAAAGAAATTCAAGCTTTCTAAAATCTAAGCAGATCATGAATTTTTTCAAATATCATTCAAATAATTTAGTAGTGGCACATAATTTTGTCATCTCTCCTGAGTCTATTTTGACCTGCTATGAAGGGTGGAATCATTATGCAATGAACATGTGGATCGCTTCAAATATTCAGTTAAAATATAGTTATATCAGCCATAATAGATTAGCTTTTATTTATGTAGTGACGGTCATCCACTACCAAGATGTGGACACAAAGCTGGTGTAGCTGGCCTCATGGAAATGATCCATGGCCAGGTGTTCCTTGAGGATATAATTCATGTGTAGGTGGTCCTCAAGGATATAATAAATGTGCATGTGATCCTTGAGTATACATGATGAATTTACAACCAATTCCCATGGATATGATTCATACTTAGGACTACGGAAATCATCATATTCAGCATACTGATATGAAGGGCCATGTTGCATACCTTAAGAATGCATGAAGTTGGGTTTAATTGGTATCATAGCCCTTCTTTAAAGGCTTTTTTCAAGTAAATATTGTTCGGTTGTTGAGGAATTACTACACACAGTTAGAGGAACTGATGATAATAGTCTCCATCGACTCATATTTCTTTTGTTTTGCATATCGTGAAGCAACAATTGCTTGCCCTTCACTTCTTATTTCACTAAATCGAATTATAAAGTCACATTGAACCTTTGCCCATGTCGTTGTTGGATGAACAGTCTCATATCTTCCCCTCAAGGAATTTGGAAAATATTGTAGTTTGTGGCAGTTTGTATATTCTCCATTAATTACACATACCTTCATCAACTATCAAATGTGTAAAACTAGATCTTCGTTATCATGATATTTAGGTAATTGTATTCATAACACATTTGCAAAGGGTACCACCATTATGGGTGGAACGTTCATTATCAATGCAACAATAGTTGGTGGTAACTTCGAAAAAACATTAGTCTTGATGTGTTTAGGGCTCTTCAAGAATAATTTGAATAATTTTCTTGCATATACTTTGTTAATAGTGTTGCTACTACTGGCTTCTTTTGTTGCATCCTTTTTTGACCATTTTCTTGGTATATGTGGCCATCCTTCTTTTGTGATCCAATTGAACATTCCAAAAACACTAATTGTAGCCTTTGGGTTATTGGTAATATAATGCATGTAATGAACACATCAAGGACCTTGTGGACTTATGTGATAGTCATGTGGGAATGTTGCATGGATAAAATATTGAACAATAAATGCATTATGACATGACAACGTGTGTGTAAGTAAATCAACAAAAAACTTGAAAAATTGGGGTACTTAAGGGGTTAATTAAAGATACGTGCAATCTTGGGTTGAGGTTAATCTAGTAATCAAATAAGATTTATCCTTTTGATGTTGATGAGGAATATACATAAATCTGTAATTTATTCAGTTGTTGGATTTCTTAAGTAGCCTCCTTTTTGTTTACAATAGAATTCTTCCAAGTTCATGTTGCCCCAAAACAATTAATTAATCATTGGAATTCAGCTTGCATAATTACATAAGCCCAATCTTCAAATGTTGTCATCTTTGATAAGTTCTTTCCATGATTTACTTATGCATTGTAATATATATAACAATTTCACATGTTCAATCGAATCATCATCAAGATCTTGTAATTGATGCCAAATTTGCTCATGCACAAGGTCCTTGAACAAAATATAATGAATAATGAAAAAGTAGGTGTTGTAAGGCTTGTCTACAACCATGAAAGTTTTTCCATAACATCAAAAAGCTCTTTGCTTATTTTGTTAACACTTGTAAGTTTAGACATTGAAACTTTCCATATTCACTTCATGCAAACTTGGGATCTAGATGGGAGGATTGTGATGAAACCTTGAGTCAATTGTAACTCACGCTTGGGTGTGTAGAAATAGAAGGTTGGGGAAAAGAATCGCAAAAACAAATAGATTTTTAAAAAAAAGGTGTTACTCAATGAGGCTTAAGATGCATGGTTTAAAATGCATTCTTGATAGGGCTATGTGGATCTTCGAACATATATGAAATAGAATAAATATGAACTAAGCTACTTACAAATGTAACCACAATTAACATAAATATAATCAAACTATAAAGTCAAATAAATTCCAACATGTTGAAAAATTTAGAGCATTTGTGTTTTAAGGTGCTTAATGTCAATGCTTATGAACTTAAATGCATTAAAAAAAAAAAAGGTGTGAAGTTAGGTGCAAGGGAAGGTCAAGGGTTGGAAGTTGCTAATTTTAATGCTTCAAAAGCTTCAAATGTCTACCTTTAATGTTTTTTCAAAACTTGAGTGCATTATTTTTTAAATGGTAGGTGTAAAGGGAGTTCGAGTGTTTAGGTTGATAACTTGATGAAGAAATAAATGGAGAAAAAAAGGATGGGCAACAATGTAAGGTTAAGGGGAGATTAACAAGGATAATAGGAAAATGTTGCACAAAAAGAACCTTTTTGGACCTTTATTTGATAAAAAATAATGTTTAATGCATTAGGGATGAACTAATACAACCATTAGCCTTGGGTACATGGCAAGTTTGTTAACTTGCCATTAGCTTGGATTCCAATAAGTGATGGGCCTTCACTTCAAAACTAACCAATAAACTAATTATAAGCATGCCTTGGGCATAATGCATCACCATTCAATATTAGCTTCGCCCCCCAAAACCACAAAAAAATAATTTCAAGTTTATAATACATGGGGACTATGTTTAGGGTTCAAGTGAGTTTAGTTTCCAAAGATTGTTTTTAAAACTTCCAAAGACATAGGTCCTCTTTATAGTTTTGGCATGTAATGTTTTGCAATTCATGGGTGTAGGTTGTTATATGATTTTTTTTCAAATTGCTTAAACATTCATTCTAAAAGCATGTTTGACACATCCTCAAGTTCCTTAATGGACTCAACTGCGAGTCCAAAGGTAAAGATAGTAGAAAGAGAAGGAGTTCGAGCGCTCTCCCTAACTCACAACACTTCAAGGGTAAAAAGGTGTGCTAGAGCTCCGAGATGGGACGAGGAAAATTGACAAGCAATTCAATTATTCACACAGACCTGCACAAACCAAACAAGTTGGTTAATGCATAGTTGAAGCACTTTGGTGCACGGATGAGCCACAGGCAAACACAGACTCCCAACACTCACCACGACCCAAACTTGGGGGAAGCCACCACCTTCTCCCTTATAGTATACTATGTGCCTCACCATGGGACCAACACCCAAATGTCATTTTGTCTTGGGACTCCCAAGTGGGAGTCCCAAAATTCCCAAAGTTTGGGGGCCCATAACTTTGTGTGCAGACTTCCAATTGAAATGAGGTATAAAGCAAAGTTGTAGCCCTCGTTGAGAGCTTTTCAATGGTATGTCGTACCACACCTTCACACAAGGAAATCAGGGATATTCCCAACTTTTAGTGGTCGGGAGTCAAATTGTCAATTTGACCCTCGACCCTTCTATTGGCCCTAACTTGTGTTTGAAATGTCCAAATGGGTCATGTGAGCCCATTTTAGACATCTACGTTCCAAGTTCTTTCCAATAATGATATAAAAAACTCCTCAATCCAATGGGTTTTGACCCTTGTAATTGTTGTTTAAAGATTTGGGAATCCACAAGGACTCCAATTCCCAAAGTGGGAGCTCACTTGGGAGTGTGAGGGTTCATTCCCTCACACTCTTCTTCACTCCTGGGAGCATGAGATGTGACTCCCAAGCTTCCCTCTTGGCCCGCACCCTTGCAAACCCTTGCTTTGGTTGTGTGCGCAAAATTAAGGTTGTGACAATGTTGTTCCAAAGTTTTAAATAACCATTCATATTTGTTATAAATAGTTGGGTTTCATTTTCATATTCTCATAATGGATCTTAATTTTAGAAACAAGGTTTTCCTCATTTGAATATTATTGTCTACTATTTGAGAAATTCCATTTGTACTTTTCTTTTTTACAATGAGCCTACATTAGGGTTTTTTCACTCTAAGCTTTTGTTGGTGGTTTTGGCCACTAAAAAAAGACCATGCCCTAAATTGTTGTGGAAAAATCCTATAAAATCCATGCATTGGAATCAAATGAAATTTGATGTATACATGTTATTCTAGAAATAAAAGACATGAAATATTTATGTATTACAAGATGAATTATGAAGTGTTTCAAAACTTGGTGTTAAATTGATTCATCTTTTGCAATCTCAATGCTTCAACCTTTAGTCATGTGAAGCCACAACTAAAGATTAAAAAACAATTACAATTGTTCTTTTTAAAAAATCATGAACGTATTGCCACTCATATGGTTGGTCGTTAATGTGGGTGCATCAACAATCCAAAAATATGTGGACATTATATATGATTTTCTAACTAATAAGGACAAACTTTTCAACAAATACATTAACATTTCACAAGGAAATTGATTGAGATTGATGATTTGATCATTCCAAGGATTGATGGGTTTGCCAAACATATGTGGATCAATAAATGGAATGCGCATACCATTTGTAGATCTTCCAAGAAAGAGGCTGACATTTGTACAAAGTGATTTTTTCAATTGGAAAAAAATTCATAATATTGTTTTACAAGGGGTGTGTGATGCATAAAAATAATTTTGGAATATGTGTGTTTGAGAACTATGAGGTGTTCATGAGGGTGGTTAGTTTAAGGTTTTCAACTTGTATATACAATTACGAATCCAAAAGATTTTTGCAAGAATTGGTTTTTATCGTTAGAGGTGTGAAATCTACCCTTTACATCATTGGAAATTGAATTTATCCAATTCAAACATATATGTAAAAACATTGCAAGACTAACAATTTATATATGTTGAAAAAATAAGCAATGATTGTAACATGGACAAAGGTAAAGTTTTAATAAAAAATGATTTTAGATTAGTGAAAAATAGGTGGTGGATTCAAAGGCATTTCAATTCAAAAGTAAATAGAATAACAAAAGTGGCAACATGTGTACTCCACAATTTTTGTGAAACATGGAATGAATTAAAACCATTGTTTGCAAATTTGGGAAATAGGTAGGAAAACCTAGTCAGATTTGGTGCACACATTTTGTTTGTTCATAAAGAGATGCAACTAAAGCAAAAAGAGAAAAGTCAAGACTTGCCTTATATGAACAATGGGTGTTTAATACTTCAATATAAAGAATTGAATATAATTCACTTAAAATTTTTATGTACAATCTCATTGGTACCTTCACCATTTCAAATGAATCCTTATAATACCCATATCAATCCCAAGAAATGTTAAATTTTGATTTCAAAGGCCTTGATTTATCATAAATGTGGAATATTGATCATAATGTTGGTGTATGTGCCCCTCTTGGGCAAAGGAGACCATCACCATAATTTGGACCAAGAAATGCCACATTTGTTCTCAAAGACTTTTGATTTAATATAAACATTCCATAATGTTGGTGTGTACACCTCATGTTAGCATAAGAGGCCATCATCATCACAATAAAAATTCAAAAAATCACAAGGTCACATGGTTGGATTGAGGCCTCACAATACCCATATGAATTCCAACAAATGTCACATTTGAACTCATAGACCTTGATTTAATGCATGCATGCCATATTAAAAATGTTCGTGTGTACACCCTTTCTTGGTAAAAACCATCACCATCACAACAACTTTCAAAAAATCTCCAAAGATGTGTGGTGGTCACATGGTTGGATTGAAGCTTAATAGTATGTCCATATTAATCCCAATAAATATCACATGTGGACTTAAAGACCTTGATTTAATGTAAACATGGCATATTAAAAATGTTGGTGTGTACACCCCTTCCTATAAAAACCATCACCATCACAACAACTTTCACATGACCCACATAAACCTTTTTTTTCAAGTAACCCCAATTTTCCATAGACAACAAAAAAACTATGAAAATTTTGAACTTCATTTTTGGCAAAAAACACTCATAGGCCTATGTTTTGTAAACCCCAAATTCACACCACTACATGCAAAAGAACTTAAAATCCATTCTCAAATTTGCACTCACATTGCCCCATCAATCAAATATTTATTCACAAGCTTGTGGCACCCAAATTACAAATCAAATCTAAATCTAAATCCACAACCTATTGAAACACAAATGTAGGAATTAAAGTGAACTACTTGTCACTATCAATTGTTAGGACCAATTTTTTTGTCCTTATTCGAAACTCAAAGTAGCAATGAACTTAAGTGAACCTCTTGTCATTAATGATTGTAAAGATTGGTTTCTTTGGCCTTCAACACATCAACAAACATAGTTGTAATTTGTAATTAACTTTGTAACATTTGTGAATTGATCCTTTCAATCATCTCCATCTTGAGTTTTTCAATTTGGGATCACACCAATAGAGAATCCCTTGATAACATCAACAATAGCGTTAGATCCAACATCCATTTTCATATTCTTGTTTTTTAACTTTATGTTAGGTTGGCCTTTAACATTGGGAAATTTGCATGCACTAGTTCTTGGTGTATTGGAACTAGAACTTGGAAGTACCATGCCATCTCCAAATGCAAAAGTTTGTATCACAACAAATGTAAGAATTTCTTGAGTTTGAAAAACATTCTCATATTTGTTAGAAAGACTCATCACATCTATATTTTTATGATTAGCGCAAATTCCATGATCAACACTACATGGCATTCCATCTATTTTAATAATACCAACAAACAAATAATCAAATATTTCATACCAAGGTATTTATCTAAAGGTTGAACACATGTGACATTGGTCTTCTTCTATCAACATTGCACTTGTCCTTCATTTTGTTGAATTTTTTTTTGCATTAACCTCAAATACATTGCAAATTGGGTGGAAGTGAATGTTGATGGACGCAACAAAACTTCCCAATTCTACTTTTCCATGGCCTTTTTGCTAGATTCCTAATATCTCTTTTAAAACTTGCCCAACAAAAATGCAAATGTTACATTGCTCCAAAATCTCCTTATGGAATTTCTCTCTCCAACTTAGACTTCATCTCTCATGCACACTAGCAATTCCATACATTAGTAGCTCCATTATCTACATAAAAGCTAGGATGTTGTTAGCTAGAAACCTCTTTTCCTTGAAAACCTTCCATGACTACAAAGGAGCTCATTGATGCAACCCTAAAATTGTTTGTTGCTATGATTTGGAGTATGGGGAGAGCATAAGAAGATGATAAGGTTAATAAAATATCATTAATTATGGTGTAAATCATGGTTATGATAAATGGTTCTCACAATTTGTGGTAAGTAAAGCAGGCTAAAGCTCATGGGCTAACCATGGATTTGTGTTGTCATGAGAAGTCCATGAGCTTGTTAGCACATTTTTTGGCATAGGCTAACACTTGGTTAACAAGGCCTCAAATTTTTTTTTAAACAATCATGTGGCCAAGGCTACTACAAACTAGAGCATGTTTGGGTTGATAATATTTTTAGAATTAAACCAAAAATTATTATTGGCAATAGAAAATGGGGCTAGCTATTCCAAGTAATCCATTTAATGCTTGCACCTAGCTACATCTAATAGCCTTAGCAATTAAGATGACCATAAACATATCATCCTAAGACTAAACAAGGGTTTTCTTTGAGTTCAAGATTTAAAATTTTCAATGTGAAAAGGAAGTGAAATTGGGGTTTTTCAATCACTATAATTAGAAATAAAATAAAATAAAGCTTTCCAGAATTTAATATTTGGCTACAGTAGGTAGCCAAAAATATAGAAGGATTCTTTTTCTTTTTAAAAAAATCTTTGTTTATACCCAAAATTGGTTAAATCTTTTGATAGATGATCATCACTTTTGCCACATCACAAAATTGACCAAAAAAGAAAGAGGTCGACACTAATTCACCCTGGCCCAAAATAGTTTGATTGGGTCGATAATGTTTAGGAGTGATATTCATGGAACCCTAAAGTTGCAAACCTGTATATTTATATAATAATTATTGACACAAAAGAGGTTGATAATAATGATTTATATACTCAACACCAAAACCTCCTTTTTTTTCTCCTTTTTTTATTTCAGTATTGAATTTGCCACCCCGGACCTTTATGCCATGGAATGGTCTCACCCTTGCCCATTATGTTGGGTGCATCACCTAGCTTGCCCTAAGGGGATTGTTTTGCGTCCTACTCAACATAATGGCCAAAGGCTTGACCATTCCACAATACACAATTACCATATTCTTCACCAAAATGATTTTCATAACTAAAGCAAAGTGAACGAGTGGCGTGCTAGAAACCTCTCTGTAAAATTAACTATTACACATTGAATTGTTAGTTCACTCAAGATAAACTAAGGAAAATAAATAAACTCAGGCGACCAAATCCAGGAATCCCATTGGTTGAAAATAATGATTTTCAGACCTACACACAACCCTATTCTGCTAAACATTGAAAATAATGAACCCTTTCTAACATTTTCATGGGTCCTTTAAAATTCTCACAAACCTATCAAACCCTATTACACATTCATTGAAGATAACTAAGAAAAAGATTCAGACCACCAAATAGATAATTTCATTGGCCATAATATATTTTCGGCACACCTATTGAACACTCTCTAAACCCTAAACCCTAAAAACACACACACACACACATCTCAGATTTATCTTGAGGAACTCAAGAGACACTGTGATTTCTTTGTGTTTATAACATGATTTTTTCACTTCTATCACCCCACCCATCCCCCCCAAATTTGTTTGATCTACAACATCTCTTACCCCAAGACAAGAGACAAAGCTAATGTCCCCAAGCACTAGTAGCACCATGGTCATGTCAATAAGCAATTTCTGTATGCAAGCAAATCACCGCATGGAAGATAGATATTAGAGATATTAGACTTGTAATCTGCATAGAAAGTCACATAGAAAGTTACAGAACAAGATCTGGTTCTGGTTCTCACAACTTGCACTGAAATTTGGGACCAGGTTCTAAAATTGGATCTGGCAGCTAGTTCCTGCTGAAACCAAAATTGGAGAAACTAGAGAAAACTGGGCTCCTGCTAAAACCAAAACTAGAGAAATTGGGGAAAATTGGGTTCCTGTTGAAACCAAATCTGAAGAAACTCGGAAAATTAGGCTCCTGGTGAAATTGGAACTAGTGTCTTTCTTTAAAGACTACCAACTGGCCTAGTCCTACTAAAACTAAAGTTGGGAGTCTTTCCATTGTTGGCTGGTTCGAGATCCCAATTGGAGTCTCTTTTTTTTGGTCTTTTTGCTGGTTTTAATGCAAGGCAAGCTGTATTTTCTAAAAGCTTGGTGAACACTTTTTAAATGGTTGGTTGTGCACTGGAGTATCTACACTAATCCCAATTTTGGGCAAGATTCAATATAGTTACCACATGTACCTACCTACCTACACGATCTCCAATTCGGGGAAGTGTGTAATACGGTTATGAATGTGATTGCCTCCTGCACCCAGACTCGATTTAGGATCATTTCAACAAAGCTTCTTAGAGCCACTTTAGATGAGGGTCCAAGGTCCAATGAAATAGGGCAATCCTATTGGTTGAGAGTCATAAATTGGACCCATGGCCAAAAAGTGGTAAATCGAGGCTAAACCTACGTGGCATCGTTTTGTAGGGAAAATCAATTGGTTTAGGTTTTAGACCAAGAAAAAAAGAGCTCAAAGGAGAGCTCATGATTTGGAGACCCAAGATGCAAGTTAGGGTCCAAGGCAAGGCCCAACTCAAGGATTCAATTTGCTGGAAATGAGTCCAAATTAGTTCCAACGAATTTGGACCTTGGGCCCCATCTAAAGTGGGCCTTAGTGTCCCAATGTTGTTGGGTAGGAGAATCATACATGAATACTAGTGGGCACTTGTGCCATTGGTCCAAATATAGTAAAACCTTTTGTAAGGTCACCCTATACCATTCTAGGAAAAGTAGCCATATCTTTAGAGTTCTAATTTTTATTTTTTTTAAATCGCCAATTTTTTCTTTAATTGTTCAAAAATCAATAACTTTTGCTCAAAATTTGAGAAACACACTAGGCTTTCCAATGGTACCAAAAGTGAAACAAGGCACCCATAATTAATGAAGGTTATGACATGGTCATCTAAAACAAACAAACAAACGCATATTTTCATATAATCATATAAGGGTAGATGACATGCCCTTTTAAGTGGACCTTCAAGTGAGAGGAATTGTTTAGTTGGGCCCAAGTCTAGACCATTACGAGGTTGCCCTTGTGGTAGACTATGTTATGAGTCGAAGTGTTGAATTGGGTTTGACTCCCGATTTGACAACAGTCATGATCACATAGGTGTCAGCTAGTGAGGGTTCGAAGAAATGTCTTCAGGTGTGGAGTCCTCAAGCTAGACAAGTCTACGATTTGGCCATGAGACAAAAGATGGTAATCCCGACCAATTAAGCCTTGAACCAATTGGGAAGTTTGCATTGGGTTTAATCCCACTCGTCTAAAGTTTAGAGTTAGTCCAAGGTTACAAGATGAAATGAATGTTAAAACTAACCAAGTGCATGCCTTGCCATGTGTAGGTAGTTTAGGTGTTTAGTGAAGAATGTGGGTAAAGGTGTGGGCACGAAGGTGCCAAGACAAATTTAGGTGTGAAAGGTGGTATCAAACTAGGCTCCTTGGTTCTCTGGAAAATTTTAAGGAAAAATGGAAAATGAGGCACCAATATTGGAACCTAAGCCTGTAAAACCAAGGCTAAGGAAAAAATACAAGACAAAAAAGGAGAAGGGAAAAGATGCCAAGGAGGCTAAATTTCAAGAGCTCTCCACCATCGGAAAGGCCATGATGGGGCAAAAGGTGTCCCTAGGTGAAGAAAATAACTCGAGGGAAATCGTGTACAATGTGATTGAAAAGCCTCCTTGTAAGAGCAAAGAAAAGGATAGGGAGGGGGTTGGTTCAAGCATAGTCTCACTTGTGAAGAAAACTCCCTCCACTCCAAAAAAGAACAAGGGAAAGGAAAATGTTTTGGACCAAATGGAGGAAGTGAAAGACCATGTGGACTTCCACTCTTTTAATGAGGAGTCTAATGAGGAAATTGACTCCTTGATAATCCCCTTTGGGAGGAAAGGATGGCAAGAAGGCCACGAAACACAATGAGGAGGTGGACAAAGTCTCTGGGGCATAGGAGGAAAAGGTGAACCAAAAGGTGGTGGCAAATGTGCTTGAAAGCTTTTTGGACATCCTAAATCCCCTCAAGGCTTTTGTGGTAGAGCAAAACCAAACCATGATGGCTTGGATCAAGTGGCGGCAAGGTTGGGCTTGGCAACTTTTGCCTCAAATGGGGGTTCTACTAAAGCAATCTAACTCTTTTGTAGAGCAAGGAAGCCAAAAAAAACAAATGTGATTGTGTTTGCACCAAGTTGAAGCTTATCTATAAACCCAACACCTTCATTCGAATAAAGAGCGAATTCACTTTGTTCAAACACTCTTTAAAGAATAAGAATGGGATTGGTGGATGGTTCAAAAACAAGAAACACCCAACTTACTAAAAATCTTCACTTGGAAGGAATTCAAGTTATTGTTGAATATGAAACATTCATGCCACACCACTTGGTGCTAAAGGATGGGATGGAATTCTTGGAGATCACCCAAGGGGATGGAATGGGCTCCTTCGCCCACTATGTGCAAGACTTCAACACAAAGTTAATTATTGTCCCCTTTAAGAAGGAGTTTGCTAGAAAATTGGCCTTTTTGCGTGGATTGAAGCCTTGGTTACAAAAGATTGTCTATTATAAGGTGAACATTCTAGACACATGCCAAGGCTTCATGAAGATGGTGGAATGTATGGAGGACAAAGGCCATCCATGCTACTAGGGTGAAATCAAAAGCAACATCACCCAAAAATCGAATGTTGGCCCAAATAATGGGAACAAGGTCCAAAACAAACAAAAGTGGATTAAGGTAAGTCAGGGCTTCATGACAACAAGGAAAAACACCAAGGCTGCAAGGAACCAACATGAGGAAAAAAACAAAGCGAAACTTTTTAAAGGTCAACTGCTTCAATTGAGATGACCACAAGCACTTGGCGAAAGATTGCCTTAAGCCACCTTGGGTCCATGTTTGCATTTCCCAAGGTAAGGAAATTTTCTAAGGGGACTTCATGGTTAAGATAAGGGCCAACAAAAGCGAAGTCTCCAACTTATTGAAATTAAGATGTAAAATGAACAAATTTTTATGTTGTTTTTTGGATTCAATAATGATAAATTCATTCATGATTTTACAAACGACAAAACAATTAGGGTCAAGACTAAATTAGTGGTGGATCCCATCATAGTGCCCTCGGAACAAAATGTAGTTAGACCCTCATTTAAAGTAATGTTAAATGTCAAATTGTTTTGTGAAGGAGTTCAACTTTTTGAGAACTTCACCTTTTTTGACTTAGATAATTTTGATGTCATTTTTAAAAAACCACATTTTTGGATGCCTATGAAATAGATGTCCTTCATAGCAAAAATAAGGGGAAAGTCCATGCCAAAGTTGGCTATAAATTAGTGAACTTAAATGCATATTATAATTATTTGTTGGCAAAAGTTGAAATTACTTTGGTCATTTTAACTAAAGAACTAAAGTCACCTAATTTGGTGATTTTGATGTCTTGAGAATTTCCAAGGGGGAGTTTAAGCCACAAGGGGCAAGGCAACCTCCTAATTATATTTTGGATTCATTCAATAAATTTTCAAAGGTTCTAACAAATGAACTCCCTTATTTTCTTCCACACTATAAAAATGTTGACCATAAGATAAAGTTGGTGTTAATTCAACCCCAATGTCCAAAACACCCCATAGGTTAAACCAATAGGAACTTGAAGAGCTCAAAAAAAAATAAACAACCTCCTCAATCTAGGGTATATTTGACAAAACAAGTCACCAATTTTGTTTATTGATAAAAAGGATGATAAGTTAAAGATGTGTATTGACTATCATACCTTAAACAAAATAACCATAAAAAACAACTACCTTCTACCTAGCATTGACAATGTGTTGAATCGATTCAATGGAGTTAAATATTTTAGCCAAATTGATCTCAAATCAAGGTACTATCAAATCCACATAGCAAATGAAGATGTTGAAGAGACATCTATAAGAACTAAATATAGCTCTTATGAGTTCTTGATAATGCCATTTAAGTGGTGTAATGTTCCATCGATGTTCATAACCTTCATGAATTTAATCTTCTAAAAAAAGTTAAACAAGTTTGTGATCATCTACATTGATGATATCTTTGTGTATTGCAAGATGGTTGAAGAACATGCAAAATATTTAGAATATCTTTTGAGTAAGTTCTAACAAAATGAACTATTTGCCAATAGGGCGAAAAGTGAATTTGCCTTGGAAGAAATGGACTTCCTTGGGCATATTTTGTCAAGGGGAAAGGTGAAGCCTAACCTTGAAAAGCTATAAGAGATTGGAATAAACCAATCACGGCCAAGGGAATTTGATCCTTCTTAAGCCTAACTAACTTCTATTGAAATTTCATAAAAATATTTTCACAAATGTTGAAACCATTTTCAGATCTCTTCAAGAAAAAAATGTCTTTTGAATGGAAAGAAGAACAACAAAGGTATTTGAAGACTTGAAAGAAAAACTCTTGTCCACCTTTATGTTGAAGTTCTTGGACTTCACCAAACCATTCAAAGTTCACATAGATGTAAATGACTTCACTATCAAAGGAGTCTTCATGCAAGATGGACATTTGATTGTTTTCAAGGGTAAAAAGTTTTATGGAGCACAACTGCGATGGCCAATTCATTAAAAGGAGTTGTATGCCATGGCGTGTTGCCCCAAAACTTGGCAACATTACCTAGGGATGCATAAGACCAATGTCTTTACAAATAACATTTCCTTGAGGTATTTTGAAACCCAACCAAGGGACTCAACAAAGCAATTGAGATGAATGACACCTTGGCATTGTTGGAGGTGGAATTGATCCACAAGCTAGGCCGAGACAATGTAGTTCCTAATGCATTGAATCAAAAAGAAGAATTTCAAATGGAAAACCCCCCAACCAATACTCAAGCATTAAAGGCCATCTTTTATATGGAAAGTAACTTCAAATGAAAAACAAAAGAAACCTATGTGTAAGATCCCCTTGCACAAAAATATTTTAAAAAGTTGTGAAAGAAGAGAAAGGTGAAAAACATCACTTTTAAAAAAAAGGCTATTGAAATGGAATCAATCCCAAATTTATGTGCTAGTAAGGAAGTTGCACAAAGATCATGTATAAAGAACATGATGTGCTTATGGTGGGGCACCATGGAAAATGAACCACAAGAATTGTTGTAGGTAAAAGATTTTACTAGCTTGAGGTGAAGGAGGATGTAAAGCATTTTGTTCACACTTGTGTGAAGTGCCAAAGTACTAAGTCCATTTATAAAAAGAAATATGGACTTTACATGCTTCTATCCATCTTTAATGAACTATGGGAGAGTGTTTCAATGGACTTCATGATTCAATTCTTGGAATGGAACAAAAAAGACACCATTTTGATAATAGTCAATCAATTTTTTAAGTTGGTGGAAATGGTTCCAGCAAAAACAATCACAACAAATTTTGACTCAACAAGGTTATTATTTGATATGTGGGTTAGGCACCATGGGATGCTTCATATCATTGTCAATGATAAAGATGCCAAGTTTATGGCAAGCTTTTGGAAACATTGTTTTAGAAGGTGGGGACAAAATTGTTTTTTAACACTACATTTCACCCACAATTGGATGGCCAAATAAAAACATTCAATTGAGTGTTGAATCAATACCTTCGAAACTATGTGAACAATGATATAAGAAATCGGGGTGGACATTTAAGTTGGCTGGAGTTTTGTTATAATTCCACTACACATTTAATGACCAAAATGTCACCATTTGAATTACCATTGGGAAAAGAAATTAGGAAGCCTATGGACTTAGCCATCCACATGGGATGAAAGGATCACTCTAAGGAAGTTGTGAAAATGGTTAAAGGGTCTAAAAAGTTATACACCTAAGCCAAGAAGCTTTTGAAACATGTTTAGAAAAGATATGAGAAACATGCCAATCAAACATGTAGGCACATTGAATTTGAGGTTTGGTGACACGTGTGGCTAAACATCGAGATTTTAAGATACCCAATGGACTAGCCCCATGTTTCATTATTTAATCTACAAGGCCTTATGAATTTTTGCATAAACCACTTCTCGATGTGTATACTTTGAAGTTGTTGACAAACTTTGTGGCACATCCGACCTTTCACATTTTGAAATTAAAGTTGCTTCTATGTGATGAACAAAAACCAAATTGGAAATAAAAGGTGTGACTAAATGTGGATGCCATCAAACACAAGCTTGCAGTTGAAATCAAAAGCATATTTCACACAAGACAAACATGTTTCAAGGACAACGAGTATATGGTCAAATACAAAGGCTACCATCATAAAAAGGTAGTATGAATAAAACTTACACATTTGGACCACATGCTGAACATGGTGGCTGAGTGTTGCAACCTTAACCTTGGGCTTGAGACCAAAGCAAGGGCTTGCAAAGGCACGAGCCAAGAGGGAAGCCTAGGAGTCACATTTCATGCTCCCGGGAGTGTAGGAGAGTGTGAAGAAATGAACCCCCACACTCCCAAGTGAACTCCCATTTTGGGAGTTAAAGTCCCAATGGATTCCTGAATTTTTAGAAAATAACTTTAGGGGTTTAAATTAATTGGATTAAAGAGTTCCTTATATTATTGAAAAGCTCTTGGAACCTAGATGTTTAAAATGGGCTTGAATAACCCATTTGGGTATTTAAAACACAAGTTATGGCCAAAAGAAGGGCTAGGAGTCAAATTGGGAATCAAATTGCCAATTTATTCCCGACCATTACAAGTTAGGAATTGTCCTTGCATGTAAGTGGCTTGTCACATACCATTGGAACGATATTGATGAAGGCTACAACTTTGGTTCAGACCTCACTTTAATCAGAACTCCACACACAAATTTATGTGCCTCCAAAGTTACAAGAATCTTAATTTCAAGAATTTCATTTGGGAGTCTTGGGACAAAATGACATTTGGGTGCTAGTCCCGTGATTAGGCACAGAGAATATTATAAGGGGGAAGGTGGTGGCTTCCCTCAAGTTTGGGCCATGGTGAATCTTATGAGTTCATGTTTGCCCGTGCCTCATCTGTGCACCAAAAATGTTCCGACTTTGCATTAACCAACTTGTTATTTAGTTTGTGTAGGTTTTTGTATGAATAATTGAACCGCTTATCGTTCGTTTTAATCTCATCCCGGAGCTATAGCATGCCCCTCAACCCCCGAGGTGCTGTGAGCCAGGGAACGCGCCCCAACTCCTTTTCCTTCCATTGTTCTAATGCTATAATGCTAAAAAAATTCTAATCTATTTATGATAATAAAATATGTAAAGAATGATAGTCCAAGTTTGAGAATTTACTTGCAAAAAACAAAAAAGACAAAAGCATCCAAAAACAAGCCATTAAAAAACATAATAATCAAGACAACAATACTAAACAATTAAAATAAAAGACAATAAACTAAAAAAGCGTAGTCTACCATGAATGGGCTAGCGCTAATAACAATGTGCACTAGTTGTGACGTGTGAAAGAGATGAGGAATGCTTCCCAAGTGATGTAGCACCCTAGAGAATCACAATGGCCTATGCATGCTGATTAACATTAAATAAATGAAAGGTTTAGTAAAATAAACAATCTATTTGCCCTTCCATTCCATTAAAAAATTTTGACCCTTCTTAGAGGCCTCTTATAGGGTTTTATAACATGTGTCAGTGATCCATAGGCCAATTAATTAAAAGAAAATCCAAACACTTAATTTGCCTCCAAATACAAGGTCTGGGAATCCAGCCCCCAACTGCAAATCTAACATTAATTCACTGAGAAGCACAATAAAAATACATATATACGGGTCTCACCATTCCATGAAAAAATAACCCCATCTGTGGGACACACTTTGGCATGTGGCAATATACCATAGGTTATGTAAGAAAAAATAACCCTTTCCAACCACACTCTTGCCTCCAAATAACAAGTACATTGGTT
>Ga0209208_10005167_pt1 | contig 18248 bp, 17 predicted proteins | sample S1TSphfallax_3_FD_187694 | JGI IMG/M metagenome (GOLD analysis project Ga0209208, IMG submission 187694) | Host-associated microbial communities from peat moss isolated from Minnesota, USA - S1T2_Fd - Sphagnum fallax MG (SPAdes) (version 2) | ecosystem: Host-associated > Plants > Peat moss >... | reverse complement strand
CAAAAGCAACAATTGATTAGCAAACTGAAAAATAAACGTGTGATTACTTTGTCCATAATATCAAGGAGCTACAAGGGAATGATTTAGTATCACAAGCACCTGTTGAGTTTAATGGACCACTTCATTCAAATTGGGTAGGTTTACCACAATTGGCGAATCAACTAGTTAATGGCAAGCAACTTGTTCAATTGATTACACAAATGACATTAACAAAAAAAGATTTTAAAAGATATTTTGAGAGACATCAACATTCAAGTTTTAGAGACCAAGTATGTCATCAACTCAAAACAACTATTAAAGATTGTGCTCAACATCAAAAGATACATTTAAAAATCAATTAATATTGTTTAGTCAGTACAAATTGAACCTATTCAACTTGAACTTGCTTGTGCAACAATGGCTATTGATCACCAGATGGTAGTAATTCAAATCCAAGTTGGTAAAAAAGTTATTGATGATGTGCTAATTGATGGAGGATCTAGAGTCAATATCATTATTGAAAACATGAGAGTATAATTAGGTTTATCAAAGCCTAATCCAACTCTTTACAATCTACGTATAGCATATCAAACTATAACCAAACCATTTAGTCTTATTAGGGATTTGAAAACATTTGTTCATGGTATTCCCAATACCATTACATTCACTACTATCAATAGTAATGTTTTAGATTTAAGTTACTCAATGTTGTTAAGACGCCCATGGTTGAAAGATGTTAAAGCATCCCATGATTGGGGAACCAATATTGTTACCATACAGGGAATTGGTATAATAAAAACCATATTTGTTATCAATAAACTTGGTGCTCAAACCAAAAGACCGTAAGCCTTTGTATGTTATGATTTCTATTCTGAAATATCATATGAAGACGAGGTGATGTTTGCTATAGAATTGGACATGTTCTCAATAGGAACCATAAAAGTACCTATTTATATTAAACCGGTTTTTAAACTAGTCTGCATACCAAATCTTAGTATAGAAAAATCATTTCCAAAACAACTTGCTGACCGATGTGTGTTTTAAATGTTAACCTAGCTGTACCACCTGATATTGTTAAACATCACCTACTTGAAACTTTTTTCCATCCAAAAGTGGGAAAGATGATCATTGATGAGACACCTACATGAGAACGACTACAAGATCTAACCATAGTTGGTAGGATAGTTATTGAAGAATAGTAGCTAACCAAAATCAATTTGGGCACCAAGGAGAATGTGCAACAAGTGAAAGCGAACTTTACACTTGAACTAGTTGTCACAAAAAAACTTATTGAACTTCTAAAGGAGTTCAAAGATGTATTTGCTTGGACATACAAAAACTTGAAAGGTATTCCACCAAAGGTTGCTCAACATAGGACTAAATTGGATACCATAATAGCACATGGTCATCAAACAAGGTATTGGTTGAACCTTAATTATGCTACCATTGTTAAGCAAGGCATAGACAATTACTTGCTTATGGTTTTATCAAACCGATTGAAGAAACAACTTGGCTATTTCCAATAATGGTTATTCCCAAAAAAAATGGCTAGTTGAAAATTTGTGTTGATTTCAAAAAGCTCAATGTTGCAACAAAGAATGATCCTTACCTGTTGCCTTTTAGATATGAAGTTATTAACACAATTGTTGAGCATGAAGTTTATACCATTTTGGACGTATTTTCAAGATACCATCATATTTCAATTACACTAGAAGATCAACATTAAACCGCCTTTGTTACCAATTAGGGGGCTTTTGTGTGGGTTGTGATGCCATTTGGTGTCAAAAATGGACCGCACACTTACCAAAGGCTTAATCTAAAGCATTTCATGAATACATTGATGTATTCATGAAAATATTTCTTGATGACTTTATAGTTTTCAATGACCTATCAACACACCCTAAGAAACTCAAGAAATGTTTCTTCAAGTGTAGGGAGTTTGGTATTAACTTAAATCCAAACAAGTGTGCATTCATGGTATTTTTAAGAATCACCTTAGGTTTCATACTATCCAAAGAAGGGAACGTTATGGATCCCAAGAAGGTTGAAGCTTTAGTAATGCCAATACTTATTACCCTTAGAAGATCCAAGTTTTCAATGGGATGGCACAATTCACAAGTGTTTTATCAAAAACTTAGTTTCATTTATGTCACCAATAACCAAATTGCTCAAGAAATCTAAAGTTTTTGAGTGGGTTATAGAATGCCAAATTACTTGGGAAGAAATAAAGTGGTATGTACAAGCCCCTATATTGATTGGTCCAAACTGGGAGTTTGAATTTCATGTTCACACACACGCATCTTAGCTAGTAGTAGGAGCCATACTTGCCCATAATTCAACTAGTAAGTTTGATCAAGAGTGTAAACAAGATAAAGTGAACAATTTGATTACCTTGTCAAAATTGAAACAAGTAGATTTAAAATAACAACAAAACCCATTATAAATTTGTGGAACATTGAATGTTTTCATTTCAATGACTAAATATGATATATGTTTACCCTAATGTGCATTGATTTTCATATTTCAAACCATAAAAGTAGGTTTTAAGTAGGTTTTTCAAAATACAAGTAGCTTTTGACATCTACTTTTAGTGTGGGCTTTTGGTTTCAAGTAGGCGTCAAGTAGGTTGTTACAAAAAGGAAATAGATTTTCTTTTTATGACTTGCTAAAACATATGTTGAATCTTCATTTCCTAATTTATTATGTATCAATTTCACTAATTTTTCAAACCAAAAAGTAGGTTTGAACACATATTTTTCAATTGGTTTCAAATGTATTATTTATTTATTTTTAAAATTCATTTTCTTAAAATTTTTAAAATTAGATTCTTCTAAACTTAATATAGCCAACTAATCTACTTGACACATATTTTCACCTAATTTGATGTTACTTTATGGTAATTATATGAAAGGCACTGGGTTAAAATGGAGACATCTACCTTTTTGGTATACTTTATTTGGCTTTGACCTTCAATTGATTAAGTATGCCTCCAAATTACTAAACTTAGTTCAAAGGAATTATACTACTAATGAGAGTGAAACTTTAACTATGGTCTATGCCTTACACAAATTCAAACACTAATTACTTAGGTAACCAGTTTATATCTTATGTTGACTACATGGCTTTTATGTACTTAGTTAACAAGCCATAAGTTTATGGCATAATAGTCAAATGGTTATTATTATTTTTGGATTATGATTTCAAAATTGTTTATAAATCTGGTAGATCCCATTTGATGGCAGATGCATTAAGTAGATTGTCCAACCAAATAAAACCGGTTGGTGTATTTGATCAAATCACTAATGCTCATGTTCACATTATAACTAGAGTGGTTACAGAGTGTGTATGACTACCTATTAGAAGGGATAATGCTAGGAAGATTTACTACTTCACATAAACAATATTTGGTTTAGAAAACTAAACCATTTGTGTTACAAGGTGGAATACTTTATAAATTTGGACAAGAGAACAAGTTTTGTCATGTCTTGTAACTAGAATAGGTGCCAATTATACTACAAGAGTTGCATAATGGAATTGGAAGACATTTTTCCTTAGTCATTACTATGAAAAAGATTATTGATGTCAATTATCAGTGACCAACCATGAACAGAGATGTTCATGAATTTTGTCGAACTTGTGACTTGTGCCAATGAACAGGTAGCATGTTAACATAAAATATGGCAAAGTTGATCACTATTTTTCTTGAAGAACCTTTCCAAAAACGAGGACTAAGTTTTATTGGACCCATTAAACTGACGAGTCATTACTCTAACAATCGATTTATTTTAATTGCCACTAATTATGCTAGTGGGTGGAGGTGAGAGCTTTGTGCACCAACACAACTATTGTTACTACAAAGTTTTTATATGACCACATTTTCACCCAATTTGGTTGCCCATTGACTATTGTTATTAATCAAGGTGCATTTCATTAATGATGTTATTTGTTATTTAATTGATCATTTTATCCTAATACATTTTAGCTTTACTATCTATTATCTAGAAGGGAGTAGACAAGCTAAGTCTACTAACAAAGTTTTTGGTACATTGCTCACAAAACTGGTGAATGAGAGCTAGAATGATTGGGATAAACACATGTCCACAATTTTATTTTCCTATAAAATTGTTTTTAAGGTTGGAATTAGTCATACTCCATTCCAATTTGTTTATGGATTGCATAGGCAACAATTAGTTCATCAAATTGTTGAAAGGTAAAGGAGTATTACACAAAGGCATCAAAATGTAGTAGTCCATAAATAGAAGAAAGGATTTTGTCACAATAACAGAATGGAAAGGCAAGTGAGTATTGTGTGTCTAAGTTTTCTACAACAAGTGTATTTGACAAAGCTACAACAAGGTATGTAAACAAAGTAGGGTTAGTGTTAAGGGTGTTTTTTTATTCCTTCATATTACAAATTTTATTTTATATGTTTTTCATTATGATTTGCAAATAACGTCAACAAGTAAATTTATTTCAAATATGAAAAACATGAAAAAATAACATAAAAGATATATGCTTATTCACAAAGGCAAAAAAATAATTGAAATGAATCCCAAAAATCATATTAGAAAATAAAAGCTTCAAAGTTCAAAAGTTAACTTGTTCAAAAAGTAAAACAAATTTTTTTCATCATCTTCAAATTCTCCTATTTATACCAAACACGATGTTGTTTTAAATTAAACAGTCACTAGTTAGTATAATAGTCAACAAACTCAAAATTAAACTACAACAATTATTAGTTGTAGGTTTAAAACCAACATGTTCTATCAACAACCAATTATGTTAATAAACTGATTATCAATCAACTTAATAGATTAATTAATTTAAGGATTTATTACCAGTTATCATAATAGACTAGTTACCTATTATCCAATAATAACCAAATAGTTCTCAAAATGGTATTGCCTCACTAGTTACAAGTTGGTAACAACTGATTACTATGTATATAACTAAAAAATTGGGTTAACATTACCACCCTTTGAACATTAGGTCCTTATGTATTAATATGTTCAACTAAAGTAATAGGTGTGTCCTTTAATATTGTGTTTGGAGTTTTAAAAACTTCATATGCATGCATTATAATATCAATCAAAGTAACCTTTGTTCCTATGTGGTATAACTAATGGGATAGGTTTGGGATTAACATGTACTTCCAATTCTTCTACCTGAATACTAACAACTACAACATGTACTTCCATAGGTTCTATGCCCAACAAAGACATATTGCAAGAAATTGTGGCAAATTTAACTCCTCCCTTTATTTGTGATGGTTCCTTTGTGGTAATAACAATCAGTTTGCTTCAAGAACTCACAATTGCAGATGTTGTTAACATGGGTGAAAACCTTTGAAAAACTTCAACATGTACTTCAACCAATTTGGTACTCAACTAGTCATATGTATATTGTTGGAACTTTAATCAATATGCGACAAGTTTGTTCAAATATGCCTCTACATCTAAACAAGAAAATTCTAAATTATCTTGGATTTATTCTTCTCTAATTTCCTATATTGTCTGTCATCATTTTTCCCATTTTGGATTCTTATCTACCAAGGCTTGATTTTGCACCTTAAGCAAGGCATTATCCAATATGTCATAACCTTAACCTTGGGTTCATGACTAAGGTAAGGGCTTGCAAAGGTGCGAGCCAATAGTGAAGCCCATGAATCACATTTCATGTTCCTGGGAGTGTAGGAAAGTGTGAAGGATGAACCCCCACACTCCATAGTTATGCATTCTTGGTGCGGGAATGTTATGGAAGCCCAAAGAAGCACAAATTTTAACGAATTTTAACGAATGCCGAATGTTTTGACAAGGTGCTTTACCATGTAAATTCGTGAATTTTTAAAGTGCAAAATGACAAATGTCATTACTTTGCCACACTCCCAAGTGACCTCCCACTTTGGGAATTGGAAATTCGATGGACTCCCAAATCTTTAGAGGGTGATTGCAAAGGTCAAAGCTCATTAGAGTAAAATGCTCTTTATATTTTTGAAGATCTCTTCGAACCTATATGTCTAAAATGGGCTCACGCGCCCCATTTGGATACTTAAAACAAAAGAAAGGTCGAAAGTCAAATTGCCAACTTGACTTTCGACCACTAAAAGCTAGGAATTGCTTTGATTTACTTGTGTGCAAGTAACTTGCCACATACTATTGAAAAGGTTTCAACAAGGGCTATAACTTTTCTTTAGACCTCACCTGAATCAAACGTTTGCACAAAAAGTTATACGCCTCCAAAGTCATAGGAGTCTCAATTTCAAGACTCCCAACTTGGGAGTCCCAAAACAAAATGACATTTAGGTGCAAGCCTCATGGCCATGCATAAAGAATACTATAAGAGGGAAGGCGATGGCTTCCCTTAAGTCCATGTCATGGTGATTCTTGTGAGTTCGTGTTTGCTTGTCGCTCGTCTGTACACCAAAAATGCTCAAACTATGCACTAACCAACCTGTTGTTTGGTTTGTGTAGGTCCGTGTGAATAATTGACTTACTTGTCATTTGTTCTAGTCCCCATCCCGGAGCTCTAGCATGCCCTTTTACCCCCGAAGTGCTGCAAGCCATGGAGTGTACCCCAACTCCTTATCCTTCCATTGTTTTCACGTTTGGACTCGGAATTGAGTTTATCAAGGAGCTTAGGGGTGCATCACAATAATAACTCCTCAAACTCCTTCAACCAATTATCCATGCATGTGGTTTGAAAGGCTTTACTAGGCAATTAGCAAAATGTCTCCAATTCACTCTTCAACTCTTGAAGTTGTATTTAGAGCTCATGGGTACAATTCTCCATCTTCATGTTGACTTTTCCCAATTGTTCTTGTTATTGGGTACAACTATTTTCCAAATATACAAGAAACTTTTCTTGTGGAACATTAAAAACCTCCATTTTAGCATAATCCTTCATTAACTGATCATAGTCAATTTATAGGGCCTTGAAATCATTATGGCTCTTAAAATGAGCTTGATTCAACTCATAGTACTCTTGTTATAGGGCTTTAGTTTTTTTTATTACCTTTTTAACTTCAATGTTTTTGGCAACTAGATGTTTATTATCAATTTATAGTTTAAGGTTATGAACATTTACAATAGCTAGTTCCTTATCCCTATTGTGCAATGCTTGCTTGTTGCTAACCAATTTTAGGTAGTGGGCATGTGACTAGTTATTTATATCCTCTAATAGGCTTTCAACATAGTTGTACTTAATTTTCAAATTAGCTAGGCTATTTATTTTTGAGGCCAAGTTTGTGCAACTACAATTGCTTGTTCAAATAAAAGTGTAATTGCTTAAGGCTTGGGCATAAGCTACAAATGTTTCAAGAAAAGTGTAAACATGTGTGGGTTGAACTGATTGGGTAAGCTTAGTACTTGTTAGTAACAGGTTGCTAACCTATTTTACTAGAACATAAGTCTTTTGAATAGGTGAAAGTAGTTGATTTGTTACTTGTTCCAAGTCAATTCGCTTCTATCCTCCATAACTTGGTCACTTTTCGTTTGTGTTGATTTGTCATCTTTTTGTGTAGTAACATCAACTTCCATTTCTTTGTCTCCTCCCTCCATAATCAAGTTTCAACACTTGTTGATGGGTGCATGTTTTTTTTTTGGTGGAGAATTGGTTGGCTTTAGACTCAACCGGTCCCTGGGTGTAGATGGCATAGATCACATCTTCAATCTATGAAATTGACACATCGGTCGTGGTGAGATGATAGTAGAATAAGTCGATCAATGCTTGTTGATGAACTATTCCTTAATGACAACTTCAGGAGATGGTTATATTCATTGTTCATCAACAATTTCCTTTTTCTCCTTCTTTTGAATTGGTTGTGGTTTTGGAGAGTGGACAAGTGTTTCTTCATCCAAAATTGGGAACCAGTATCTTAGACAAACCTTTATTACCAATTTTAAATAACAAGTATATTTTTTTGTTAGGCATTGCTAATCATGCTACAATTTGCTTTTGGTACTTTATCCATCGGGTCAACTTTCTGGACATTTAGGTTGGCATGATGGAGCACAAATTGAATTTCTTCCTTTTATTTGCCAAATTAAAAGTAATGGCTATTTGGTTGCTGAAGTAAGCTAACGTTTCCCCTAGTAGATAATATGTAAAATCGCTACAAACTTAGAATGATATTCTTCCTTCATTTGGATCATGCTCCATTGCTCTTTATTTATAAATGCATCCGGTCTAAAAATGTTTTTGAAAGCAACCTGTGTTTCCTTGACCAACGCATTTGTTGCATCAATTGTTCCCTTAACGCTCACTCCACATTGTTGAGCTATCAATGCTTGATCAATGGTGATTTTTTCACCACAAATAATTGCTTGAATATGTCCATCTTCCATGAACTCTCAAGTACATAAAAATTCTTCCAACAAGCCTTATGTAAATAGCTCAAATAGCTTTAAAAACATCGTTTCTAATTTTTTACAACTTTCTTTCCTCATTGTCTTTTTCCTTTTGTTGTTTTCGCTCACTGGTTTTCTTTCAACTGGTCTAAAGTATTCATCTCTTCATCTTGGTATAATAAGGAGTACAATAGGTTCAAAAATGAAAAAATAAAAAAACACCAACATACATGTTGATTCTTTATATTGTAACCACAAAGTTAAAGTTGGTGGCGCTTGGGAAATGATGTGACCTTTAGGGGAAAAAAAATTTAGAAAAATAACACCAATAATTAGGTTAATTGAAACATCATTAATTTTCATGGAAATAACGTTAACATTTAACATGTACTTTTTCAATTGGTTGACTTTCCAACATGACACTGGTACCTACTCCAACTAGTTATTGATTGGACAAGTTATAATTGATTCTTTTCTCAACCGGTTTATTGACTCCCATATTTTTAGTATGAGATTCAATTGGTTTCTTAATGAATAGGTCACCATAATAGTTTGTCTCAACCAATTCTTTTGGCAATGAATCATTAGGTTTAACCATAACATGTTGAAATATATGATCCTCTACAAATTTATAAGGTTTCAGCTTGTTAATGTTAATCAATATTGGATTAGGATAAAATTTGTCAATGTTCATTAAGATCACTCTATTGTTAGGTAAACAATATTGGATCTTATAAGGTCCAAACCATTACCTTTGAAACTTAGCTCGAAATGTGCTTTGATAGCCTTTGGAAACCATAAAACATAATCTCCAAATTGGTATTCAATTTCAATGTATTGATTTTGGGACCATAAAAACCAATTCCACTATTTAGAAACTACCAAATCTTGTGCTACTAATTGGTTCTCTTGGAGTTTTTTTAGTTTTCATAGTCAACTAATTAAAACTCTAAGTGTTGGATCACAGAATTTTCCTAGTTTGGATGGTAATAAATATTCTATGGGTAACAACAAATGTTAAATGTAAACAAGTTGAAATGAAGTGTGACTAGTTCCAACCTTAAAAACAATTCTATAAATAAAATTTATGGATAAGTGCTCATCCCAATCATTCTAATTTTCATTTACTAATTTGTGAACAATGTACCAAATAATTTGTCAGTAGATTTAGCTTGTTTGTTCCCTTGTGGATAATAGATAATAGAACTGATATCTTTCAATATGAAATGATCAATTAGATACGAATAACATCTTTAATGAAATGGGTACCTTGATCTATCACAATAGTTAGTGGATAACCAAATCTTTATAACATCACCCCTTTTAACATGTATTCATAGACACTTTATAACCAATTTGGTAGTAATGTGAACAAATGAACATCAATGATTTTATTAGGTACACCAACCAATTCTACTTGATTGGGTAATGAACTTAATGTATATACTATTAAATGGGACCTACCATGTTTATAAACAATCTTGAAGTCATATTCTAAAAATAACAACCACCTAGCTATTTGACCAAAAATTTATGGCTTGTTAATTAAGTACACAAGGGCCTTGTGGTCAACATCAAATACAATTTTATTACCCAATAATTAATGTTTAAATTTGTGTAGGGCATAGACTATAGCTAGGGCTTCCTTATCAATAGTAGTGTAATTTCTTTCAATTGAGTTCAGTAGTATGTCGATATACATAACCAGTTGATCAAACTTACTAGTTGGGTTTTGGGCAAGTATGGATCCATTACTAATTGAGATGCATTGGTATGAACATGAAATTCAAGCTCCCATTTTGGACTGATCATAATAGGGGCTTAAACATATTAGTTCTTAATCCCCTCCCAAGCATTTTGGCATTATTCAATCCACTCAAAAACTTCATATATTTTTAGTAGCTTAATGATTGGTGACATGATTGAGGCATTTTTTTGATAAAACACTTGTAAAACTTGCCATCCCATTAAAAACTTGTATTTACTAGGGGGTAGGTATCGGCATATTTACCAAGGCTACAATCTTTTTGGGATCCATGACTTTGCCTTCTTTAGACACTATGAAACATAGGATAGTTCGTGAAAACACCACGAATGCACACTTGTTTAGGTTCAAACTAATACCAAACTCTTTGCACTTAAAAAAACATTTTTTGAATTTCTCAAGGTGAGGTAACAAGTCACTAAAAATTGTAAAGTCATCAAGAAAAATCTTCATGAATACATCAACATACTCACAAAATGCTTTGGTTACCACCCTCGAATAAATGGGCGGTCCACTTTTGACACCAAATGGCATCACAACCCACACAAAAATGAAGCCCTAGTCTATCACAAAGGTGGTTTTATGCTAATATTTTGGTGTAATTGATATTTGATGATATCCTAAAAATTTGTCCAGAAAGGTATACACTTCATGCCCATCAATTGTGTTAATACTTCATCCATGAAAGACAATGAGTAAAGGTCTCTATTTGTTGTTACATTGAGCTACTTAAAATCAACAAAAAATTTCCAACTTCCCATCCTTCTTGGGAACAACCATTATTAGTGATAACCATGTTGCTTCCTCAACTAGTTTAATGAAACCAGTAGCAAATAACTAGTCAATGTCTTACTTGATGATGGCAACATAATTAGGATTCAGCTGATATTTCGCTTGATGAGCAAGTGGTACTATGGTATCAAATTCAATCATTTGTTGAGCAATTTCTAATGGAATACCCTTCACGTCTTTGTATGTCTAGGGGAAAACACCTTTGAACTCCTTTAGAAGCTCAATCAACTATTATGTGACAACTAGTTCAAATAAAACATTCATTTTCACCTATTGCACATTCTCCTTGGTGCCCAAATTGACCTTGGTCAATTGTTCCTCTTTAATTACTATCCAACCAACTATGGTTATACCTTAAAATTTTTTTTGAACAAATGTCTCATCAATCATCATTCCTCCCACTTCTAGATGGAAAAAGGTTTCAAACAAATGTTGTTTAACTGTATCAAGTGGTATAGTAAGGTTAACAACTAAAACAATGTTGGTTCAACATGTTGTTATGGAACCTATTTTGTTATCCTAAGATTTGGTATGCAATATGGTTTGGAAACCGATTAATGTGAATAGGTATTATTATAGTTCTTATTGAAAATAGGTCCAATTATGTAGCAAACATCACATCCTCCTCTTCATTTGATATTCCATAATGGAAATCATAACATATTAGGACTTATGGTCTTTTGGTGTGAACACCAAGCTTTTTGGTAACATGTATGGTTCTTACTATATTTACTCCTTGTATAGTAACAAATCTCATAGTAGTGACATACGAAATACGAGTATTTTTCGAAGGTGCTCAAAAAGAAATATTTTCAAGTATTTTTAAAAAAACATTATAAAAATAAAAAGGTTTGAAAATTGGCCTTTGTATCAAGTATTTTCAAGTATTTTTTAAAAAGCCCAAAAAAATGTAAAATACGCATATGTTTGAATCGAATTGAGAGTATGTCATTACTATGACAAATCTAGAACTCCCCAATTGTGGGATACTTTTGCATCTCTCAACCATGGGCATCCTAATGACATTAAGTAATTAAAATCTAAAATATTATTGTTGATGACAATAAATGTGATTGTGTAGGAAATACCATGAACAAATATTTTCAAATCTCTAATAAAACCAAGTGGTTTAGATATGGTTTGATTTGCCATCTGCATACGGTAAGGTGTTGGATTAGGCTTTGATACACTTAATTATATGTATAGGTTCTCATTAATAATATTGACTTCAAAACCTCCATCAATCAAAACATCATTGATGAAATTCTTACCAACCTGAACTTGAATAACTACCATCTAATGGTTAATAGTGACTGCTACACATGTAGGTTTAGGATGAACATGTTTAGGTTGCACCGGTCAAACAAACTTAATTGGTTTGAAAATATACCATTTGATGTTTGGCACAATCCTCAAAAGTTGCCCCAAGTTGATTACATACTTGGTCTTAAAAACTTGAATGCTAATGTCTTTCAAAATATCCTCCAAGGTTTTTTCTAGTATTGTTGTTCATGCAGTCAAATGAACGTGTTGCTTGTTAGTAATCGATTGATTTACCAGTTCTAATAAACCAACCCAATTTGAATGAAGAGGTCCATTTAGATCAATAGGTGCTTATGATACTATATCACCTCCTTGTAATTCCTTGATAATATGGACAAAGGAATCATGCATCCATTCTTTTGTTTGCCCATCAACTACTATTTTTGTTTTCACTAATTCACGTTCTCTGAGCACCTATTGGTCTAGTACTTGGTTGTGTGTGGTGACAACGACAACTACATTAATTGGTACATTATCAACTTTAGATGAAAAATGGGGCTCAGTACGTACAGAAGAAGCACAACGTGCTATTGCTGAGGGTGGTACTTCATGGGCACAAAAGCATCAATCTCAAAGTGTGTGTAAAGTTTCCCAGGGCACTCCATCTTCCAACCATGCAAACCCGACCATTTGGAGACCCATCAAAGCAACAGTTGTCACACCTGTGAAACTGCCATAATTGCTCGTTAATCGAACTCTAGGTGCTGTTGTTCGATGCACAAAAAAAATGTCGATAACACCTCATTGGAAGAATGAAGATGACAAAAATGTTTGCAGCTAGACAAAGCTAGATTAAGGTCGGTTCAAGCTTTCCCTGCTCAAGCAAGGTGGTTGCCCAAATTATAGGACCTGATTGTCATGTACGCACAAAACAATTATCGAGGGATGTGTATTACATCCTTTGTAAGGTTTGAGAACGAGGTCTACGAGGGCTGATTAATCTGGAAAGGCTTCTAGCAACTCTGCCAACCCGACTGCATCAATGGATTTGGAACGCCGCACCTCAAACCCGTGATGAACATAGGCATTAGTTGCAGTATGAGAATTGAATTAGTTGACTGCACGACTGCAGAGACGATAGTAATTCACATTGCCGATCAGCTTGCACTTTCCTATTCTCTCACTGAAATCAGGAATATATCTCCATGGGTTTAAGCATGATATTGTAGAGCATGAATCAATCCACAACTTATGACAGCTTAATGCAATTAAATGTTGAGTGGATATATTTACTGGAGAGAGGCCATTCCGATGAAGCAAGTATATTGATGGCTTGTTGGAGGAAAAAGGGTCATCATCCCTCCGTTGGAGATCAGGATTCGACCTAGAGATAACTCGTGTGAATAGATGGAGCATCGGGTGAAAGGCAGATGCATAAGGCGATGCCACCATACAATTGTCCATCTCCTGTTGCTGCAAAGATCAGTCCCTCAACATTTCTGAATCATTCACTATGTGAGGTTATGAGGTGGTACATTGGCTCCGGTAGTGACAAACTCTTTAGGAGTGCTTTATTGCACCACCCCCCTTTTTGAAGCATGTCAAGCCAGAAATTTGTGGCATTGCAGGTCAGATGTCACAATGTTGTCGGTCTTACATGACCTCAAAAACTTACCACACCTTAATGCACCGCCCTGGGTATGTGTACTCATGTCACCTTCAAGCCACATATTGCAGGTCTTCATCGCAAGAAATTTTGTTGCTGAAAGTGATCTGCAGGCTGCAATTTGTGCTTGCATTTTCATCTTTTTTTAAATTATGAATATGATCTGAAAAAATCCTATGCAAAAATCAGCTTTCACACTACATGGTGAACCGTGGCACCGGAAGTTCCTTGAAAGTAGCAAGCAGGAAGTCGATATAGTGATTTCCGTACCCCTCATCTAATATCAACATAGTAACCTGGAACAAGTTGTTGGATATCTGTGTAGGAATGACTAGCTTCTGTTCTTTCACAATCTAAACCTCCTGTGCATCTATCAAGGTCCGCATATGCAACATTAAAATTCTGTAATCACTTTTGAATTAATCAGATCTGGAAATGCAAGGATCATTCATATGTGATTTTGAGATCACAGGACAAAAGAAGGGCCCAAGGAGCAAACAAATCTCCTAAAAGCATTAATGAAATTTTTAGACCTTTTGAAGACATTGTGGAAGCCTTGGGGACAGCCTTGGAAACCCTTGAAGCCGGGGTTGAAATCTTCGCAGAGGATTGAGCCTCATGAGTAGGTGAAGCCATGGAATCCCGTGAAGAGGGTGAAACTAATTTGGTTGAAGGTTGAGCCTCTGGGATGGGTGGAGGAGGTCCGGTGCCTGCATTCTCTTCGGCTTCGGCAACACCCACATTCTTTAGAATAATGACAGGACTGCTGGCCTTCAGCACCTCTGTAACCTCCTTGCTTTTTTTCTTGGGATGATGACCTTGCAACACATTTAGAAAACAAGATCTAGTTTCTAGTCCCGATCGGCTTAGCTTGTGTCTAAGTGATCTACCACCCTAGGCAATTCCTGTGACTTCACTTCAGCTCATCATATATGTGGAAACATGTCTGTCTGATCTGTTAATCTTGAAGTCATGAGTGTCCAAACTTCTAAGGTTTTTTGCACCTGACCCTAGCTAAATTCCCTTCTTGCCGATGTGCCTCCGTCACAAAAATTCGTGGAAGAAAACAAACGCTCCTCCTAGGATGGGGTTGCCATTTAAGAATTTAAATATTGTAATTTTTCATAATTAAATTATTATAATTTCTAGTAATTAAACTACATCAATCTTAGTAATTAAATTGTTGTAATTTTCTGTATTACAAATTTCAAGAGATAAATTTACTGTAGTTAATAGAGATTAATTTATGTTCCGATAGTTTTTAATATTTTAGGTACTATAAGTTTTGGTAACTCCATTATTGAAGCTTTCCACAATTCGATGGTTGTATTCTTTAAGAACTTGAAGATTGTCGTTTTTTGTGATTGAATTTTTGTAATCTTTTTCTCATTGCGCTTTTCAACATTTTAATACTATACTTTTCAATATTTTCCTTAATGTAATATTTAGTCATTACATTTCTGTAATTTTTGGCAAATGAATTATTGTAATGTTGTAGTATTTAAATACTATACTTTTTTGTAATTTAACTACTACAATTTTTAGTAAATAAATTGATGCAATTATCAATATAAAAATTTCTGTAATAAAATTTCCATTGTTTTTTGTACTTCAAACTATTTGTTGTTGAACCATTTGTGTCACTGAAAAGCAAATAGAGTTCAAAACTATGTTTGGATTGCAAATTGTTCTTCATATTGTTCTGGAGCTTTCCTCCAGTTATATTTAATGGAATTCATTTCAAGATTTTGGATCAAAGATGTTGAAGATTCAAGAGTTTTTAGTGCCTTTTCCATGGCTGAAAATTCATACGAGTTTCAAATTTTGGCCTTGGAAGGAAAAATAATTTGAGCTTGTGTGTGTTATTTGGTTTTGAAATTCATGCTTCAACCAAGGGCACAACCGCGTTAATGGCATTTCAAATTGTGATTACATAATTTTCCAACATAGGTCTATGTGATACCAAATTCGACCGTTAATTTAAACCCTATATTTAAATATATAGCTTGTCATACTTATTAACTTTTTTATAAATATCTAAAATTATCCTAAAAATTGTTACCATGTTTTCAAGAAGAAAAATTTGTGCTTGCAATTTCAATTCTGAATCTATTCGTGGATATTTTATATTTGTTCTCATAAAAAAATAATCAATATTTTAAAGGAAAAACATAGTTACCATCAAAATGGCCAATTTATAACATTGTATTTCTGAAATAGACTATGTGGTTGATTGTTTCGTTTTTAAATTGCAATATTATTCCACACGTATTCCAAAGTATTTAAAAAAAATTCTTCCCATAAATTAAATCTTCAAAAAGAATTTTAAAAATCTGCAGTTTTCAGCATTGTAAAAATAATATAATTTGTGCCAAAGCCACTGAGGTCCTACAATTTATTTATTTTTCCATTTTTTTTAACACCCTTCGGCATTGAAAGAATGTTGATTTATAAAAATGTGACAATATTTGAAAATTTGTTTGTGTTTTGGATGACGAAAGTGAGGGGTCCTAGAACTTCTTGGCAACAGATGAAATGAAGTCTGGTTCTTTTGTCTTCTTTGGGGGAGGAATGGAGGGACCAAAATTCTAACAACCCATAAGGGGGGAGTTTTGAAAGCCCCCGGTCTCTTAATCCTTTTTGGGGAGGATGGGGATGTAATTTGTTGCCACCAATGATGGGACCCTCAGTGCCTTCAAGGGCCTAAGTCTTTTTACATCCTTTTTGGGAGAGGGTGGAGATACAAATTCTTGCCACCAATGTGGTGAATTAATATGCCCTCTATGGGCCTTCTTTTTCTAAAAATTTGGGAATAGGGGGTAAGAGGGAATCCTTTAACTTTTGTGTCCGATGTTGTTAAAGGGCATTATTATTTTAATTTTCTTCGGAGGTTGGGTTTAGGGGTGATAAAAAAATTGGTGGCCAATTATGAAGCCGATTAGCATGCTCTGAAGTGGCCCACTTCTTTCTCCTTTCAGAAGGGTCAAGGCTGAAGGACTTCTTTGTAGCTGATGAAATGAACTAGCATGTCCTTAACGCTTAGAAGGGCAAAATTTCTTTGTTGTGGCGGTTTTTCTTTGTCATTCTTTGAGGGTGACAATATTGTTGGGTACTTGGAAGGGGGTCCCTTGGATTTACTTTATTCACTGTTACATGTTGGTGCTAGTGGGCGTATATAAGGACCCCTTTTTCTTTTCCGTTAATTGCAAGGTTGGGCGAAAAAGATTGAAGTCCATATTTTTGTGAACAAACTTTGGAGATAGGTGGGTGGTCACGGTTTTTTTTTCTTCGATGGTTGGTTGGGAAGGGCCATGTTCACATAAATGTTTCAAATTTTGGTGATGGAATGCACCTTCTCACAATGTTAATAGTAGGAGATTTGGTTTGAATGTAGTAGCACCCATGTGTACTTGAACTGCTGGTTGATTGTCATGCATCAATTTTGGATGCAATTCGATTGAGTTCAATCCAAGTTTCACCTTGACGACCTTCCGCTAACCGCCTTGGTTAGCTAGAAAGCTACTATGGACAACATTGTTGGATTATACTTTAATACCTTGGCCAGTTCAATAGCAATCATTTATTGTTTTTCAAAAAAGTTGAAAATTTCAGATATTTCAATAATCAAAAAATAATATTTGCAAAGGAAAATATTGAACTTTCAAGAATATCCCATTTATTGAAATGACGATTTCAAATTAAACTATTTATTCAAATAACATGTGTTGAATTGCCCGAGGTACTATGGTATATTACCTTAAAGTAGGTGGAATACAAGCAAAACAACTAGTCATTACGGTTAGCTGAGGTTTAAAACCCAAGGATACCTATTTTTTTGTCTGCGGTCATTCATCCTTCACGATGGACTGGTGGGTGCTCCGGTGGGCGCTTGGTCATTTTGGCTTCAGAATCCTACTTTTATGAAGGATCTTAATTTTCCAAGTTTTTAATTTGTGTGAAATTTGGAAATGAATTGTAATTTTCTCATTGGGGGCTTTTTGGGAAAATTTTCAAACAACTTCTCCCAAAAAAGTAAGGAATTAAAGCTCAATTCGCCATATTTAAACTCTCTGCTCTTATGCAAATTGAAAAAGTCCTAGAAACATTTTGGAGAAAAAAATCTTAGATTCCTATTCATCCAATAGCTACTCTTGGTGGAATCCTCGGAGATGATGGTTGCCAATGTGGCCGCATCACAAAATTGAATAAATAATAGTGTTCCAAACCGAGTAACCACATCAAAAATTATCCTATCTTTTTTTCTTCCAAAAAACCGATGAATAAATTTAATACATGGTAAATTCAATAACACCGTGACCAAAAGTTCGTTGTCCTCGTCTGTTGTAATTAACAAACTTGATGAACTTGAATAGAATGCAAAGACTAAAAAACAAAACCCAAATATTTTGGCTCTCTATCCCTACAAGGTGAACTCAAC
>Ga0209208_10005165_pt1 | contig 18250 bp, 17 predicted proteins | sample S1TSphfallax_3_FD_187694 | JGI IMG/M metagenome (GOLD analysis project Ga0209208, IMG submission 187694) | Host-associated microbial communities from peat moss isolated from Minnesota, USA - S1T2_Fd - Sphagnum fallax MG (SPAdes) (version 2) | ecosystem: Host-associated > Plants > Peat moss >... | reverse complement strand
GTCTCATCCATCACTCAAATGATGTACACAGCAAAAGGGCTTTATACTTTTTATATTGTGGCAAAAAGGATTTCCGAGACTCAAATATTGGTCCCAAATGGTTTGTTCAACCGTCCCAAATGATAACAATGATGGTGAATCTCACTTATCTTACTTTTCTTTTTTTTTTGCATGGAACAAAATGTGTCATTTTTCAACAAATGAATTGGGAAATATTGGTTTTTTAATTGTAAATTAGACTAATTTTTCTTCTTTTTTTGGGAAAAATGTGCCAATTTTCAACATCCACAAAATTGGAAAAAATACATGGATGTCCATTCATCTATGCTTCATCTATGTTCTTGTAATTTTTCTCTCCTTAGACACCTTCCTAAATACCTACCTATTATCAATGAAAAGTGAACAATGATGAATGAACTTCAACTATTGATTGAAATGTGAATAATGATGGATAAACTTCATCCCACCAATTTCTCTCTCTCTCTCTCTCTCTCTCTCTCTCTTCATTCTTTTCTTTTCTTTTCCCCTCATCAATTCATGTTATGTCCAATGCATTTTAACTTTGCTTGATGGTGGGTGGGCCCATTTGTGGATCCAAAGACTTTGGTTGTTGAAATCCATTGAAGTATGGTGGGCGGTTGGGTTTGTCCCATGTGAGGCCGTTGAGCTTAAATTTTCCAAGCTTGCGAGCTATACAAGCTTGGAACAAGGTGGTGGGTGGGCTTGCTACTTGCTACGTGTTGAGGCATGAGTTGTGAAAGTGACAATTGATCCTATCCAAATGACTAAAATTCAGATCCTTTGGTAGGTCATTTGGAATGGAATTGAGAAATTAAATTTGAATAATTTTCTAATGTGTTTAAATATAGCTAGTGGGGTGCATATGATGGAATTCACCATTTCCAATGGTAGCCATTTCAAATCTCTTCATTATACAATCATCAACATAATTTTCACAAAATAATAATAATATAAAATTAATTATCATAATTTGATTGGGTATGAAATGTGTTAATTTGTGCAAAGCTGTACCTTTTTTCTTATACAATCAACAACACAATCTTCCTTTTCAAAAGTTATTATAAATCAGCTTATGTATGTGAAGCATGTTCATTTGTCCTAATCGTTTTGAAGCTCTTCTTAGTTTGACTTGATTGATAAGCACAACCAAACTCTTTTATGAAATTTGTGATCAATGTGTGATTGAAATAGGCTCCTTGAATAGTTTCTATGAGTTGCATTATTAGGTACCAATAGTGAACTAGTACTTACAAGTTACGTGCAAATTACAAAAAAAGGAGCCTTTTAACAAGAATTTAGAGTGTGGGTTTTACACATCAATCAATCAATCCATCAATCTCTCATTTTAGTCACAGATTTTACTCCTCATCCAAAGGAAGGAACAAACAAGCAAGGTACATTACTTGTGATTTTGAGGGTGCTTTCTACACATCCATTTTTTATGTTTTACTCAAAGCTTCTACTTCTCAAGTGAATGAACAAACAATAATTAATTAATTAATTAATCAAATACAGGAAAAACACCCATCAAGGGAACATGAGAAGAAGGAAAAAAAGAAAGGATCGAAGTTTGTCCAAACAAAAGACAACACCCAAAGGCACAAAGCGCACAATGGGGGAAAGACAAGGTTTTATTAGCACATTACTTATATGATTTGGAGTGTTCTTTACACATCCAACTCTGATCTTTTTTCCTTAGAGATTATACTCCTCATATGAATGTATCAGACAAGGCTCTTGTAGCAAGCACATTGCTCTCTTGTGATTTTACTCCTTGTTCGAATCATCAGAAAAACAAGGTTCTAACAATTTCTAATAGACTAGAGATATCCGTAAAATCAGGAAAAGACAGCACCAGTACCTTGAGTTTGGTCATACACAGGGTGAGATTCAAAAAAAACCTTGCAAAAAAAAAGTACATTAGCATTCAACGCGAGGGTGAAACTTAGAAAACCATCAATTTTGACGGTTCTTCAGTTTCACCCTGTCTTTGTTTTTTTCCTGAGCGCCTCCACTGCTGCTACATATATTTTCACTGCTCCTATTTGTACAACTACTATAATTCCTCTCGAACTTTGTGCATTAAATGCTGAGATTCAACGTTTCGTACTGAATAAAGTTTCAGCATTGCATTACTGAGATTTAATAAAATCCTTTTACATTACGGATACCACTAAAAGAGGGGTTAGGGGGGTGAAAGGAGGCCCAAAGACAGGGTGAAGAAAGGGCGAATTTGCGCATATCTCTAATTACACTTGTGCACTTGTGCTGTTTGTTTTTTGTTGGTTGGTTTGTCTTACAAGTGTTGCTTCCTTCTGCTCTGGTTGTTGCTTTTGAGTTTTGCAGTGGTGTTTTTTTCTTCTTTTTTAAGCAAGCTTGCTTTTGGGGATATACCCATTCATTGCTTTTTGCACCTCCTCACTTTTCTACACACACTAGATGGAAAATCAAGCACTGGGTACGCTTGTTTTTTTTGTTTGCTCTTGTTAGTGTGGCCTGCATATGAAAGATCAAGCACTGGTTAACACTTGCTCAGGCTCTTGTTAGTAGTGTGGCCGCACATCTTGTTTGCTTTTCAAAAATGGAAATAGAGAGCAATCTGGAGAAGTTTGCATACCAAGAAGAAAGCAAAACAAAATGGATATTATTGTTATTATTATGACTGAATTTTTCAGTTCCTTTGTTGACCTCATGAAGCTTGAGCAAGTTGCTCTGGAGAAGAAGTCTTAGAGAGTTTATCAGCAGCAGCAGCAGCAACCTCTGAGTCATTGAACGGAGAGCTCTTCTTCTTTTTTTTCTTCTTGTTTTTTCTTTTTTTTTTTCCTCCCTCTTTCACATGGATTCTGTAGAAGATCTTCGTGGTGATCACGTCCTGAAGTTTCCAGAAGTTCAACCATCTATGGAGGTTTTCTGTTTTGTAGAAGAGAAGGAAGAAAATCAAGATGCCTTCAAAGAGGTTAGCAAAAAGCGTGTGGAGATTGGAGGGAGACCGTCATCATCATCGTCGTCATCATCAATGGAAGAAGCACAAGAACAAGAATGTGTGGAGCTTTTTCCAATGGCGATGGACTTAAGAATGCCATCAAGCAGTGGAAGTAGAGGATTGCAGAGGCTGTGGGAAGGAGGATTGTTTGAAATCGGAGACCACTCGGATGTCACCATTCAAACTGCCTTGTAAAGTGTTTCTCCCTCCTTCAGCACCCTTCTTCCTCTGTCAAATCTTGTTGCAAAGTCTCTTTCACAGAGAGAGAGAGCAATTCCTACTCAACCAAGAATGCACAAGATTCCTTTTAGGTCTTGTTGAACTCTTTGTTTTTTTTCCAATGCAATTTTTTTCTTTCTCTTCTTGCACAAAGGAGATTTAAGCTCATTGTATACATTCTTGAACCATGGCTGACATCTCCCATAGCTGGAGTAGGTCTTCTTCATTTCTGCACACAAGAAAGAGAGTTTGTTTCTGTACAAATGCAAGACCTAAGTTTCCAGATGCAGCAGTGACTCGGACACAACTTCTGGTTTTCTGGGTTTTTAGTATTTTGTTGTTGTTGTTTTGTTGCTTTTTTCTGCTTGGAGTGGAAAGCTCATACTCTACTCACAAGTGGAGTTGCAATTGCAGCTGTCCATGTGCAACTTTTGGAAGAAATATGGAGAGGTCAGGGTTTGGCACAAGCTGGGGTCAAGTAAGTTTTTTTTATAGTCTTTTATTACTGATCCCATGCTTCAGAGTTTGTGAGTATGTGAAGAATTCAAGAAAGGCATGATGGGTAGTTTGTGCTGAATTCCAGTTTCCAAATCCGTCATTTACAATGTGCTGCAGGGTGGAATCTTTCTGCTTCTCTCTGTAGGCGCAGTGTCCTTCTACATTACCTATGTGTGCACAGGTTCTCCTTGGTTCATCTACGGCACTTTGAGCCTATTACTGCTGATGGCCATGTATGCTGGCCACTACCGAGTACGCATGAGGCGAAGGTTTAACATAATTGTGAGTTTTATTTTTTATCACAACCCTCCTCCATTCCTGTTCAACTTTGACTCTTTTCAGCTTCAATAGACCTGTCACATGGTTTATTGCAATCCCTTTATCTTGCACCACTTTCATTCCATCCATGGAGATATGCTTTCAGATTAATTTGTTTTGGGCTTGTGGAGCTATGTGAATTGCTCATAGGCAAATCATTCTTTTGCATTATGGATGCATTTACAGTTGTAGCAGCAAAGTCAGATCAAGTATTAGGTTGACACTCAGTGTCAATGCTTGTCATTTTGCTCAGGAACCTGAACTCAAGTATGGTGTATATGCAGGGCAGTGAAGGTGGAAACACAGTGAGCTTGATAGATGACCACTTATATCACCTCATGTGTGGCTGTTGCTCACTCTGTCAGGTGTACAACTCAGTTCCACCTTATTTTTCCTCTTCTGACAGAAAGCAGTTGTGTGTTCAGTTTTCCACCTAGATGGTCTGAATCTGAGTCTTGTTGGTACTAGATGATGTTTTGAAGCCAAAGATGCTGGAATTCCTCTGTTTGTTCAGTTGCAATGAATGGGCTTCTTCAAGAAATGTAGACGACAGGGATTAAGACAGTGACCAATTCAAACTGGACTGGTACTCAAACTGTATCATGTACTCTTACCAGATCCATCTTGATCATTCTCTATCAGAAACTCACCCTGACTTCACATTGGTGTGTGCAGGAAGCAAGGACATTAAAATCAAACAATGTGCTAAATGGAAAGTGGCATGGTCGGGGGGATATCCTGGTGATAGGCAGTCAAGTATTGTTCACACCTGCTGGCACAACACAGCTAAGCCCAGCAGCTCTTCAGAAATTCTCACCCTTGAGAAAGCTCCTGACAAAAGTAGATAAGCCCTTGGCAGTCAAGGCATCAACATCAGATCCAGAAGCAGGTCATTCATGGAGCTCTCACACTGTACACCAGCAATCCCTGCCCTTATTGCAGCATTGAAGTTATCATGCTGGTACAGCAATTCTAGGGTTTTGCAATCACACAGGCAATACTCGGAGATGGTCTTGGAGGTGGGAGGGGGGACCAACTCCTCTTTACATTTCCAATGAACCATTTGTGAAGTTCTCAAAGCAATGTGAGACTCTTGTGGAGTTACACCTCTTCAGAAATTTGCAGTGACTGGGTACTGAAAAGCACATTTACAGGGAATAGAAAAATTATGAAGCATAAACCAGCATGTTTCATATCATATCTGTTCTTGAAGACCATTTGGAATCAGGCAATCTACGCTTTGAATGTTTCAGATTTGGCACATACATGTCAAGAGGATTCTTTTAAGCAAGGTGAAAAATTGTTTCACCCATAAGCAAACTTGACATCTTGATTCTGAAAGCAATGTAGAGCATTTTTCTTTATGTCCACAAATTGTATGAGCAATTGACATGTGTTTCATGTAGCTTTATACAACCTTTATTGTTTCTATTGTCTCTGTGATTTCCAGATTATGAACTCCTGCTTTCTAATGTAATCTGTAAATTGAGATTACTGTGTTGCATTGTTTGATCTGTGTGTAGAGTAGTGGGCAGCTTATGGTAGTCTTCTTTTGCTTTTAGTAGTTTTTGGCCTTAGGTTGGCAGGTTCAACAAATTGCTGCACTTTTGTTTTGATGATTTCAATGTGACAAGAAAACTTTTTATCACTTTCCAGTTCCAGACAATTTAGAATGGAGAATTCTAACAGAATTAAATCAATGAGGGAAAATTCTACATTTTGCACTACTTTTTGTGTAACATAATAGTTTGATCTAAGCTATATAGAAAGGAGGATACTCTGTGCACATCAAAAAGTGGTTGAGCCATATGTGCCTCGTGGGGTGGTACCATACTTCTTGACATTGCTCCAATCCCACTCTGGCCCTTCACTCAAAAGACTATTGCTGCATGGCATACAAGATGATGGGACACAGCCAATTTTCTCTTGAGCTTGTGCAGCACTATGTGCTTTCCGGGCAGAAACTACCTGAAGTTCATTGCCATAAGCACAATCAAGGAACTGTTGAGCTGTCAGTTCAGCAAGCTGAGAGGACATCTCTTCCTCAAACTTTGCAAGAGCAAGGCATCTGAATGCTGAATTCCTGGCCACCATGTCGCCTACCTGTGGGCCACTGTTCCATCCAACCGTCTCCATTGAATTCCTCTCTCGGACTTTGCCTGTACGATGATGCTTTTTTGTCCTCCCCATCTAATCCAGCAAAATCTGTTTGCATAAAACTTTGCACCCTGAAGAAGCCCTTGTGATTCCACCTGTCAACCTTCAGCTTTCCCAACTGCATATAGTACCCACCAGGCCTCTCCAACTGCCAAAGGTGATTCCCCCTCTATCACCATATTTGCAGCGGCAGCAGGAGAACCCATAAACCAAACATCAAACCACAACAGTTTAAGTGACTAACTAAGATATAGGTATTGTCTGAAGCATTTCACAGCCAATTAGGGTTATAGATCCTCTGTCTGAAATAGACTGTTTTTTCTTAAACTGACCTTTGTTTCTACATTGTACACTACTGAATACATGGTTTTGAACATTTCACAAAATCTGCAAAATTGCGGCAGCTGCCCACACTGACATTGTTTCTACACAAAAGAAGAGGATTGATGCAAGTTAAGTGCATGGCACATCTACCAAAAATTTCTATTGAATTCAAGCTTGAAAGGCGCAAGTTATTAAGGGGAAACCATGTCAATGAGCTCTGCCTGAATCACAAAAGCAATTCAGGACAACCATGTCAAAAGCTCTGCTTGAATCACAAAAGCAAATTCAATGTCACTTCAATTCTGACAATGTCATTCAACCTTAGCTTCAGAAACTGCTTGCAGACATTCGTGCATTAAGATCTCCAATTCTTCTCAGCCCATGATCCACAAAGATGACAATACAATCATGCTCAGATGCTGATGTACAGTTTGTTCATGAATCCTTTATTGCAATTTTCAAAGATGTAGCATACTCTACAAGGGCAAGTGCATACACAGAGATTTGCACATTGCTGGGGCATGGGCATTGCATCCGACCCCCTTGGAACAGCATTCAGTACAGTCCATATTGTGTCTATAAATTGGAAAGAAAAAGAACTATCAGAAAAAAATTAGCAGATTTCAATCTAAACATGATGCACTTTAAAGAGCACTTTAAAAAGAAAACTTTGTGCGCAGAATTGTCAAAGTTTTCTTCGGATTTAGTGTGTGATCGGGTCCATAAGTTTAGGGCTTTTCCGAACGAGGCGGATAGTCCGGCTCCTGCTGACCAAACTCGTCTTGATGCGCATTATACGACGAGAATCCTCGTGGTACGACAGAAATCCTTTCACCGACGACATCATGAGGTTGCTCGTCCGACTGCTCCTGCTTCAGCCCCGCTTCCGAAGAAGGCCGATAGTCCGATTCCTGTTGACCAAATTCATCCTGATGTGCATTATACGATGCAAATCCTCGTGGTACAACATCAATCCCTTCGTTGACATGAGGCTTCTCGTTTTCAAACGCCGGCACTTCCTTCTTCTCAACCCTGTCTGCCATTTTGGCTTCCAAAGCTCTCAAAGCTCACTTTGAAACTTCCAACCGAGTGGGGGGAGAAAACCCAAAAAAACAGAAAAAGCAACCTCAAAAACTCACCAAAATCCTTCTTGCAATTCGATCTTTGCAATACACCAAAACGAAATCGAAAGCATCACGACACGGAATAAGAGCGATTGGAAAGCGCCACAGAAACGAGACGAGCGCGGACGCGTGAGCAAGCGAACGAAGGCAGGGGAGCGAGAGAGCGAGCGAAGGCGAGATGCCAATCGAGAAGCCGAACCACGTCACATTCCACGTGTCTGAGGACAGACATCACATGTCTGGATACTGAACGCCTCACGACCGTCGATCTTAGGTTCTCGAGATCCCAATCGAGAAGCCGACTACCTCACCAGACACGTGTTAGTTAGACGAGAGCCATGAAATCTGGAGATTGAGCCCCTCATGACCGTCGATTTCAGCATCTTTCAAGATGCCAAATTGGTTTTATCCTCTGAAAATTCGTGACGTGGCGCCAATAGGAAAAGCGCCGTGACGGTTTATCCGTTGGACGGTGACTAGTGGGACCTAGGAAAATTGGAAATACTCGGCGGTCGGTGGATGGATGGACTGTCTCCTTCTTCCTGTTGTAACGATTAAAGTAATCCATAAACAAATAGGCAACAGTGGAAAATCCGCTGGTCGGCGACCGATCTTTCTCGCAGCTGCGGGCTGAATGACACGTGTACATCGCCAAGAGTTGCATGACACGTATGAGATAGCTAGCAGTTAATTCTTAGATGGAAATTTTTTTTGGAAATTAATTATTTCTAGTAATATTGGATGAGGTTAATAATTAGCTTCTTTTTTTTAATAATTACACCCAATGAAGTTCTTTTAAAATACACATGCAATAATATTTTTATTATTATTTTACTTTCTCTTTTTTTTTTGCAGCATCACATATTGACTTTTTCTCCTTAATAATATTTTTAATATTTTAACTATCCTTCTTTCTTTTTTTAAAATTTCAAAGGTTTTATGGGATATACTTTAATGTCTCCACTTGGTGTAACCACATATTTAAAGACATAACTATCAAGTATTTTAAATTCTCATTTTTGCACAAGATTTATTCTAATTAATAGCCTTTCACAAATCATTATAATTCGACCAATCAAATACCCAAAACAAACTAAATTCCATATGTTAAATCATGAACATCATATCCTATACCTAAGTTTCACCATAGTCATTATACCCATACTTATATTACCTTTATATTCTTGCCAATTGGATATTTTAAATAACCTTTTCCGTCTAAATTTAATATCTCAAAAAAACATGAAATTATCTTTTTTTTTAATTTCATATCTTATATTTTGACCAATCAAATGCCCTATACAACAACTTGATTACATGTGTTAAAACATATACATTAAACCCTATACTTTCAAAACAAGCATTATGTCCATATTTTTATATTTTATACCTTACCTTAAACAACTTTGTGCATTTAAATTTAATCTCAAAACATGAAATTGTTAATTATTTTAATTTCATATCTTATACCCTAACCAATCCAATATCATGTATACAATTGAATTACATATGTAATATTTATTTCTTTGAACATAACCATTATATCCATAGCTTTAAAAAAAATCTTTGAATAAGAGCAAATGTTAACAATGTAAAGGATAATTCTTTCACCTCAAGCCTCATATCATTGAAGATTCATAGTACCATAATATTTGTAATATCCATTACGATGATGCATTATCAATGTTTGGACACAAGCACCCAAGCAAAAACAACTATAGATAGATTGCTCCTATTAACTTGATTGGATGGCAAAGAAAAATTGGATAGGAATTCAAAACATAATCAAAAGATGTACTCAATGTATTTCACTTCAAATCCATCAACAAATAATATTCATTCGTACAAATTTTTGTTCTATGAAAAAAATTTAAACAATGCTAATCTTCAAAACATTTTATTTGAATGTAATGATTTGGTTTGGTCCATGATGGAATACATATTGGAGCTCATTGAAATGTTTTGGGTTTAATGGATAATAAACATCATTAGTAAATGTCCCATTATGAACATTCTTTAAGAAGCTTTCACTATAAGCTTTTATGATCAAATGGTCAACAAAACCTAAATAAGTATCATGAGTACGATAAAAGTTTGTTCTTCATAAATAGAAATGTTTGCCATTCCACAAATGAACCAATGAACATTACCTTTTTTTTCCAATGGTCATATCCCATTATTTGCAAAGATCTTGTAGTCGCATAATATTATTAAAACTTTGACAATAAATATATATCAACAAAAATGATAAAGGGCAACATGCATTGGAAAGGAAATTTAATAAGTTTTCCACAAGATCATAATCAAACAATTGATGTTATCAACATTGAACAAACTTCATGACAACAATACTATTCATACAAATACTACAATCCATATTCAAATTTAAAAACATGGATCTAGGAAATGTTGAACACTAGCCAAACATGGAACAAATGTGAAACTAAACAAAATAATGAAATGTAGTTAAAATTCCAATAATTGAAACACTTCAAATCATAAATATTGATGGCAATGCCATTGATAATAAAAAAAGTTCACAAAATATATAATAAATATTTAACATAAGGATGATTCAAGCATAATCAGGGGGACTATTTGGACTATCACAATTGTAATTTCTTAAAATTATAAATGAACTTATATTCAACAACCTTAACAAAAAATTTAATTATCCATATTTTAATAGACTTTGGTGGAAATCGTATTGGGTGCATTCTTTTTTTTAGGTGCCAGTTTTAGTGTAACCATTGCTTAAATTTGGAGGTTTCATGACTTCAAAATGAATGCATTGTTAATCTTTTGTAATGTTTTTGCATGAATTTTTTCATGATGTATTATGTTGTTAGAATCCAAAATAAATTATGATAACAAAAATAGGGGATGCAAAAGCATAACAATGTGCTATAACCAATCCTTTCACTATTTAATAAACTTTTAAAAAGTCTCAAATTTTTATTTATGAAATTTATAGAACATTTGATTTAAAATATATTAAATCCCATGATTTTTTTTCGTTTTTGTCATTTATTATCCATTTTACATTGAAATATTCAAACTTTCACATGGATTTTTTAACCAATCACATGTTTAATTATATCTCCAAGTTGGTCTACCAATGCTTTTGATCAAAGGGATAATTATACAATATATAATTTGATAATTATTATAATTGTAAAAAAATTAACTAATGTAAAGATTTGGAACTTCTAGAATGTTGATAGTAAATCACCTAACCATGTTTTTATCCATAAGATGTTCTTTGCAATGATGCACAATTTGAAAATGGTAAATTAGTACAAATATTTTAATTTAATAACATGTAGTTTTTCAACTTTATTTCCCTTCGGAATTGATGACCAAAAACGAAAAACCATCCATTCCAATTAACATTATAATCACATGCAAAATACTTAATGAATCTTGATGGAAAGAATCCATACAATATTCAATACACTTTCAAACACAAATGCAACACAATTTTGACTATAGACACATGTAATAAATGACCACTTTGAGATAATACCCAATTCATGGTTAGACAAACCATACCCACAAACAAAAGTCATTACCTACATTTAAAAATATCTACAAAGGATTAAAAGTTATGTTCATTGAAATTTTGTACTAACAACTAGGACTTGTGAATGGTGTAGTTGGAGACATATTCCAAATTATTATCCCTAATATTGATCAAACATTGAAAGCACACATAATACATCCACCAACACATGTGTTGGTAGATTTTAACAAGTTCATAAAAGAACATTCAACATTATCAAACATAGCTTTGGATGGATTTCCTAAATATGTCATGCTAATTTAGGCAATTTCAAAAATCATGAAAACACCAAACGCACAAGTATAAACATACAAAAATGTTCAAAATATAAAAAGACTAACTTCCTTTAATGTTCACTTTTTATTTGACTAATTACAAAAGACAAGGACAAACATTAGATTCCCTTATAATAGGCATTCAAAAGCCACCACATGGTAGAGAATTAAATATACGTAATTTATATGTAGCCATATCATGCAATATGCAAGGTCTTGTAACATTACAAGACATCCAATTTGAAGACCTTGAAAAGTCCATGTTATAACAAGATAATAAACCTTTCATGACTATAAAACCAAATGACAATAACTTAGCAATGACAAGTATGTTGTTTTGAAATAACATTGTATATGCCCTTTGATGCCATCCATTTTGTAACAAATTCATATCAAATTGAAAATTATGTAATGTTAAAAACACATGAAAATATATTGTTAGATGATATTGTGAGGTTGATAAATCAACATGTATCAACCACCATGTAGATTATATATAATAGACATTTCAAAACAAAATAATATCAACGACATTCATACCTTGGTTTACATGGAAACATACATTACAAACATAAATGTTTACAACATAACTAATCATATCAATGGCAACCACTACATATTATCTCTAATTGAAGCACATGAAATTAATAGCCAATGTATAATCATCAACTTTAATATACCATCTAATAATATTTTGGGACAAAAAACATTTGTAAAATTACAACATTTCATTTCATCTTCTCCATTAAATTGCATGTATGGCCATGTCATGCATCAAATTGATACTTCTATGTGCGGTCTTTTTGTTATAGCTTATGCAATTGATATATAACATTCAATTTCCAACCCCAACATTCAAAATATATAGGGTTCCAGATGAGAACCCATTATGGGATTTGTTTATTTTTTAATGTTTATATAACATACCTAAAACAATTGACAAATAGTTTATAATATTTTGGCAAATCTACTTCTTATCTTTCATCCAATATTATTTTCCTAGCCTTGAAAAAAAAACAATTGGGGTGAGTTTTTCAATATTTATATTTGCAATTTTTTAATTTTTTAAAATTTTTTAATTTTTTTTAATTATACAAATCAATTACTTTCAACCTAATCAACAAAAAATTCAAACCCCAAATATGAATTGTATGACATGAAGTTTGAACAATAATAAATCAAATGTCATTTCATCAAATGTTGCTTTGTAGTTAATGACAATATTTAGATTAAACATTACAATCATGTACTATTCCCATTTGATGTATGTGTAATAAAACATATGGGCAATGATTTAAAAGTTGAAGATTTAGGTAAAAAAATGTTGAAAATTGTTTTGAATATAGAAAGTGGGATTGTAAATCTCATCATAAATTGTGTACAATATAGGATATAGAATATAAGGTCGAGGTATGGTGAAATGCTTTTGAAAATTTTCATATGCCAAAGCTAAACTTTTTCAATTATCAATAAAAAATAATAATGTTAGGGTGCATTTTTATTGAAATGAACCAAAAGTGCTCATTTGATCAAGTCCTTACAAGTGGGTAGTTCAATCAAAATGATGTGATTAAATATGATTAGCCATTGAAGGAAAATATTTTTAAAATCATGATTCACATGTCAACATATATATTTCTAATATTTATGACCTAAGAAGATGTTTTATAATATTATGTAATGGTGTATTAAAAACATTCCCATGAATATGTCATTGAATGTTTTTTGAAGGCTTTCAAAAAATCCAAAATGAAAGAAAACAATGTTACAAACATTTAAATGTGTTTTTTGATATTCCATATTTATTTTATTCATTTCAAACTTTTCCAAATGTTCTCATCATACATTAAAAATAATATTGTGAAATTTCATTCAAAACAATCAACACTTTTTGTTTATGATTTGAAAAAAAACATATATAAGGACTTTTGTTATGGGGGGATTGCCCTATTCAAACAAAAATGCACATGTTATATATTTCAAAAAAAATTCTAAATAACATCAAATCGGTTTTTTTTTTTGTTATGACAATGTTGTTATTAATATTAATGTGCAATGCAACAAAGCCATAGCTGAAATTTCTTTAGAAAATTTTGACATTGAAAATTTTAAATTCCCTCCACATATGTGTTTTTATACTTTTCTTATTTTGTTTTCCTTTTGATTTGGCTTTCAAAATTGAATTTTCTTTAATTCATAACAATGTTGAAAGTTAAATTTTCTTCCATATATGTCTATTTGGGGGCACAACCCACCTCATTTCAATCATACTATATATTTGTAACATCTTTGATAAGCTACCTTAAACCAACTCACAATATTAAAAGAGCAATGTTAACCTTTGTAAACTCCAAAATGATTCACAACGTCAAAACACTTTTCAAACTTTAAAGTGACTCACAACTTTGATACTTTTTCTAACCTTCATAGAAAAAATGAAATTCACATAAAATTTTGAAAGGGGCAATTTTTTTGCATGCAGAAACAATATAAGAAATTGCAAACAAAAATAAAATACACTTTACAAAGGTGTAGGAAAACACAAGGAAAGATGTGAAATTTTAGGGGCTTCTTTTCATCAAATGAGGTTCATGTATGATTTGTGCACAATACAATATAATATCACAATAGATAAATACCACCCACTAGAAAATAATATCAAAATTAAACATTTTTATTCACTTGAAACCTCAAATTGTTTTTTGTCCTATTCGACAAGTTTGCAATCAAGGACAATCAATTTGACACATTAATGTCATTATTCCCCCCTAAACACCCAAAGAAAACATGCCATATCCAAAACGACTAGTATACAATAACCTTTTAAATTATGGAGGTGCATAACTAAAGCCCTTAATGCTTGCCTCTTACCAAGTTATCCACACACCCAATCCCACTACTATTATGCTACCAACTTTAATTTTCCAAAGTTTGAGCAAGTTGTTCTTCCCCATCATCATCTTTGAGATTCTCTTCAAGTTCCAAGAGCAAAAATTATCTCTAAAGTTCAACCATTTGTGGTGAACTACTTGCATGCATGGGTCTTGACATGAAGAGAGGTCAATTGCATGGGTCAATGCCAATTTGCAATGCACAAAGAGCTTTTAATCAATAACACTATTAAAAAAGCAACAATGTTTGTTGTCACAATTGTTAGTCAATTTTTGTCGATACAACTTTTGTTTAGAGGGGCGAGAGGGGGTCATTGATCAAGTTTGTAAATTTGTCTTATGAAAGCCATTTATATAAAATATCAATAGAGATGTTCTTCAATTTACAACATAGTTTCAAAGCTGAAATTAAGATTTCAAAAAATAGGGCTTGTAGTATTTTTTGGTGTTGAAATCATATTTAAATTGTAAGCTATAGTTTGAACATTGAAAATTAGATTGCTTTCACTTTGACATACAACTCGAGTCATCTTTGTCTTTAAAACCTTACCCAAACACTAAAACATAATTCAAAAATTAGAATTGAATATTCTTAAAAAGATGTTGTTAAAAGCACAAACATGAAACTTTTTATATAAATTAATGTAAATTACATTCCTAATTTTTTATGCAAAAGTAACACCTTTGAACAAAATGATCCCCAACCCAATTTCTATGTATAGTAAAGCCCCAAGTCATCTTTGTCTTTAAAACCTTACCCAAACATTAAAACATAATTCAAGAACTAGAATTGAATATTCTTGAAAAGGTGTTGTTGAAAGCACAAACATGAGACTTTTTATATAAACTAATGTAAATTACATTCCTAATTTTTTATGCAAACGTAACACCTTAGAAACACAATGATCCTCAACCCAATTTCTATGTATAGTAAAGCCCCAAGATGGCAACATTCTATAATAAAAGGCTTAGGAAAAGACAACAACCTAGCCCAACATTTTGAGAATTCCCCATACCCCATCATAAAGCACAAGGCAAACATTATCATGAACATGAACATATGGAGATCGTGTCCTAAACAACTTGGGATCATGTGGTGTAAGAAGCAACCTTTTTTTATTGAAAATTTTTTGCCAAAAATTAATAATTAAAAAAAATTGAAAGTTAAAAAATGAAGTAATGTTCAAGGTTTTCAAATCCTTGAAGTGAGGAATTTTTATTTTATTTTTGTCAGATTTCGTATTTGGTCTTCAATGTTTACCCAAAAATATTGAACAATGATTAAAGTTTAGTAATTCATATTTGGTTTATATTCAGATTTGGCTAAATCTTCCTAAGATCATCAATTTTTCAACATCTTCCTATGGATGGTCACCATTTTGGCTACAATTTTTTATTTTCAAAAAAATTTGGTAGGAGGGAGAGGGTTCTTATGCCAATTCCTTAAGTTGGTATTAGATCCCACCCACTCTAAAGGAGTAGGCAAAAGAAAAGTTTTCTTTTTGAATAGGGAAATTCATGGATATAAGGTGCTCTCCAAGTGCATCACTCTAGGGACCTAAATTGGATTGGGATGTGAATGAACTTCAATGCAATCAAAGTTGAGTTCCAAATCATATTTGGGTTTAGGGATTTAGATATTGAAAATCATCCAAAATTTTGTGATGGAAAAAGATCATAGCGACATGAAAACATGATACCATAGATGCACCACAATTCTCAAAAGTTGGTTAATAAGGTCAAAATGGAAAGTCATGTGACCATTCAAAATGGCAATGTGACCTAGTGAAAGTTGTTATGAAAATGAAATAAAAAATGAAGGACTTGTTGAATGAATTTTGGGCACCAAAGAGAACTAGGGGAAAATGGTGGGGTAGATGTTTCAATCAAATGCAAAAAGTTTATTGAATTTTTACTTTCTTTCGGAGTTGAAAAACTACCAATGGGGCCAATGATTTGTGTTGGTGGGTACTCTTGTTTACCTCTTGCTTGACTTTGCACTTTCCTTAAATCATTTTGGTTTAGGTTATAAATAAAAATTTCATTTCTAGTTTGTTAGGGTTTGTTGGCCTTGCTTACCAAGGCAAGGATATTGTGTTTAGATTCATTATAGAGTATAGTAGCTTAAAGGATTTTGGCCCTTATATAATAGGTCTATTTTTATATAAGGAATTTTGAAAGATGATATTTTGGCTTGTGTTGAAACTTGAAATTTAGTTATAAAGTTATAATATCTTGAAGGATTTTGATTTCTTTTAGAGTATTTATTGAAGATTATATTTTTTTGCAGGGTGAAATATTTGAGTTTCCATAATTCTTCTTTTGCCTTAAAGATACTTTTTAATGTAAGTGGCAAGGCCACAATGTGACACACACACCCATGTTAGGGTTATATTGAGTTTTAACCCTAAACCCATACATAAGGCCAAAACAAACATTGGGACTTTCACTTCTTGCTACTAGGTACTCACTCTATTCAAAGAATCTTTCAACTCCTATGCAACAATTGTCCTATTGGTACTAACTATTTATAGAAAATCCTTCAAACCTTTTGCAACAAATTTGTTGTTGGATAGTGGCTTTCAGTACAATATGCTTTACCTTTGCAGATACCAACCAATGGTGGATGAACAAGGGGATTGGGGTAAAAGTACAACCCCAACCTGGCCCAAAGGAAGCTCACTTATAGCATAAATCTAATAATGTACATTGTGGTCATATTTTAGGAGCACAAGAAGGGAAGGAGAAGGAAAGGGGAGGGGAGAAGATTTGGTTATTGTTGGTTATGAACCTTTTATATTTATGTTTTTCCAATAGGTTTTTTTTAAAAAGAGGTTTGTTGGGTTACCAAAAAAATAGGTCTTCAAATAAGTATGTTGGGAAGTACAAATTAGGACTTTGATAGATAAATAGACACTAATATTTCTATTGCACAATTTTTTGATTTTGTAATATTGAATGCCAAGAACATCTCCACCTACACTACCAAAATGATGGCCTATATGAAGGGTAGTATAGTAATCCAATTGTGTGAAACTCACTTTGGGTCTATAAATATGCACGAGATACAATGCCCTCCAAAGTCCAAAGGGGTGAAGACAAATGGTGAAAATAATAATAAATTATTTATTTATTTATTGGGGAGTTGTGATAATTGACCCATGTGATGACTTTTAAATGGTCTCTCACTTTATATCATCCATTTCTAGAATAGGGTTGGGGGAAAGAAATAACATTGTACGTTGGATGGGGTAAACATGAATACAAGCCCAAATAAGACACCTTATGGGGGGCGGAGGGGTGTGGATGGGAGATGCTTCAAAAAAAACTCAACTCATATTCAATCACATAATAATAATCATAATAAATAAATAAATAATTGCATCTCAATGAATCTATAGTAATTTGAATAGAATTTTCATTATATTTTGTGAAATCATCATCATACCAACTTCTTGTTGCGCTATACAACTTAATTGGGAGAGTCTTTGTGAATAATCTCATCATCATCTTCAATTTCTCATTCCACGTGTTGGGAAAATTGGCACTTGGGTCATTTGGGTCAAAGACATTTGTTTGATTGTGGGATTGCACATTGCACATCATGGTTTGTTTGATGTGGATTGAGTGAATGTTGATATTCAATAGGTAGCTAAAGAGTTGTTCAAATGTCGTCCATATTCTTATGCTTGTTTTATTTTCCCGTACCAATGATGACAATGGGATGGTTTTGTTTTCCTTTTTTCAAAGGAGTGCATCATATCCTTTTGGCTAACAATAACAAAAGAGCATCTAAAACAAATGTGTTTTTGTTTTTTCCACAATTCTAAGTTGAAAATTGTAAGATTGTGAACATGATTCGTATGTGAAATTTTTGT
>Ga0209208_10005164_pt1 | contig 18252 bp, 16 predicted proteins | sample S1TSphfallax_3_FD_187694 | JGI IMG/M metagenome (GOLD analysis project Ga0209208, IMG submission 187694) | Host-associated microbial communities from peat moss isolated from Minnesota, USA - S1T2_Fd - Sphagnum fallax MG (SPAdes) (version 2) | ecosystem: Host-associated > Plants > Peat moss >... | reverse complement strand
TATCCGGCCAGCCAAACTTACCACTCCAAATGCCCATAAAACGCACTTTCAGCAAGGCAAAAACGAAGGACGTTTTTGGCCATCTACGCAAACCATCGAAAATGTTGCGGGCCGGGCTGTATGCGCGTGTCTCCACACTCGATCAGCAGACGCTTCCCATGCAGATGCGTGCCATGCGTGACTACGCTGCGAACCGCGGCTGGACTGTGGCGATGCAGGTCAAAGAAGTTGGGTCTGGTGCCAAGATGCGCGAGCAGCGCCAGCAGTTACTCGATGCCGCACGGCGGCGCGAGATCGATGTTGTGCTGGTCTGGCGGCTTGACCGGTGGGGCCGTTCTCTGCTCGACCTGGTCACCACACTCCAGGAACTCATGGATCTCAGCATCGGCTTTGTTTCACTCAGCGAAGCGCTCGATCTGACCACCTCAACCGGCAGAGCGATGGCCGGTATGCTCTCGGTGTTTGCCGCCTTCGAACACGACATCCTTCGCGAACGCGTCCGCGCCGGACTCGACCATGCCCGGCAAAGCGGCACGCGTCTCGGTAGACCCGCCACTGCGGCCATCAAAGCCGCCGAAGTCCGCCAACTCTTCCGCCAGGGAATTAGCAAAGCCGAAATCTCGCGTCGGCTGGATATCGGCAGAACCTCCGTCCGCCGAATATTAGCTGAAAATAAATCCTGATTTTTCACCTTTACGCACGCTCACCGCAAACTCACCTTTAGCGACAGAAACCCGTTCGAAAATATGCTCAGCAGCGTAGCTTAGAGAAGGTGCAGCCGAGACTGATTGGCGCACCGATCCGCCATTTGCAGCAGCTTGGCGCAAGTCCTTCAACGTGTGCGCTTCTTCAGAGCTTAAACGCGACAGCTGGCGGGCCTTTACATCCGTCGTACTGATCTCGGCCAGCTTCTCCGCGCGGGTTTCGCGAATCAGGATGGCGACTTCGTTCTTAGATGGCTGGCGCCCGTTCACGTCGATGAATTCCGAAATCGCCCGGTCCCGTTCGGCACTCCGCTGGCTGAATTTCTCCAGCGTCTCGGTCTTAATGCCGGCAATGCCGAACCCATTGTCTTTGCCCTGTGCAAAGTGGTCTTCAATCTGATACCCCAGTTCGGCGACACCGCGCGCCGCCGCGTTGCGGTACACCTCCGTCAGATATTCAGTTTGGGCATAGATATCGGAAGCCTGCAAAGCCTTCCATCTCATTTCCACCGCGTCATAAGTCAGGTTGCCCGCCACCAGATGGGTATGCAGTTGCGGATCGAGTTGCCTGCTGGAGTCATGTTCATAGCGGGCGATGACCATGTTCGACGTGTTCCGGTCTTCATTCAAACCACCCCGCCGAATCCTTGCACCAGCCAGGCGTTCCATCTCGGCCGCCATTTCATCCACTGCCCGCCGATGCACGTCCACCAGGCGCGGATCTTCGAGCGCCATCACCGAAAGTGCTTTCGGCGCGGAGACAGTGAAGTCGTAAAGGTTTCGCGCGTTTGAGGTTTCGGTGACAGTCTTGCCGTTCACTTCTTTCTCCTGAAATCGATCAACGCTTTTCCGCTGGCGCAGGAATTCGCCCGTCCGCGGATCGTTTCCTTGACGGATAGCTTCAAACTGTTCCATCGTTACCGCGCCCTCCAGGCCGAGCAATTTTGCACCATGACCGGTCCACTGGCCGGTGACGGTTTCGCCCTCTGCGTAGTAATCGTTATTGGAAAGATGGTTGGCTGCATACGTCTCACCACCCGTCATGGCTTTTATCGTGACCATCAGACGCGGGCTGTTTCCACTCCCATCTGGCGGCGCCGAAATGGATTCTGCTTCGGCTTATAAGGTGCAGGCGGTTTGTCATTCACCGGACAAACCACAAATGGCCTTGGATCTTCAGCGGGCTTCTCCGGCTCCTCGCGATACACCAGGGGCGGAATAATGCGCTCGGTGCCTTCGATGCGCACGCGCCGCGCACAAGGCTGGATCTTGAATTTGATGACCCGGCCTTCCTGCAGCATGTAGCCCGTGAATCTCGGAAGAGCTTGAATCTGCGCGGCAGTCACAACCGCCGTATCGCGCACTTGGTTTGACTGGTTGCGCGCGCGGTGTCCGAACAGATGGGACGGACGGTTCTCCGTCATCTGGTCAATTTCTTCATGCGCGATTGTGCGTTCAATATGTCCCGCTTCCTTTTCACTACCGGTGCCCAGCGTCATCACCGTGTACGCTTGGCCGGTGATGGTCTGCGCCCGCTTTTCGCCATACAGAAATTCCATTTGCGCGAGGTCATGGAAGCCGAGAATCACCGGGTTGCCCGAAGCTCGCTGTTTTGTCGAACCACTGACGAGCTGACTCACCGGCCCCATCGTCGCGACCTCGTCCAGAACGAACCAGACGCGCGGCAGCTCGCGGTCATGGACCTCGGCCTGAGTATGCAGAATCGCCATATCCGCAATCGTTGAGTGCAGCGGCATCATGGCTTCCTGAGTCACCGGCTCAGACGAAAGGAAGATCCAGCCGCGCCGCCTTTTCGCCCATTGCTTGACGGAGAATCGCCGTCGTCTGGCAGGAGAATCGGGCATCATGCGCAAGGGCTTCGCGAGTTTGCCCAACGTGGAGAACAAACCCTGCGACTGGTCCGACATTTCGATGACGTTCTGACCGCCACGGTTCAGCGAGAGATAATGCTCTGTGCCTTTCAGTCTAGGCAAAATGGCGCTGGGACCTTTCGCCAGCCAATAGCCAAGAGACGCGCACGATGCCGGATCTTCCGGCGCATTGTAAGCCGAGTAGCGCGACATCAGATAGGCAAAGATGGCGCGTGGCACTTCGAAGAAAAACGGATTTCCACGCGGCTGGTCGGGGAACAGACTCGATGCCCACGGCGTCGCCTCCGGTTCGTCCTGCGCTTCATCCTCCATAGCCCAGTAAGGACATTCCTCCAGTCGCGGATCAATGACGACATCACCGCGCTCTACGTTGTAAAACTCGCGGAAGAACTCACGCTTAGGGTCATGAACCACGGCGGTTTCGCCGCGCGCTTCAATCTGATACAGCAGTTCGCGGATCAGCGTGGATTTTCCCCGGCCCGTCGCGCCGAAGATGTTCAGGTGGTAGGGAAGCAACTCTTCGCTGATGACCGCACGCGCGATGCGGCCCACCCGGAACGAGACACCCGGCCCTTCCGCGCCAGGCCAGCGAACGCCAAGCCACCGAATAAACCTTACGGACAAGCGGAGAAGGGCGCGTGTCGCTGTGAGCAATCGGCGATACAGCCACGGGCTTGTCCGCAGCCTCCGACACACCCGGAGCAGTAAGTCGACGAGACTTTCCCGTTTCTCCAATGTCGCCGCGAGATAACACCCAGCGGTCGATCCCAGTCGGCGGCCGCGACGGCCTGCTTCCAACAAAATCGGATCGGCCAGTTTCCGCCGCCACGCGATCAGGCACCAGAGCAGCCAGAGAGACCCAAGCTCCGCGCGGTTGAAGCTGCGCCATGTCATGAAGCGAGTGCCGCGGCGATGAGTTCCCTGTATCGCCCGGTTACGGCGTCTCCAATCTGACTCCGCGCCCAGCCAAAACAACAGCAGAGCGCTGCCCGATTCCAGCCCGACAAACCAATAATAGATGGAGAGCTCGGACCCTCCATAGACTTTCTCTTTGAGCCATCGATGGAAGGCTTTCGAATCCAGCAAAAGCGATTGTTCCCGTACCTGCTCGGGCACCGCATCCAATGTGACTTGCGTCGCCAGCAGCGGCGCATTGGAGTTGCCGATCACCAGCACACGGTAAACGCCCATCTTTGGCAAGCCATTCGGCGCTGTCGCCCAGCCATCGGCCAGACTCTTCCAATAAGTCTTCGCGTAGAACGTTTTGATCTTGGGCCGCAACGCTTCGCTCACTTCCCACCAGACAGGAACCAGCGCCAAGGCAGTCACAAACGCAAGCGACTTGCCCACCGGGAAGCGCAGCGGAAACGCCCCCCGGATGCCTGTGACCGAACGCTGAATCTCTTCTGGCACTTTCTCTCCTTATGAACTGACCGACTGGCCGTGCCGCTGCGATATCGCCGGCACTTCACGCTGGACCAAACCTTCCGCAATGGCCGCGCCGCGCTGGACGCTATAGCCTTCCAGACCTGCTGTTTCGCGAATCAGCGGCATCAGGTTCTCCAAGGCCCTTTCGTGACGCTCTTGCGCCAGCGCTTGATCTTCGGTCGCATAGCGCTGCGACAGATTGATGTTCCTGCTGCCGCTGGCGAGCTGTTGTCGGAAGCTCTCGGCAATCGCAGCCTCCGCGTTCACATAGGGCAGCGGCGCTTGCTGGCTCGCATATTCACCAAGTTCAGAAGCGATTTCCGCCACGCGTTCCAAAGCTTGCTGATGGTATGCGGCTTCGGTAATAGGAGCCAGTTCCTCCGGCTTCAACTGCGCTTCCGCGATGATCTGATCCAGTTCTTCGCGTGTGCCGGTGAACGCCCGCAATACTTCGCCCTGCTCATCGGTTTCTCGCAATGCCATCCAAGGCTCACCGACCGGATTGGTGGAGAATTCCTGCAAGGTCCATCTGGTGGCCCGTTCTCCCGTCTGTTGCTCGTCATCGACGAGCTGCTGGCCGTTCATCTGTTCGTCTGCCATTAGCGTTCCCACCAGGGCGCAGGCCCAGGCTGCGGCGTATAGATGTCGGTACGGTCAAATTCGCCACGGTAAACACCGTTGGGGTCATACCAGTTGTCATCGCGGTGAACGCCAGCGGGCTCAGACGGGAACTGCTGAGGCTCAGGCGGCGACGGGTAATCATAAGACGGATACTCATTTGGGTCACTCATAGAAACGTGTCTCCTTTGTGAAAATTCAGAACAGAAAAAGCGGAACTGCGTAGTAGCGAACATTTGCTTCGGAGATGGGTCCGAAATAGCGGGAATCGAAACTATCCGGGTTGTAATCGGAAATGGCCCACAGGCCAGTGGTGTAAGTGCCATACGCAATGTGACTCAGCGGCTCACCTGTCTTCGAGCGAAGCTTTGCCGCTGTGTTGCTCAGTGCGCGATGACCAATAGAAAAGCCACCGGGACCAAACGCAATGGGCGCGTCGGCAGTGGCGCGATAGATCGGTTTCAGAATTGGCTGTTTGCCATCTGGGCATTCGCCGGGAGCAACGCGCAGACCGGCCTGCCGAGCAGTCGCTAGAACCGGTTCAGGAAGACAAATCGCTGCATACCGCGAAGTTCGCGGCACAACCCGGTACAGGCCGGTCGGGACGCTGGCGCTGGCATTAAGCCGCAAAGCGGAATGCTGGAGAGCGGCTGGCGCACCGCACACCAAGACCAGAGCGGCAACCACAATAACGAGGCGGCTCATTTCCGTCCCCCCATGTCGAGCGGCTTATAAGGACCGGGAAAAACAATCGACTTCATGACCGAAACGTAGAACACATCACCGGGCCGGATCTTAATGGTGGGCTGAACTTGCAAGTTGCGAGATGTGATCTGCTCTCCAACCTGACCCGCCTGCTGTCCCGCAGCCGACGCCGCGATCTGTGTGTTCGACGGATACGCCAACGTGCTGCCACCCGAATTTGTGTGGTTCTGGCTGATCTGGATGCCAGCAGCAAACAGCGAACTCATGGCAATGCCGCCGATGAGCCGCTTGATGTGGTTGTCCACCTGATCTCCCAAACCCGTTGAGCCGTCGGCTGAATGGCCGACAAACTTATCCAGGTCCACATAGCTGCCGTCGGGGAAGCGCAGATACGTCCAAACCACCTGCACACGCTTCTGACCGTAAGTCACGCCGGAGTTGTATTCACCGGCCAACAGAGAGCCCGCAGGTATCAGGACATACTTGTGCTGAGGCGTGTCATAGATGTCCCGCTTCACTTCGGCGATGAGATCGCCCGGCAGATCAGAAACAATCTGACTCGGCAAACCCGCTGGAATGACTTCACCGCGCTCGACCACCCAAGGTGAAATGGGCGCCATGCGCGTCGTCTTCAGATAGTCGCCTTCTTGCGCCTTTTGAAACGCCAACTTTTCCGCGTGGCCGTTTGGATCGTCGTCACCGTCACGGCGAACAAACGAAGGCACCGTGGCCGCAGGCGTCTGAGGCAGCACTGCATTATTTCCCGTCAAACCTTTCAGCGCCGCTATCGAAGCTTGCAACGGATCGGCAGGCTGGGCCACGGTACTGGGAACATTTTGGTTCTCGCCGGTGGGCGCAACGATAGCAGCCAGCCGCCTCTCATAAGCGCGCTGCGTCCGGTCTGCTTTCATCCTGGCAATTGGGTCTCTGTCAGGCAGAGGTTGAGTGCTTGAATAACTCGGCGGCGGAGCCGACAACGTCTGCGGCTGGGCAACGGGCGGCCCGAATGGTTGCGACACCGCCTTTACCGCGCCGCCCAATTGCGACAAACCGTTATTCACCAAAGATGGTGCGGGTGCGGGTGGAGGGGCGGAACTGGCGGGATTTGCGCCCAGGCTGGAAGCGGGCGTCACGCCCGGTGCTTGCCCTTGCACTGCCAGGCGGTTGCTGCTGGCGGCATCGGCCGCCGTCACTTGCGCCGTGACCACCGCCTTCTGTTCCTCCTTTTTGGCGATGCGGTAATGAAAGCCGTAGACGATGGCAACCAATCCTGATATGACTAACGCGGCGGTGATGTAAATCGCACGCGGACTCATTTCCGAGGCGGTGCGGGGAATGCGGCCCGCCAGTCTATTTGCCGTCATGAACCATCTCCTTCCCCAGCTTTTCGTTATGAATGCAGACGCTTTGCTGCTTCTTACCAACACCCTGCAGCAGACATCCGTCTTCAAACAAGGCATCCACAATCAGCGTGTTGTCTTGCCAGTGCGAGTTCGCCGGTATCGGCCCGGTTGCGTCCCGGATTTGCAGGACGGGCAAACCGCGAGTCCTCGCTTCTTCGGAAAACTGAATGTGAGTATGTGCGCCGTCATCGCCGACTGACAGCGGCACCAGATAATCCGCGTCACGCCCCTTCTTCTTGATCGTGTAATTCCACTTCGTTACAGGTGGCGGCGGGGGCGGCACTGCTGCCACCGGCATGGCTTGCGCCTTGGCCAGCATCAGAGCTTGTTCCTGCAATGCTTTTGCTTTCGCCGCTTCCTCCTCGGGGTAGCTGAAAGCGACGCGGGAGAGAAACTGATTCTCGGTAGATCGGACGCGGAAGTAATAAACGCGCCTATCGGTGCCCACCGTCATGGTGGTCTCGATATCCTGCGCACTCGGTTTCAAAACCAGATAGTCGTAGGCATCGCGTCCGCTGCCCGCGCGCCGGGTGCTGACCAGAAATTCTGTGCTATCGCCCAGATCCACGCCGTCTTTGCTGATCGTCTCGCCCGGCTCCAGGTCAATTTCAGTGACCTTTAGCAATGCACAGACGATAGTCGGCGTCCCCGCCCCATAAGTGAGAATCACTCGGCCATCGCGGCCTGGCTTCGCCTCTGGGTCTGCCTCCATCGCCTTCTGAGACAGCGCCAGCGCCGCGTTCGCGTTGGCCGGCAGCGGTGTCTCGCGCGAAAGCTGAAGCGGCAGATCTTTATCGCCGGAAGGTTTCGGCTTCTGCGTCTGCGCAACGGCAAGGACGCAGAGCGCCGGCACAAAGAGGATTGATTTTGAGAACTGCATAGTGATTAACTCCCGGCTACCGGCTCAAACGAAAGCTCCGTCGCAAGAATGCCCAGCCCATTCACGGAGCGCGCATACTCACTTGTGGGGATTTTCTGCGCATACACAATGCGGGCGTGCCAGGTCTTGGTGCCCGTCACCTGTCCGCTGGTGCTGGTGGTTGTCTCGGTCCACCACAGGCCATAGGTGTGCGAACCTTTCAGCGGCGGGTCAAACGTTTTGAACTGCACGGTGACCAGCTCGCCCTTGGCGGCGCGCTTCACCGGGTCATTCTCTTCGTACCACTTGGAGAGCGCGGCCCGCGCCTGGCTGTTATCGCCGACGAAAGCGAAAGACATATCCCAGTCGGCGTTTTGCGCCACCACGTCAGAGGTGACAGTGCGCCAGGCTGAGATGAACTTCTTTAATTGCTCGACGCGTACCAGATCCCATGTCGCGTCATCCATGCTCTGCGGCTGAACCGGACCCGCATACGCAATCTGACTGCCGCTCTTTTCCAGGACCACTACATCCGGCGTGTGCGCCTGACGGCCCATGTCCCACAGCGCCACGCACAAACCGGCAATGACGATTGTCTGCGCGCCCGCAATGATCTTCCAGTGCCTTCGTCCGGCAAGAAGCGAAGAATAGCGTTCTTCCCACTCCCGTTTGAAGCGGCGCGCTTTTTCACTGGCCGCTTCCTTAATGAGCGTGTCAGGTAACGCCTCCGTGACTACTTCGGTTTGCATGAATTCATTCCCCTTTCTTAGTCGTCGTTCCCAAAGCCTCGGAATGCCGGCGTATGAACTTGGTGGCTGCCGCCGCTGCCCACGCCATGAAATGCACCGGCCATGGCAGAGCCCGTTTGATAAGCCTTCGCAGCCATCGCGCCGCTTCCGTTCGATGAAGGAGGCTTGGACGCTGGAGCCGATCCCCCGCTGCCCGGCGAGGCAGCGGATGCGCCTTTCACAGCACCGCCCGCACTTCCGGCACCCATCGCCGCACCTACACCGGAACCAACACCCGAAGCGACCAGCGCGGCCGTCGCGCCGACTTGCGCTGCCGCTCCAATCGCGTGGAACACCTCGCTGTGAGAAAGGTTCGGGCCGCCGCCGAGCAACTGTGCCGCAATCGCCGAGCCCTTCCAGGCGATCACCGCAAACAGCACCGCGCCAAACATCACGTTCCAGGCCACCTTCACACCGTCAAAAGACCATGGCGCATTTGTCGCGGATGCGAGCCAAGCACTACTAACCGCCAGGCCTGCTCCAATCAGGAAGTAATTCGCCATCAGTCGAATACCGCTCGAAAATGCATATGCGAAATACCGTTCGACATAGCTTCTGGTCCATCCCGAACCGCCAAAAGCCAGGAAGAAAAAGCCCATGCCAAGCGCCAGAAAGGTCTGCACCTTCGACATGACGAATTCCATGGCAATCACAAGAAACGATGTCGCAATCGCAAGCGCGGCAATCAGGAAAGCCGCCGCCGTCAGAGGGTCCATCGTGACGCCGCTCCATACCGCCTGATGAAGAAGTGCAAAGCAGATGTCGAGCCCTGATTTCAGGACCACGCTGGGCTGAATAGACTGGACGCCCGAGCCAGCTTTGCCCACCTGGATGAACATATTGATTACAGAAACCATCCAAGTCGATCCGTTTTGCAGCAATGCCAGGAACGCCCCGATCAGAACCAGCCGGTTCACAGTGCTGAGAATGGCCCCCTGGATGTTGTTGCCATGACGCCGGATCAGCGTCCAGCCGAAGACCGCCATGTCGAGAAACGCAAGAGCGTAAAACAACTCATTTGCGTACGGAGAAACAGCGGCCATCCACCGTGGCCACAGGGATTCGTAGATAGCCGTGAAATTAGACGGGTCGCTGACGACCACCTGCAGCAGAACGCCTACCATCGCTGTGGCCCCTTCAAAAGCGGCTGGGCCACAGGCGGCAACTCTGGCGTCTGCGGCAGTCTCACCAGCGGCGGTTGCACATATCTCTGTTTTGTTTTGAGGAAAGCATTCGCGAGTTTGAGCACCAGCACAACCGCCAGCGCAGGCAAGGCCAAATACATCCCAATCTCAAACGCGACATAGGCCGCAAAAACAATTAGAATCGGCACCATGACTATTGCGAGCCCGAAGGCGACAGGGTTCTGCGCCAGCATGGCAATGGATAGAAAAAGACGATCATTGAACTTCATGTGAGTTACCAGCCCCTCTGATCCGCGCTTGTGCCCAGATCCGTGAACAAGTTCGTTTGCGTGGTGACATTGGCCTGTTGCGCATTCAGCACTGTCGTCGCCATGACGGCGTTCTGCTGAATGTTGGAAATCGTCAGCATGCGCAACTTCTCAAGCTGTGCCACGGTTTCCAGGCCAATGCTGTTCGTGATTTGAATACCCTGATCCATTCCGACCGAGGCCTGATTCATCGTGTTCATCTGCTGCATGAACATCTGTTCGTTCTGCAGCATGTTGCCCTGATAGGCAGCACTGTTGGCCGCAGCGTGCAATCCCTTCAGTGCCGTTGCCGCCCAGTTGTTGTACTGCGCCGCATAGTTCACCAGCGGACTGGGCGAGTAGGGCGCAAAGTTGTTCTGGAATTTGGCATCCATCTGCGCCAGATTGAGCGCCAGCGCTTGTGACTGCTGCAGGACGCTCGAAAACATGGACAGGTCCGCCGCGATATTGGTGCTCGGATGCGTCGCCAATTGCTGGACTTCACGGATCATGAGCTGCAGGTGGTTATAGGTATTCAGTGCCATCTGGACTTCTTGGGCATATTGCAAAACCTGTTCTACGTGCATGGCCAGGGTGTTGCCCTCCGTCACCGGATCACTCACCACAAATTGCGCCTTAGCTTCTCGCGCGGACGCAAGTATAAATAAAGCGGGCAGCGCAACGGCTGCACGGAAACCAGTGAGATTACGCATATGCAATTGCCGCCTCCTTCGCGGCGTCTTGTTTGTTGATACGAGCGAGAACTTCATAACGTTCAGCCCAGCCATCCAGACCTCGAAGACGGAGCCAAGCCGCTACAGCCGCCTTCTGGCCCTTCTCTTCAATGAGGCTGTCCAGCCGTTCCCGGTCCTTGTCGCCGGATGCCAGCAGCGCCAGCATGACCGGCCCTAGCTCCAGCGAGATCAGCCGATTTCCATCTGGCTGCATCACGTAGTACTCAGACTTGGGCACCGCCTGTGCAATAGCAATCAGATCCGCGCTGTTCGCACCCAGCGCCTCATAATGCCTGCGGCCTTCCAGCAAGGCTTGCGGATTCGCGAGACAGATCTTGGTGAAAGCCTGCTCCAGCGCCGCGCCCTTCAACGGGGAGTTCAGCGTTTCCGATAACTCCTGCACAATCAGCCACACGGCCAAGTTGAGCTTCCGGCCTTCAAACAGGTAATCGGCGAAAGCCTTCGCAGCCAGCGGATGACTCAGCGCCGCACGGAATTCATCCACGAACATGAACGTCGGGACATCGGAGCGCAGCCGCTTGCGGATGCGCCCAAACACGTAGAACAGAGCCGCATTCATGATGCGTTTGTCCAGCGCATAGAGCCGGTCCATTTCGAATACGGTGAAGCGCGACATCTCCAGGCCGTCTTCCTGACCATCGAGAATGGAATCCAGATAGAACTCCAGCGCCTCTTTCAGTTGCGGTGAAGTGCAAGCCAGATAGAGATCGTTCAGGCTCCGGCTAGCCCGTGAGGTTGACAGGCGGTTGACCGCCAGGCGGATATCATTCACAACGGCAGGTGTGGCCGGCAACCCGTTCATCTCGACCAGCATCGAAATCCACTGTTCTGCCCATTGACGGTCTTGCGGAGTCGATAAGTCGGCCAGCGGGCAAAGCCTGCTGCCGCTGTCCGGCGACAGATCAACAAAGGTTCCGCCCACACAGCGCGTCAGCGTATAGAGAGACTTCTTCTTGTCGAAGGCAAAAACCTGCGCACGCCGATAGCGCAAGGCTTGCAGCATGGAAAGCGCGGCTAGCGAAGTCTTGCCGCTTCCATTCGGCCCGACAACGATGGTGTGTCCCACATCCTCCACATGGCAGTGAAACCGATACGGCGCACCGCCCGATGTAATGCCGTAGAACAACGGCGGCGAGTTTCGCGGAAACAACGGCGAGGGATTGTGCAGATGCCCCATGAATGGCTGCGACAGCGGCATCATGTGTGTCAGGTTTTGCGTGCTGATGGTGCTGACCCGCGTATCCTTATACTGCTGTCCCGGCAGCGAACCCAGCCAGGCCGCGACCGCATTCAAAGTTTCCACACGGCAACCAAAGCCGCAGCGCCGAAGCCGCTGCGCGATGATTCTGCTGGCTTCGACCACAGCGCTGATGTCGCTGTCCATCAAAATGATCTTTCCTGAATAGCGGCAGAATGTTTCGCGGCCATGTTCGGCGGAGGAAGCCGCCTGCGCTGCGTCGCCCGCCAGTTCCAACGAACCGATATCCAGATCGTCATTGGCCGGACCTTTGATCTTGCCCTTCAGCCCGCCAGTGCCGCGGAACTTCCACTTGCCCCGGTTGTCACTGTGCAGCTTCGCCGCCGTCATCTCATCCAAAATCTGGGCCTGCTGAGTGAACCGGAAGCCGAAGGGAACCAGATCCAGCTCACGCAAGATGCCGGCGAACGAAAGGGCCGGAAAGCTGTCCACCGCCAGAACCCGGATGCACTTACCGGGAATCAATTCATTCAGCGGATCTCCCAGTTCCAAGCCATTCACGCCAGCCTTCACGCGCTCGCCGTTCTGGTTTCGGCGCTCATGCGCGACGTAGCCAAGATCATCCGTGGCCACATATTGATTGAGATCTGTTGGAATGTCTGGAACCGCGAACGGGAAGCGCAGCCCCGAAACACAGAGACGAAGGTATTCCAGCAATTCGTCACAGTGCTGTTCGGTGCGCCCTACAGGCAGGTTGTAACCCTTCAGCCGCCGAACCGTGCGCAGGCTGGCGCGCAAGGCTGCATCGAGGTCTGCGACCTTCTTTTCGAACCGTTCCAAAGCGGCATCCACGCCGTCCAGAGAGGCTTCGTCATTGATGCCCAGCAGCCGCCGAGTAGCGGCACCGGACGCTTTGGCTTCATACGATAGGCAGAAGTAATAGCGGCTCAAGCGCGTTGCCGCTTCCATGCCCCTGAGATTGAAGCGATAGCGGCGTTCCTCTTCGACAAGCAGGGACACCGGCTCCGGCCAGGCGTCCGTCTCCGGTGCATATTCGGAGTACTCATCGCGGATCAGATCACACTGGAGTGACCAGCCCGCACCAAGCGAGACATTCTTCGCAAGCCGGTTGGCAATCGCAAAACATTCTTCGAGCGGCAGCGCGTCCATGTCTCGCCCTGCGAACTCCCACGCAGCCAGATAAACTCCGGCCTGTGTGACCACTACGCCATCGGCAGCCAATGCAAAGTAGTCAATCAGGTCCGACAAACCCTTCGCCTCGCGCCGTGCTTCTCGCTCGATAAACATAGGCTCCTTCTTGCTCTTCTGAATTAACGGTTCAACCAGCCGCAGTGTTTCCTGGGCTTCGCGGTCCAGAATCCTTGCCGGTATCGCTGACTGGCGTGATGGATTCCAATCAGGATCGGATCTTCCGCAGCCATCGCCCGAAGGCCATGCCGCAAAACAAAGAACAGGCTGATCGCGCCTCCGATGCCCCAAAGGGTCGGTGCGCTGTAGCCAATCACAACGCAAAGAACAAATGCCGCCGCAATGGCGGTCGGCTCGCACCCCAATAAGAGGTGCGGCCGATTCGCCGATTCCCGGAACCGTGCGCAAAACTGCGGTGGTATCTCGGTCATCATGGTTTTAGATCAGAGCGCCCGTCACACCGGGAACGAATCCCATCAGAGTGCTGGCCCCCAGCGCAGTCCCGGCCACAAACAGGGTGCCGAGTGCTCCGTTGGTTAATGCGCCGGCATCATGGTGATGGCGGTACCAGGCAATCGCCGATCCCGTCACCATCAGCAGCGAAGCACCATAAGCGAACGGCCCCGAGATTTCGCTGGCCGCGCCGGTGATGGCTTGCGTCGCCGCCATCCGGCCCCCTGCCAGCGCCCACATCGGAGAGCTGGCAATAACGAAGCCCGTTGCAGCGACGGTCATTCGCACAGCAGTGTGACGGAGTTCCCCGAGGCGCTGAGCCGCGGGCTTGATTTGCAGGAGAATCCTGCGAAGAGTATTCATAAGTTAACTTCCTTTCTGGCTAGACATAGAGCAGTTGATAATCCTGCCGGCCGGAGTCGAAACCCTGGACGACAATTACTTCGCGCACTTTTCGACCGGCAGGGATACGGTCGTCCCCGTCGATGAAAACCACCAATCCGACAGCAGCCGCGATACGCTCGCGCGCGCCTCTGTCGTGAACGCCGACCAGGCTTTCGAGCTTGCGCAGCCCAGCCAGTCCGTCATCGGCATGAATCGTTGCTAAGCCACCGGAGTGACCGGTGTTCCAGGCCGATAGCAGGACCTTTGCTGGTTCCGGCTCGCGGACCTCACCCACCACCAGGCGCTTCGGAATCAACCGCAGCGCGGCTACGAGCAAGTCGGCCTGCGTAATCGTGCGCGTCGCGAGCAGTTGAACGTAATTCGGCAGAGAGCATTGCAGTTCCGGCGTGTCCTCGATCATCACCACGCGATCACCCGGCGTCTGCTTCCACCAGTCGTTGATCAGCGAATTCGCAAACGTGGTCTTGCCAGAACCCGTTGGCCCAACCAGCAGGACGTTCCGGCGATACTTCGTCGCCAGCTTCAGCACCTCAACGTGACTCAGCCCAGCCGCGCGATCCAGGAAGTCATTCCGGTGCCGCTTCTGGTTGAGCGCATCGGACTTGTCCGTCAGGATGCCGAGATCCACCATGTCCTGCAACTCGTAAAGCTGCTTCTGCCGAGTGCGAATAGCGAAGGCCGGAGCGGCCACAATCGGAGGTACCAGACCTTCAATTCGATCCCCTGTCAGCGGGAAGATCGTTTCCAAGATTGGATTCCGCTCATTCAAATTCAAGTCGCGAACCGTCGCGATACCTGATAACAGAAGCGCTGAATCAGCAGCCGACATCTCGCCCTCCTTCGTAAAGCCCTTGCCCAGACGGTTCACCCAAAGCGACCCGTCTGGATTGACACAGACATCCAGAACCGAGTTCCCGGCTAACAATGCTGGGATCTCCCCGGCATGGATGGCAATGCTACGGAACGAACGCGTTTCAAGTGTGGAGTTCATCGAGACTCCTGAGAGAGAAACGACTGTTGCTGTGGCATCACGGCGGAAGCATGATTCACTTCAAGGAACGCGCCGTTCGAAGAAACAATCGCCGGGCATTCCGGCCAATAAAGCCGAACCAGATTCAGCCAACCACGAATCCGTTCACGAAACTTACGTTCCCGCGTGTAAGTCTGGACGCCGAGTTGAGCTGCCAGGCCAAACGATCCGAACAACGGGATGCGCTCCAGACGTTTGGCCTGATGACAACGCCACGTCAGCCAGGTGTAGAGATCAAGGCAGCCTGGGTTACTGGCCAGCATTCGGACGACTTCAGCATCCACCGGAATCGGATGTTCCTGAAGTTCCTTCCAGAATTCGGGCGATAGCGTGACGCTGTTGTCCTGTAGCGGCCCGGTCTTGTTGTCCTTATTCCTGCCCCACAACTTCATCGAATCAAAGAAATGGATGCGGGAACATTCCCAAACCTTCGTTTCCCTTTGGTCTTCGGAGCTTCCGAAAAACATGGTGCTTCCGAATACCCGCTGAAAAGCCACCATCAGGCGGTCGTAGTAAATGCCATTCGTGGGCATTCCCCACTCCAGAAGAATTTCAGCACCACTGCGAAACCAGACCGTCGCACTTTTATGCCGAATGGCGTTCGTGGCGAGGTACAGCAGAACGAGCCGATCCTGTCCAAAAGGAACTCCCCATTCGGGATGGCCGACAATTTCCAGGAAGAACTTGCCGTTACGACGGCGGTAACTCAAGGTTCCTTTGGGCAGCCGTCTGATCGGCATGCCGCACAGGATGAATGGCCGAGCGCCAAAAGCGACATCTTGCTCACCGGAAACGCGGCGTTCGCGGATTAGCTGTACTTGGGTGGCTTCATGCTCAATCGCATGAGTCCAGGTAAGAGTGCCCGCAATTTCCTTCGCGGAGTTCATAGCGAACTCCTGAACGTTGAGCAAATCTCAGTGCAATAATCGCCGAACTGGCCGCTGAAGGGGATAAAACGACTGACAGGCCGCTTAAAGAATGAATGAGATAGACCTAACCAGGGAGTTTCACACGCAGGAGGTCCGGGGTTCGAGTCCCTGCGCGCCCACCATGTATTATCAACGACTTACCTGATCTGGTGATCTCATTTTATGGCGAGTTTTGATACGGGGACCGCCTGCTTTTTGAAGCGCTTGACGACACCGTATCAAAACTCAATCCATAGCGCGAACGCCTTGGCCGGTGTAAAGAAAAGACACGGCAGGAGGGTCGACCATCGAGGGATTTGACGGCGCGGGGCAGAGCGCTGAAGAAGCGGGACCGGTGGATACAGTACAGCGCACGCCGTCAGGGTCGGTTGGCTCAGACACTGCGGACGGCTTTGTTCAACGCGCGAGGCTCCTCCAGTGCTGCTTTGTCCGAGTGCCGGACAATTCGCCCAGAGCCGACGGACGCAAGGGCGGCTTCGTTCAAACGGCGAAGGGTTTAGGAAAGCGTCTGCATCGTCGCCAATACAGGGGCATACCCGCTTGAAGTAGACGCTTGCGGGCGCAGCCCTGTATAAGCCCCTCTATCTGCCCCCAGTTTCGGGCGTTCACTCATCCGCATCTTCAAATCTCCAAGTGCGAACAGGATTGCCTCGCTCCACTTGACGCTGTGTCCGCCACCGCTGGGCACGGACGGCATCGTCTTGTCTGGCCTTAAAGTCACAAAGCTTCTTTGATAGTCTCGCCAGAGCCAGCTTTCGATTACTGTGTTGTGAGCGCTCTTCTGACGCCACGGCTTGAATCCCCGATGCAACGTGTGTCACCCGTATTGCCGATTCAGTTCTGTTGACATGCTGCCCACCCGGTCCACTGGCTCTCATGGTTTCCCAGCGAAGTTCTTTGGAATCGAATCGGGATTCGTCGGCCAGGTCCAATACATCAATGCCGACAAACCAGTTCTTTCGCTTGTGATCCGGCCGCCATGGACTTTGCCCTGTCCATAGCACCGTGCCACGCCATCCGTTGGCAAAGATAGCAACGCCCTTTGATCCAGACACGGAAACCAGCACCGAGTTTGCCGTCTCCTTCTCTGGCCCTCGCTCAATTTCGATCAATCTGACGCGAAGGCCATTCTGTTCAGCCTCTTTCAGCAGCTTCTTCATCGTCCGCATGACAGCCCAGGCGCACTCAACCGGGCCGTTCCCCGCGGTTATCTGTAACAGCAATTCGTGAGGCCGTTCGCTCATCGCCTCACCTTATAAGTAACAAGCGGCCTAAGGGTGGCAATCACTTCAGCCAAGCCGTCCTGCACCAGGTCTTCGATAACAACGTCAATGCTCTTGTATGCTTGTGGCGCTTCCTCATACAGCAACTCTTTGTCCTCGCAAATAACATGGCTGCCCAGTTCAGTCCGGCCAAGTTCCTTGGCGGTGTACCGTCTTTCCAGGCGTGCTTTGCAGTCCGTTCGTGACCATTTCCGGCCAGCGCCATGAGCCAGCGAATAGCCACTCCGTTCAGTGGGGTTGATCGGACGCACAACATATGTGAACGCGCCCCGCGAACCAGGGATCACCACCGGACCTTTGGTGGAAGGCGCCGCTCCCTTTCGATGAATCCAATACTTCACGTCTGCCATTTCGATTGCTTCAACCGAGTTATGACAGCAGTCAAAAATGCCGGCAGCCGCAGTTCTCAATCGTGCTGATACGCGAGCGGCGATTATCTCTCGGTTGAAAACAGCCCATCGCCTGGCATTCTCATGACGTTCAAAATAGTCGATAGCCTCCGAACTTCCTGCCGGCAACCCCTTCGCACCGTATGTCCCGGTGTGCTCTCGCAGAATTGCCTCACCAAGTCCGCGCGACCCGCTGTGAACACACAGGTATACGGCCTCGCTCACTATTCCAAGCTGTTCGCAAGCTGTCGGATTCACAAGCCGCTCTATCCTCTGAAGCTCTGCAAAGTGATTTCCGCCCCCAATTGTCCCAATGGAGTGGTCATATGCAGTGGGCTGAATGTCTTTATTTGCAAGAAGCGCTTCGATATCACCGTCCCAGGCACCATCCAGATCTCTCATCCGATCAGCCAAGGCATCTGGTTTACTCCGTCGAACTGCCAGCTCTGTTTTCCACAACCCGACACCGCAACCGATATCATTTCCAACCAGGTGGGGATAAAGCCAGCCATCGGAACCGTATGCGGCACCGATGGGACTGCCTTTACCGGGATGCAGATCCGGCATCCCGACTGCGAAGCGCATCCCCGGCAATTGGGCGGTCTTCTCAAGCTGCTGGACTGCCGCGCCTTCAATCCAATTTCGCGACGACGCGATCACACGCACCTCGCCTGTTTGCTCTATCATTTGATTCTTTCTATTCGTTAGTTCCGTGGAAACAAGGTGGTGTCCGGCGCGCAGCCAATTTGCTTTGCGCCGGACGGTCTTAGTC
>Ga0209208_10005163_pt1 | contig 18254 bp, 11 predicted proteins | sample S1TSphfallax_3_FD_187694 | JGI IMG/M metagenome (GOLD analysis project Ga0209208, IMG submission 187694) | Host-associated microbial communities from peat moss isolated from Minnesota, USA - S1T2_Fd - Sphagnum fallax MG (SPAdes) (version 2) | ecosystem: Host-associated > Plants > Peat moss >... | reverse complement strand
GGCAGATAAGGAAAAAATATAGGAAGCAGTAACTTTTGTTTAACGATGGTCTCACTTTTTTACACTGGGAACTTTGGATGGATGGTGTTACGAAGAATAGCTTTAATGGTGCTCAGTATGTGACCCAGAAAACATATTTCTCACATCCAAGTTTAGTTCTTCACTTTTTTCAACCCCACCCTTTAAACTAACCTTGGTAGTTCAAATAGGTGGGAGACTATTAATAGCAAACCACTTGGACCAATCATTATGGTTGGCCAATCAGGGTAGCACACAAATCTTATGTATTATACCTGTTCATTGCAGTCAGACCATATTTATTAATTAAACGACATCGTGGACAAAATGAAACCTTCCATCCATCCATTCGTCTTGTCATCCATTTATGGATGGCATCATACAGGGAAAAAAACCCTAGCAGAAATAAATAACTCTTTTCTACACATGTGTCAATGTCTAGGAAAGGCATGTCTGGCCCCAAGGGGGTCTGATATCAATATTAAACCAACAAAGCCAAATACCCTTTGATGTGCACCTAGAAAACCTGAAAATTGTCATTATTAAAAGCATTGGCGAAAATAGCCATTGCAGCTACCATCCCGACACCAATAGCCAGGGCAACCTTCCACAACACCCATGGGACCTTTTTTTTTCAAAAGAAAAAAAATCACCTCCAGGACCACCCTTTGTTTAACCTCCCATGTGAAATTTTTTTTTAAAAAAAACTTTTGAAAAAAGGTCCCATAGGTGTTGGTTGTGAAGGTTGCCTTGGTTGGCTATAGGGGCAAGTGGCAGCAGTTGTCATGGCTATTGTGATCAAGGCATTAACAGTAGTGACCCAAACTATGTTTACCCTTCATGTAAGGTAAATGCTTGAGAGCATGCCCAAAGGTAACCACCTAAAAGTATTTAGCACATTCAGTGTGCATTGTTTAATTTCTCCTCCTTTCCCACCAATAAACCTAAAAAAGTGAACTTTGCAAAGTCATTGATGATGCACTCACACTTGATGCTAAGTTAGTGTTAAATGAAAATCTAGGTGGAATCTTAGGTGGCACCCAATGTCAAATGGGTGACAACATAATGCTAAGTGAATGTTAGCTTAACATAAAATTTTCATGATAAATAAGTTTAGTCCTAAATGATTAGCATGATGTTAGGGGATTCAACACTAGAGTCCCTAACACCATGTCCTTGACTACCCTATCTATTTAAATAATGAAACTATGGTACTACCTTTTCAGATTCGGCATTAATGTGTCAAATAATTAATATAATTTGAAGATTCCTATTGGGTGCTTGAGTTCTTGATTTTAAAAATTTTGGCTCATAAGGATTAAATATCAATAACAATATTAATGCTTTCATCAGTATGTAATTGTAGTTTTGTAATATGTACTGTCAAATACACAGACCTGTGCATTAGGCATGGGGTTCAAACTAATATTTATTAAGCTGTGCTCTCTCTTTTATCAGGCTCAGCATTCCTTGGAAAAATGCTAGGCCAAAATCACTTCACCGAGACTACTTTTTTATCCAATTTTATTTTGTTAGGCCACATACTGAGCATCCTTGGAGATGCTCTAAGGGTCACTTTCCATGTGACCAACCTAATCAATACACCCAACACCAATGACTAGGAAATAAGTGAAAATATATTAGGCACAAGGGGTTCACATGTTATTTTTATTTTTATTTCTCAACACATTACCTTGTACATATTGGTAGTTATCCTTTGACTTTAAAATTTTGAACACATGGCGGTAGTTATCCTTTGACTTTAAAATTTTGAACACATGGCAACACAATCCACGTAACATCTGCAGCATCCCATTCATTTAACAGACAAATATATATTTAAATAAATATGTATATTGATCTATTGAAATGAGGATTGTTAAATTGGCCTAAGATTGTAAATGCTTGCTTGCTCAACCTCCAAAGAGGCTTTGTAGATTCAAAAATGACACAAGCATAAGAAAGGAGTTACCATGACCAACACCCAAGTGACCTATTCCTGGCATTTAACAATAGAAAAGTTGGTTGCTTGAACAAACAAAATATTGAATGTGTGCCAAACAAAAGCTTTGGATGCTAGGGGTCTAAAAGGTCTCAAGAATGATCACCTTGTTTACACACCATATTTCCATGGTGCTTCTGAAAATGCAAGTGTTGTCAATTGTAGTTGAATTATCACAACAAAGTTCACTGCCTCTGAGACTCAACCTGTTGTGAACTGTCCTCCTGCGTGATCTCATCTGGTACTCACCGTCTGTAGTTGATTAATTCCGCTAAAGTTCTTTGGTTACAAAACTGTGTGGTTAAGGAAAACCCAATGTCCTTGCTTGCTTCATAAGGGTGGGCAAATCCATAAGTATCCAAAACCTGTAATAATGCAACTTAAGGGAGCACATGTACATTAAGGACACATAATAACATGCCAATCAACAGAATTGAACTTTATACAACTTGTCTGAACAATGTCAGCCTATCCAATGTGGAAGTTCTGTATTCATGCTGCAGAACTCAATTACACCTACCTCATTGTAGTGCCAAGTTCTCTAATGGAGATCAAAACTTTTGCAGCAGACAGGAGTAAAATACATCATGAACCTTTTGGTTGGGTAATGTTTTAAGAACACTAATGAATATATGCCAATGGAAAGGGAATAAATTCCTCACCATGCCAGCATCTTCAAATCTATAGAACTCCTGTAAGTACGGCTAATCTCATTTGAACCAGTATCTGATAGAATACCTATCATTTTCCCACAGCAAACCAATTTCCTACTCTCATTTCTGTGTACTTTCTGGTCTATAGTCCTGGCTTCTCTGAATTTAGTTATTGTTTGGAGTAACCCAATGTGGGATACTCTAAGAATGCAACTGTATATGCCCCTCACATCAACTACCTGGGGCTTTTTGTTATGTACAAGAACTGGAAGATAATGTACCTTTCCTGGTTGATCAAAGAGCTGCAACTTTGTTCATTGCTGTGTCTTCTGTGGAAAGAATTGCATTTCTTCCGGATCACTAATACAAGCTTGCCCATCACAACTCTGCAGGGTATACAAAACTCACACAATCAGACATTTGAAATACCCTCTTAACAGCAAAATTAGAGAGCATATGGCCCAATAAGAAGAAGAAAAATTTGGTATTCCATTTGCACCTGCTAGATGGACATGGCCAGGTTCATTGATAACTTGTACCCTTTGGAATACTTCCAATTTCTCCCTGACTTCTCCAATCACCAGTTTTGTTAGAAGGAGCCCAGAAAGCAATGCTGCAAGCATGAGCATTGTAAAAACAGCTCCCCAGCCGAAGTTCTCAGAAATGAATCCTGCAAGGAGTGGACCAATAGCTGCCCCCATTGACCCTGTTCCATCAATTATGGCTGTAACTGTTGCCAGTGCTCTTCCACTCCCTTTAAGAGAGCTGTGAGTGCCAAGGTCAGCAGAAACTGCTGTTGTAATCAGAGAGTATGGGCCATTAATGAACATACCCAAAAGCATCATTAACCCTATGTTTACTGAAAGAGAGATGCCTGAATAGGCACGATACAAATGGAGGGCCGGTATTGCACAGAGCATGAAAGAAGCTGATGTAATTGCCCGAGCACTTAAGCAGTCTGACGCATATCCAGCAACTATTCCCCCAATAACACCACCGACATCAAAAAGTGTTGACAAATCTCCAGCAATCTTGTCATTTAAATGACTCCCAGCAATTCCTGAAAAATTCAAGCATTTCTCCTAAACCCAAAATCAGCCTGGAAAATTCCAAGCTAAAAATCTTGATTTATACACTGTGGTCAAATTCACCCTCATTAGGACCCCATCCACTAGTTTAGACCATCTCAGCAAAGCATAATTTTTTCCAGAGAGCCATCAAATTTGGGAATGACAGGTGCACCTACTAATTGACAGGGACACAGTATGACTACAGATGGAGGGTACCCAAAATTCAAAAGATCATTCTAGGTGGGGGTGGGGGGCTGAGAACTTACGAGTCTGGCTGATGTAGAATGGCAGCCAATACAAAAAAGTGTAAGCCACCAGCTTTGAGAAAAACAAACATAGAGCATAAGTTGCCACTCCTGGAATCTGCCAAGCTTCCAGAAATCCAATTGCAGGATCATTCCTGCTGCCTAATGTTTGTATGCCTTCAGTCTTCAGCCTGACCAGTTGCCTTGACTCTTGGATTCCATTATGTCCCTCTCCATTACCCAACATGACACCATGTTCAGGATCACTTGATGTGTCACCACTTTCCATGTTGCTTAGCAATACCATCTCCTCATCATTTCTGTCTGGTACATCTTCAGCAATTCTGCCTGTTGTATCCAAGTAATCAGAGATCTGTAAAAGATAGATCATTGCAAACAGTGCTTGGTTTCCAGATATCTTTCTAGTGGTGTTGAAACCTAGAGTCATCTGAGCTGTCTAGGTCTCTGCATTAGAAGGTCTGTAGAGTGCAAACTTCTTGGCATGAACCTGAGGGTCTACAATATTCAAAAGTACTGACAATGTCTCCCAACCCATGCATTTGCACTCTCCTGACTGTCATTTTTAGCTCATGTTGGATTAGGAAAAATATTGGCTTACCTTACAGCTTCATTGATAACTTTTTCATCTTCTTTAAGCAGTGGTCTTCTTCTTCACTATTCTTAATCTCACAGGAGCTATCTCCAGAACTGCCTTTGCATTCTTGGACAGCTAAAACCTCCTTGATGAACTTTTCATATTCGGTAAGCTGAAGGGGCCTTTCAGTGTTCTCACAGATTCTCACCTTCAGCATCATGGGTGGTGGTCTCATAGGGGGATTCAAAGCCAACATCAGCTGGTTCCACCACCAAAAAGAAGAAGACCATCACACCTCCAAGCACCAGCAGAAGGCCTGGGAGCACAAAGGACCAGCCCCAGCCGTATTGAAGTACTGCAGCTGCAATCAATGAGCCGAGAATGTTGCCAGTGGATGTATGCGCATTCCAAATCCCCATGATCAAACCTCTCTTACTCTTGCCAAACCAATTGCCCACTACTGCCACAACTGACGGCCATCCAGTGGCCTGAAACAGCCCTGCCGCCATCTGGACTGTGATATAGAAAGTCAGAATGTGAATGTCCCACCAGTACGCCATGCCGATGAGACATGCAAAAACCCCACTCCCCACCATTCCTACTGAAAGGAACCACCTGAGATCAACTCGATCTCCAAGATGCCCTGCGAAAAACATTCCAACGGCATAGAATGCCAGAAAGGCGAAATCAAATTCTCCCAGCCTGTCTTTCCCTGTGCTTCCGGTGAAAGGTGCCCATCCAGAGGGAGTGGATGGTGGTGGTGTGGGCAAGCCATCATGGCCCTGATCCTGCGCCGTGTTGTTGTGTGCCTCGAGGAGGAAAGAAGCATGACCATTTCTGCTGCTGCTGCTGTTGCTATTGCCAGTGAAGTCCAGATCCAGTTGAGCCTTTGAGAGATGCGTGCTGTTGAGATCACGAGGTTCAAAACCACCAACGTTTGAGAGAATGCGGTCACTAGGTCTTTCAGCAAACGAAAAATTAGGGTTGGTGAATGCTGCTATGTCGGAGACGAAACCTGTGTTGATGATCACGGCACGAACATCTTTGCGGGAAGGGACGAGAGAAAAATGAGCAGTGCCATTTGTTGCAACTGTATTAGACTCCTGCGGATCCCAAGCGCTCTTCACAATACTGGGAGCTTTCCGAGAAGCGTGAAACAAAGCATAAGCCACAAACGTAATCAGTAAAATCAGTCCCTTATGAAAACCGATAGTAAACTCCTTACGCCTAATCTTCGTCAAATACACAATGCCTGCAGGAGGGACGCCCTTGTTGCTGTTGTTGTTGTGTGCTTGACTTTCCATTTCAGAAACAAAAGCACAAGCTTCTCACTAGAGAGGAATGAGAGACTGAAAACCAGAAACCGAAAAAAATTACAAACTTGTGTTCACTGCAAGATCCTCAGATCCATTCTTCAAAAAGGCTTCTCACAAGTGAGATAAGAAACTGAAAACCCAAAAAAACGAGAGCAAAACCTGATCATCAAATCTCCGCGAGGACAAGGAAGCAGCTGTGTCAGTGTTGATCTGTGAAGCGAAGGAAGGAAGACGAAAGAAACCCTAATTCAAACCCTAATCGAAACCCTAAATCACAGCCTGATGATATTTTGGCATGTGTTCAAAATTTTCCTATTTTTATAGATGAAAACTTATTTTTGGGCACTTGAAGGAGAGGTATCCCAAACTATATCATGTGTCCCAATGCGTTCATTATTGTGGGCACATCATAAGGTATGGACACCATTAGGTTTATTGATTTCATGCACACACATCAGGCGATGCCTATAATTAAACGGTGCAAAAGCTTTAGTCATGTTCAAAGTGCTATCAAAAATATTATAAAAGATAGTTGGAAATTCACAAGGATTAGTTAAGTTGTAAGTCAAATGCTAGACCTAGGATTAGAACATGATAAGATGTGGGTTGGATGAACATCAAGAAACTTTTCAAAGAACATGTTGACAAGGATATGATTGTGCAAGGAATTTAAAAGTTGAACCACTTGAACATTGCCCTACTATTTATTCCTCTACTATTTATTCAAAAGGAAGAAGACACACATGTGTTGAGGCTAATAATAAATCACAAGTTATTATAAGGTGTTGTTGAAATGGAAAAATATCAGTGTTGAATTAAGGCTTTTAGGAGGAAAGGACGTTGGTCTATCAAAAACCTAACAACCACAATAGAAGCCACAATTGCAAATGAGTCTAATGTTTGTATAAGTTGTAGGAAAGGAAGTTTGCTTATAGGTTAGAACACCATTTCAATTATGAAAAGATCTTAAACTTAAAAAAACATTAAACTTTTTAAAAAGAGAATAAAATAAAGCATGAAATTTGATGAAAGTGGAGGAATGGGGTAAGCAATGTAATAAGTAAAAAAACCATTGCACAAAATAATGGGCTAAAATTGCAAAGGCAATTTGGAAATCCCTAGATTAGGGAACATGTACATGTGTTAAAAGTTTTTTAGCAAAGCATCTTTGATGAAAAATGATATGAATGATAATGAACCCATTGAAATTCCCAAGATCTACTACCATGTAATGGTGTGTTAAATTGTGTTGGGGTGGCAAAATCATATGACAAGCTAAACAACACATTTATGGGGTTAGGCAAAAGGCCTATTACATAAAATTGGGTTTTAAAATATTCATATGCAGATGGAACCATTGTAATAAGACCTACAATGTGTTTGTCATTGACAATGATTGTGAACAAACATGAAGGAAATTGATTAACTATATATTATAGAATTTAATGTGTGTGAAGGTGAATAGTGCACCTCCCAAGGGGTCGCTTGATGGGTTCCCATAATTAAATTTGGGATCATGGTTATGTTTGTTGTAGAACAAAAGATATTCAAATACATAATATGTGTAAACACAAAGAATGAGTTGTACAACATCACCATTTGCAATGCAAGGTTTTTAAAACATTATTCTTTTTGACATTAAATTGAAGGTGCTTGCTATGTTAAATTGAAAGACAACCCAATCTAGGTGAAGATTTTAAATGCATTAAATGCCATGCACAACAATTTCACACCCACCTTTGGTGGTTATTTCCAATTAATGTAGGAAGAAAGGTGTTGCAAAACCATCCCAAAATTGGAAGCATAACATGCGACTAATGAATTGATACAACATTTCACCTATGTCAATGCCATGTACACCACGAAAAGGTTTAATCATGGTTTAAAAGCAAATTACTACAAGGACATCCGAATGTGATAAAGGATGTGGTTTTATACAACATGAGATCACAATTAAAAGAATACTAGTGGGTACCCGTTAATTGCTTCAACCAATTAATAACGCACGCACGCTCTCAGGACCTGGGTTTCAGGACCTCGATATTTGACTCTCAGGACCTCGGTTTCAGGACCTCAACGCGAGATTTCAGGACCTGGGTTTCAGGCCCTCAATGCGAGGTTGCAGGACCTGGCTCTCAGGACCTGGGTTTCAGGCCCTCAACGCGAGGTTTCAGGACCTGGATCTCAGGACCTGGGTTTCAGGCCCTCCGTATTTGGCTCTCAGGACCTGGGTTTCAGGACCTCGAAAGCTCTCCATCCTGCGGTCGTCTTATCTTTTTCCCGTCACTTTTCTCTGCGTCCAGTGGTCACAGACGGACGCACAGACGTAGTGCCCGTGCCCGCGGGTGCCCGTGGCCGAAGGCCACTGTGAAGCCCCCTGTGTGCAATCCAGGTCCCAAAATTGAGATCCCACATCCTGAAAATCGCGTCCTAAAAGTTTTCAGGTTTCGGTCTTGGAAACCGCCAGGGACTCTCCCGTGCCCGGCCCGCCCTTGCTGGCCACCGTCACAGCCAGTCAGCCCCTCTCCCGTTTTTGGCGGGCCGGGCCCGGTCGTCTGTCCGTGACGGACCCGAGCTCCGTCACGCACGGACGGATTCGTGAATTTATATATAAGATAGGGAAGCCATTAAGGTGGTGCATGCACAAAATAATGAGTCAATGTACATGTTGAATAAGGATTTAGGTGACTACTCATTTGGAAATATTCTTAGGATATACAAAATAAAATAAGATAAATACCTTGTGATTCAAATATATGTTGGATTATATTATTATGTAAAGATATTTTTAATAGTCTCTTTAAAATTATGTCATTTTCAATTCTTTTAAAGTTCATTTTGATTTTATTAAGTAGTGCAAACATTGGTTACAATATGTAAAGAATGTTTTTGATTTTTTTTTTCATTGGATTATTTCACACAATTCCATAATATATTAAAAACCAAATCATCTAAACACATTAAAAAAATTACAATATTAGTACAAATTTTGACACTAAAACATTAAAAACCAAACATTGGTTATGCTTGTTATGCCTCATTTATTTATGAATGCACCCATGTGTAACAAATTACAAGAAAAACAATCTCAAAAGTCTTCAAACATCATCTTTAAAAGATCATTCAAAAATAATTTGAAACATGCATCAAAATGCCAACTTGAAATTTTTTAAATAAAGCTCAAAATCTTGGTCTAGTTCAATATCCTCCAAGAAGAAAAAGAAAAAATCGTTTTGAATCAAGGTGAAGAATTGTGATAATGGAAATGGTATTTGAAGAATTATCTTGAATCACTTCCAAAATTTGCTTGCCTTACCATTTGTAGGGTCATAAGCGTAAGGTGGGACCATTATCAAAATAAGGGTCCTAGGGTGAGGCACTAATCAAGTCTGATCCCCACATTTCAAAAACATCTCTATATCCATTATAAGGGACGAGATGAACATTATCATGAACTTAAAAACATAAATGTATGAAAAGGCATAGGAGAAGGAGGGTTATAAGACCTACTTGGTACTTAAAGGATCTTAGAGCTATGAAGTAGGCATAGTTTCCCTCTCACACTTAAAGAAAGAATAGGAGTACATAATACATATATATCTCTCCTTGTCTAGGAAGGATATTCATGAATATAAGGTAGGTAACTTCCAAATACACTCATAATTCTTTTCAAGTGCTTAGTTCAATGCCCATGGACATAAAAAAAAACACATGTTTATTTGTTTTTTCATAGGGAAAAAGAGTGAGGTAATTATAAAATGGAGGTAGTTATTAGAAAAGGTGAGAGATAATTATTAAGAAAGTTAATAAGAGAAAGAAATAATTATTTAAAAAAAAGAGAGATATAATTAGGTTTAATTTATTTCTGAAATTATCTTTGGAATTGGTCCCATGAATGACCATGCAAGAAGGGATTCCCAAAAAAATCCCCCAATATACCAGAGTATTATATGGGGAAATTGACATTAGGGCATGTGTAGTGTGGACATGGAATTGAACCCTTGATTTTTTGACTGGGTCAGGTGGCTCTTGAATTTGGGGGAAAAAAAAAAAAAAACCCTTAAAAAAAAACCCCTAAAAAAAAACCCTAAAAAAGAACCCTAATGAGCTGGACTCAAACCCACAGCTGGAGACTCCAGCCAGACGGTTCTTTGAAAATTCAAATAACCGCCAAACACTGGTTTTTATTGCTGGTTCCTTCATGAAACCCGCAGGTTCTTAAGGTTTTTCTGAGATAACTGGACCCGCAATTTGTTGATTCTGATTTTTGAAATACTAATTTTTTTTTTGGAATGGGCGGTCTTTGAAAATTCAAATAATAGCTAAACACCATTTAAAAATTTAAAAAAAAAAACTGGTTCCTTCATGAAAACCACAGATCCTTTGAGATTTTTGAAATAACTGGACCGGCAATTCTTTGATTCTAATTTTTGAAATTCTAAGAAAATTGGAATGGGTGGTCTTTGAAAATTCAAATAACCTTGATTCTGATTTTTGAAATTTAAAATAAAAAAAATTGGAATTGGCGGTTCTTTGAAAATTCAAATAACCGCCAACCAAACACCGGGGGTTATTTTTTCTCTTTTTCTTAAACCTCTCCTCCTCCCAAAAAGGAAGGCATGGAAAAAGAAAAGGAAGAAAAGAAAAAGAGAGAATCACAGAGTGCCAAATGGCGGCTGCATGACAAAACCCTTGCTTGCTGTAGCGGCGTTGTTGTCGTGGCAGCGAGCTTCGGTGGTAGGCGCGCAGATTTTGGTCGCTTTTGTGCTCGCCATGGCAACAAAATTCCATCATGTAGGTCGCCAGGAGGATGTCTTCGTGATGCGGAGCAAGAGAGTGTGAAGAGATTGCAAGTCGTAGATGTGAATTTGGTAGAGAGACGGATCCGGGAAGGCGAGGGAAGCGTCGTAGGAGAGAAGACGACGACGACGACGACAACGGGGAGAGCAGGAGGAGCAGCTACAAGAAAAAGAAGGGGGAAGGAGACGAGGAGGAGGACATGGGTGTGGATTACTACACAGTTCTGAAGGTTGGCAAGTCGGCGAGTGATGATGATTTGAAGAAAGCTTATCGGAAACTGGCCATGAAATGGCATCCTGATAAGAATCCCAACAACAAGAAAGAGGCGGAAGCGAAGTTCAAGCAGATTGCTGAAGCTTATGAAGTTTTGAGCGATCCGCAGAAGAGAGCCATTTATGATCAAGAAGGAGAAGAAGGCTTGAAAGGACAAGTTCCATATCCCGGTGGTGCTGCTCCAGGTGCTGGTGCTGGTGCTGCTCAAGGTTTTGCCAATGGTGGAACGACTAGTTTCCGTTTTAACCCCAGAAGTGCAGATGACATCTTCGCGGAGTTTTTCGGAGGCTCCAGTCCTTTTGGAGGCATGGGAGGAATGGGACGAGGAGGTTCCAAAGCCGCCGGTTTTGGTGATGGTATCTTTGGTAGCTTCGGTGGACCAGATGGTGGTACAACTACGTTCCGTCATTTCGGCGAGGGAGGCGGAGCTTCTTCTTCTATACCGTCCTCTCGCAAGCCAGCGCCGGTGGAGAACAAGTTGTTGTGTTCTTTAGAAGAGCTTTACAAAGGCTCAGTGAGGAAGATGAAGATTTCCAGAAACATTGCGGATCAGAGCGGAAGAATTCTTCCCGTGGAGGAGATTCTCACAATCGAAGTGAAAGCGGGTTGGAAGAAAGGGACCAAAGTCACGTTCCCGGAGAAAGGAAACGTGCAACCGAATCAGGCGGCAGCAGATCTCGTCTTCGTCATCGACGAGAAACCCCATCCTGTGTACAAAAGAGATGGCAATGACCTAATTCTGACCAAGAAGATTTCACTCACGGAAGCACTCGCGGGTACTACACTCTCGCTCACCACTCTGGATGGGAGAACCTTGAACTTGAACCTGCCGGATGTCATCACTCCTGGGTATGAGAAAGTTCTGCCCAGGGAAGGCATGCCCATTGCCAAGGAGCCAGGGAAGAAAGGCAATCTCAGGCTCAAATTCGACATCAGCTTCCCTACCAGACTCACTGCAGAACAAAAAGCAGGCATCAAGAGGTTGTTGGGAGGAGGGACTACTTGATGATGATGATGATGATGATGCTGATGATGATACTCTCCTCTTCTTCTTGTTTCATCACTGACTGCAACCAGACCTTCCTTCTTCTTCTGCCATGGCTGCCATGTGCAGTAGGCTTAGACCAGCTTTATTATCTCTTACATTGTGCATAGTTCTCGAGGATGGCAATCTGGAGTTGTGTATATCTATCTTTCTTTTAGCTTCCTCTTGCTGCTGAAGACCTAGGGTTGCCAGTTTCCAAGATTAGTTTCTTTGTCTTTTTCTCTTCCATCTTTGCTGTTGGATTATTCCTGCTATCTATAACCCCTCTTGTTTGTTTTTTCTCTCAAATCTCTCTCTTGGTGATTCTAAATTCGCTGTTCAGCTTTTCCTTAGATGTACTGCGGAAAATCAGGATTAATGCTTCATTCAAGGAAGTGTTTGATAATACGAGATTTGTGAATTTCATGTTGTGATCAAAATGTGTTGTGTGTGCTTGATATAATTTTATGAGGCTGGTGTTTTAGTTAGTGCATGATTGTACTTTCCAGGAGGTTGTCACATCATCACGTTCCTTTGGATGCGGGTCTTAGAGAGGATCTTCTCTGGTTGTATTTTGTACAGTAAAATTCTGAACGCTCTTGGTTGTCTTCCGCAAGTGTGCATGCTGGTGCTTGACTTCTGTACTTTGGTTGTTGTGGTTTATTGCTGGAAAGGAAATCAGGGTTTTGGTTTTTGTAGTCATTTGTTAGTTTAGTTTTTGTATGTTTGAACCTTCGATCTGAAGGAGCAGAGCTAGCTGTCATGACCACAAAGGATTGAAATTGTTTTTTCAACAGACCAACACTGTTCATGAGATTTCTCCCTGGGCAATGTAAGAAGAGATGGGCTTTCTCACTTTGAGTGGCCAGCGGATGTGCCAATTCTTGAGCACTTGAAGAGAGCAGTACACAGCGTTTTGATGTGTTTGTGAACTTAGTAGCCTTGTCAGTGTGCAAGATGTGAAGCCATAGAGGGTGCCTGGAGTGTGTTGACAGTAGTTCTGCAAGAGAAGAAATTGTGACCTATCTCATGTGGTGTCTGTGACTGCCATGATTTCTGGAAGATGTGAAATGTGGGCAAAAGTGGAATGCATTAGCTGAATGCAACTGGAAGGGGTTTAGCTAGATCCTGCCATATTCCTGAATTGAGATGCCATGAATCTGCCACCTTTGCTTACAGATCTTGCAGCTTTAGGTCCATGTTGTTAAGTGCTTCCCCAAAGAGCTCTTTTTGCTCTTCTCTTTGAATTTGATATGCAGTTAAAAGAAGGTTCCCAAGGCAGCCTTAAGACTGAAGCTTATTGCATCTATAGTAGTTTTAGGTGGAGCTGAAGAGAGCTTTCTTGGTGCCAATGAAGGTGCAAGTTTCACAATGATATCATGTTCCAAGACTGGTAAGGTTTTTGTTGATGATCCTTCTTTCTGTTTCTGTATTTCCACCCATCAAGTTTTAAGGATGCACAGGCAGTAATCAGTGAAAAGACTTGGTCATGATTTTATACCCAGTCTTGAATAGTTGCAAATAATGTGAGAGTTACTGGAAAGATGTTTTGCTTGGAAGCCTTATGACAAATTCATTTTGCTTTGGAATAGAGCTATGCTGTCTCTATATTAGCACTGAATATTTGATATTCTTAGTTGAACTACTTTGAATCAAAATTGGACTTGCCCTTTAGATTAAGGGAAGCACTAGTCTCAGAAGAGAAGGCAAGCAAGGTGAGCTTGCAACATTTTGTGTTCCAATGGGCTGGTTGGTAGTGGTGTGCAATGTGGGAAATCAATACCTCCATTTTTTTATGTGTCTATATTAGCTCTAACCTTGAGGGAAGCATTATGGTCATGTAGGGGTGTGATTCGAAGTTTTGAGCTGTCTTTCCAGGTTCGTCTTTGTTACTCACTGAAAATCAGGTTATACGAGTTCTCAAGTTGTATTTTCTATTATGTGACCCAGGACCCACAAGCTCTCACCGTCCATTGGAAACCTATTTGGATTTGGATTTAGTTGTGGTTCATCTGCAAGAGTTATGAAGGTTCCACCTTGGTAACCCTCCCACTTCCACCTCACATCACTCAGGGTCTCTTTCCCTTAGGCTGCTGTGATCACATTTACACACAACATGCAAGGATCAGAGCCACCTAATGGAAAGCCATTGAGGTGGCGGGGTTGTTTCCTGTTGCAAGGACATGTGCTTTTCATTAGTAAGGAGGGGCAACTAGGTTGAAAATCCGTAGAGAATCAATGTTAGGAACTTTGGTAACATTTCATATACGGAAAATTTGTAGAGAATTTTAAAAGAATGCATGTTATCCATAAGAAAACTTAATAATGACAAACGTCACTTTATGGCAATCCACAATCTGACTCAGCTCTCGCATTTGGAGGCATTGACTGGTAGATGTGTGAGGTGATTGTGAGCACAACTAGTTGGAACAAATGTAATCAAAAGCTATTGTTGAGATAGAATTTGTGATCAGAGGAGCCAAATGGAAAGATCTCCTTAGTTAACTACCTCTGTAAGTGGGCAAATACCTTCAAGTGGTTTTGGAGTTTTATATTTTGTGCTACCAACTCGAACTCATTTGGAACAGGAGAATCCAGTTTCAAAAACACATGAATAAATATGGAGACCATAATATGTTGTTTAAATTGTGCCTCCTACTTTCAAATCGTATTTTAAAAATCTCGTTAACATGAAAGATGAAACTTTAGACCTAATTCATAAGGATAATTCCAAACATGAAAAAGTTGGAACCTTCTTCATATTGAGGAAGTTTTTGACAAAAGATAAAGCTTCCCTAAAAATAAATAAAAATTTTGCAATAATATATCCGGAAATGTGCATTGTAACAATGATATAAATTTTGGGAGTTGAGATTGTGTTTTCCTTAAACAAGACTCTTTGATCCAATTTTCTTGTCATGGATCTCAACTCGGAAAAATAGGGAGAATTCATACCATTGCAAATGATTGGATCTTTTTGCATAATTGTGACTTGTAGCATGTTTGCATAAAGATATCTTAGATGTCGAAAGATGGTTCCATATTTTTGCTTAAGGTAAATGTATTGGATAAATTGGTAAATAATATTTAGCATTATTGGAACTTGTATCATGTTTTCACATAAGTTTTTAAATTGTTTTCTTCCTTTTTTTAGGAATTAGTTTCATTGTTTTGCATGTTTCTTCAACAATCATTCCTTTTCTAGTCCATACTTTGTCAAACACTCTTTTAATATGATGCCAAACATATATGGTCTTGAAGGTTGATGTTAGTTTAAACTTAAGTTCAAAATTATTAGGTCATGAAATTGTAAACAAAGTCATGTCAAATCAAAATGGGTTTTATCTTCACAACCCACTATTAGAATCATGAACCATCATCTTTTCTCTTCAATGGGTGAAAACCATTCATCTATATTCAATTGGAAATTAGGAACGTAGCTTCAAACCCAAGACCAATAACAAAGTTGCTAACATTTGTTAAAACCAATGACCTTAAAACTACTACCAAAACCTTAAAAAAGAAATTAACAATTCTCAACATGAACATTCCATACCATTTTCAAATACTAAACAAGAACAATTCTATGGCTACATTTGAATGTTAGAAAATAATTGTTATTTTATACACTTCCAATAAAAGAACTCTTGATGTTCTTGTTCAATGTCCTTTACACTATCATTTGCAGCTCATCATATTAGGTGCAATATCTCAACAACCTTTTCAATATCATGTTAATAGAAGGTGTGGCAATGCAGGTCTTAATGATCAATCTCATGGACAATGTGAAATTCATATGTGTGTATTACATTTTAGTAACTTATTCACACTCGACCCAAAAAACAAGTTGATACAAGAAGAACCTTCAACTTCTTTGAATTACATTTTTGAGTTCGGATAAATGGAAGATACAATAACCTTTGGCAAACATGCAAAGTGCTGAGGACGCTTATGATGCAAATATATCATCATTGTGAATGATTAACACTTGAAAGTCATAACATTTTTCACAACATTTGTTAAAAACATAAATCAATAGACAAGATTGGAAACATAATTGTAGCCATGAGAGTTGCATGTTTATCTTAGCAAGCTTGTAGGGAGAGACCCATATTAGAACTTGTTCATGGGAAGATTGTTGGTGATTTTTAGAAAAACATGTTTCCTGGTTATAGGTACAATCATATTTGCGACAAAATGTTCTTGTCATAATTTGAAAAGATGAACTCAACAATCTAGTAAGCCACATCTAAAGAATGACCCTATGAAACAGGTAAAAGTGTAAATCACCAAAATTTAAAAAGTCCTATATATTCCTATGGTTTTTGGGAGGGGTGGACACCCAACCATGAATGCATGCCACTGTTCTTAGAGAAGAATGGTGTTAAGATTGGTGGAAAAACTCTTTTTTCCTTTCATTCCTCTATCTATGCACCCAAGCAACAGTTATGCAATATACCTATGGAAAAAAAATCTAATATATTTTTGAACTCAATGCTTTGCCTAGATTGTGTTACCCTTTGGCTTCTCCAATTTGCACAATTTTGTTCCAATGTTGGTATTCCATTATATTCTCTAATAATGGTTTTGAGCTCATTGGAAAAATGTTCTTCTTCCCTCTCATTCCTCCTATCTACCCACCCAAGTAACCATGCAATATACCTATGAAACAAGAATCTAAATTTTTTTGGACCTAGATGTTTTGGCTAGACAATATTTTTTGAATTCTTCACTTTGTGCAATTCTTGCTCATCAACTAACAACAAGACTTGCTCCACAACTACATCACTTTGGTGTTAATCTTGTTGAAGCCAATGTTCCAATTTTGCAAGGAGTTTGGAATGTGTGATCTAGAACTAGAGCTGGAAGCTTCAGCCATGGAATGGAAGCTGTTGTTGAATGAAAAATGAATGGTCATTCAACAACAACAAAAAAACAATATTTTGGGAACCTACAATAACTTTAATATCAATGCAATGAGCGGTGGTAGACATTTGAACGTTAGATTTTTTTGGTCCTATCTAAAAAGTGCAATCCATAAGGTTGAAAGAGTATCCTCACAATTGGTACATTTTAAGTGTTTTGGTTGTGGAATATAATTAGGTGAATAATGATAACCTTCACCTGCTATAGTTGAGGGTATATGCTTCTAAGTACCCAGACTTGACTTGACCCAATAGACATTAATGAACTATACATACTTTGATCTAACCCAGATCAATTTTTGTGAATAAAAGATATATGCATTTACTTGAGGGTTAAATATTTTGGAATTTCTTAATTACCCAATCCAACTTCCAATTGGGAAAAAGAAAAGAAAATTCTAGACAATATTTATAATATTAAATGTAGATATATGTGAGATCACAAAGCATTTTTCACAAGAGTCTTTCCATCTTTAACACCTGTGTCACAAAATGGACAGTTGGAAAATGTAAGTAACCCTGGCAATGCAAATGTGAAACAACAAGATCCCTTTGGAGAGGTCTGCCATAGAGCCCTCCAACTCCTTTTTGCAGACATGGAAATTGTAGAACATAATATGCACTAGAGGTGAGGCAAGATTTGACGGATTTTGGCATAGGAAGCCTGTAGTTGAGCAGTGCAAGCCTGGGTGGGCTATGAGCCAAATTCTTCTCCATTTTGAGTGATTTAAAATGTCATAGGAGCACCTTCTCAAGCTCTACGAATCATCTTTGAAATGCAAAGCCAAAGGACCAGCCAAAAAAGAGTAGTAAAGAAAATAAGTTTTTTCAAATTGCAAACTGCGTTTTTTTTCATTTTGACCCCTCCTACTTTCAAACCTCATAACTTTCTTATTTTTTAAAAATTTTAAGAAATTTAAAATGCTATAGGAGTGCCACCTGAAGTTCTACAAATCATTTTTGAATTCTAATAGCAACAGAGCAACATACAAATACTTTTTTGGGAGTTTGGGAACTGACCTTTATAATGTTTGGTAGTTTGTGTTTTGGAGTTCTTCACCTCTTTACTTTGGAGGGCCATAATTTTCTCATTTCTAATTCGTTTTTGACAATTGTTAGTAAGTCAGATGCTCCAAGAGGAGGGGTTCCAGTTTTATTTGGACACCAAAAACAACATAGCCCTCCCCTTGGATCCGGCTTACCCTAAGCACTTAAGTGTTTGGTCACTGGTTGGTCTACCCTAAAATAAGATTTAATAGCTCTTAATGTAAGACGAAAAAAAAATTCCTTGAATTGGGTCCATGATATAAAGACTGTAAAATATATTGCCACT
>Ga0209208_10005162_pt1 | contig 18255 bp, 11 predicted proteins | sample S1TSphfallax_3_FD_187694 | JGI IMG/M metagenome (GOLD analysis project Ga0209208, IMG submission 187694) | Host-associated microbial communities from peat moss isolated from Minnesota, USA - S1T2_Fd - Sphagnum fallax MG (SPAdes) (version 2) | ecosystem: Host-associated > Plants > Peat moss >... | reverse complement strand
CCAGGGTTTTTGTTTTTTTTTTTGGGGCAAATTTCTCAAGTAGGTCCATTGGCGAGGATCCCGAGCATTAATTAGCATTAAATGATGACGGTCCTACTCAGGCTATAGCATTTTTTTAAAAATAAATAAAATGGCGAATTTAGTAAAACAATGCAGGGGCGCCTCACAGTGACCGAAGGTCGCGGGTACCCACTGACGGACGGACGGACATATTTGGGTTTCCATAATTCTTCTTTTGCCTTAAGATACCTTTTCATGTAAATGGCAAGGTCGGAGCTCGACTGGTGCATTATGCACTGGGTTCACACTAATATTAGTGAAAGCACCTCCGACATTTTATTTCTTTTCATTTCAATTGTGAAAGGTATTTCCACGTGGAGATCATGGCTTTGTCTTGAAATTAAGGTTTTAATTCTATTGGAGATGGTTCTAGCTCCTCTTCCTCAAGTGATGCTGTGATCTTGGAGCAATTATTTGTGAACATGGATAGGCAAAGGCAATGTGCTTTTGCATGTGTAGTTGTTGTGGCCAACTCATTTCACATGTTCATTGCCAATATGCCAATGAGTTGGAGGAGGGTGTAGGTCAATCAATGGACCTAGGTGTGGGAATTTGAGATGTATTGATTACTATGCAATCAATGCCAAAGTTGTTCAAAACACTCACCAACTTCACATTGCCAAAGTTTGACGACTTGGTCGCACCAATGATGCCCATAATTATAAGCCATGATAAATTTAATTATACATTTTAATTTTTTTTTGATAGGATTCTTGTATTTTAAATGTTCATATTTGCAATGCCAATTGCACAAGTAATTTTCTTTCTTTATTTTGTGTCACACTAGTAAATTTATTTTTTTGAGTACTCTATTTATAAGTATCCACTTATACCCACATGGTATGTATAGAAAATTATATGATGAACTATTTACTCCTACCCTTAAATTGTGAACAAGGTAAATGTCCATAATTGACTTTTACCATTACTTGGATTGATAATTTTACAAAGTCTTTATCCCCTTGCCCATGCCGAGTCTGGTCCTTTGGGGAAGTCTATTTATGTTTACTGATATATATTTTGAAATTCTGTATTTACCCCATACCTAGCTATCGCATTTTTGGAGGGGGCTAAGTATCAACAAAATTGAATTTGGAAAACATGACTTCTACTTGTAGAAAGAGATTTTATTTGAAAAAAATGGCCCAAATTCGTCAAAAATTTCATACAAGAAAAGTTCAAGCAGTGAGTTAATTATACTTGAGAACAACTCCAATTATGCACTATTATTGAGGTGGTATATTTGCATCTCTAGTCATTTGCCTTAGCGCATACCCAATGGCAGCAGTAAAATGACATGATGATCACTTTTGGATGGAGTTTTGTAGTTAAACATTGTAAAATTCCTCCGGGTTCATAAAAGTGCTGATGTTAACACTGCTTTGCAAAATATTAACAGTAGGAAATGATAGTTTTTAATTGGTTCAAAATAATGATTGGTTCAAGTAGTTTTGAATAGTCAATCATTTTGTACAATCCATTTTTTCAGTTTTATGATGGGGATGGGGGAGAAACTATTAGTGCTGGTCCCATGTGCTAAATATTGATAGGACTCCAATGGGGATGTTCTTACAATTACAACTAGTTAATACAATTAATTTCTCTAAAGTAAAACTCAAAGTTTTTGCAATATAAATAAAATTTCAGCCCATTTTTTTTTGCCAATATACCAAATTTTTACATTTCGCACACTAGTGATGTCACCAGTAATTTCTACAACATAACTTATAGGTCAGATGTTCTTGAGCTTTTGATTGGTCCTCCTTTTGTCATTCACAATGCATAATCATTTTATTTTTCTTCCAGATTTCATATATACAAACATAGGTTATGAGTTTTTGTCCACTGAAAGGAAGGTCACATGCTTTTCAACCATCTATAAACCAGTTATAAAAGAATTCATCCATGTACAAGAGGGTTATTGACATGCCCTTCTAAGGGGACTAGCAAGTGAGAGGATTCACCTAGTGAGGCCAGGTCCAAACCATTGTGAGGTGGCCCTCATGGTGGATTGGGTTGCAAATCTAAGTGTTGGGTTCAGTTCGACTCTTGATTAGATAGCATAAGCAAGCCGCATAGGTGTTGGGGAGTGATGGTTTGAAAAAGGGGGCTCAAGGTGATGTCCTGAACCTGTTAAGTCCTTGAACTAAACACAAGCATTAATTATTGATAAATTATTATTATCAAATAATTTATTAATTATTTCAAAAAAATCATTGGTTAATTGGATATTAAATCATAAATTTATACAATAATTAATCACTATCCATGAGTTATTCATATTACTTAATTAATTACATAGAAATATGGAATAATAGTTAGTTAATTAGAAAATATTTAATTACTATCAACAAGTCAATAGGTTTATAAATAAATAATATCTATTTTATACTTATCAATGAATGATTTGTCAATAATTTATTTATTTATTATTTTATATTTTATTACTATGAAATAATTCATTATTCTGAATAATTAGTTGGATAAACAAAATTTTCTGACTAATTATTCAGATAATAATTATCTGATTATTCCTTATTTAATTAATTCCAAAATATATGACTATTTTAAAAATATCTGAATAATCTGATTTAATTAGTTAATCAAGAGTTATGGTTAATAACTAATGTCTACTAATTAGTAAAGATTTCATTAGCCAATGAATACTAAATAATATTTTTTTCACAAATTAAATTGTCTAGTTACTATTAATGATTAATAGAACTGATTTAGTATTTATTTAATACATTAATAAAATTCATAATATATATATTCACTAATACTTATTTTTAAATAAATAAAATATAAAGTGGTAGTTATTATTATTATTATTATTATTATTATTTCAATTATGTGATAGTTAATATTTATTAATTATAAATATGGTTAATATCTAATAAATTTTAAATATTAAAATAGTTAGTTAGCTATAAAGTGAAACATAATTAATGATTCACGAATTAAATTATTTACTTAATATTAATGGTTTCATAAAACTGATTTAATATTTACCAATTAATATATAATTTACTTTGTTAAATAGCCAAGTAATACCTATTTTTAAATTTTTGATTAATTAATCACTAGCATTTTACAAGGTTTATTTTCAGAAGTAGAAATATTTTTTATTTAAATAACTTAATAAATAGAATATTATTATTTTATAAATAATTGACAAATAATGAGATACATTAAAATCTTTAAGCATTAATTCGTGTTTTGATTGATTAATTTGATATTAAAATTTTATTTCTTGAAATAATTAGTTATTAGTTTTGAATTTTTTATGAACCAATTGATTAATTATTGAAAACCATGAAATAATAATGATTAATGCTACTTTTAATAATGCTAAAATAATTTTAAAAATGGAGTAGGTAGTTTAGTTATTAGTTAATTAATTAGTTGGTCAACTAGTTACTTATTTCTTACTTATTTAATTGTATAAATTACAAAACTAAAAACAAACACAAAGCTTGTGGGATAATAATTCATAGTTGCGATTGAATTTGTGACTGAGGTGCAATTAAAAGGTTTAACTCATATGTTTTGTCTTTTAATGTCATCTTACAAAGTATATAAAAAAGGTACCGTCTTGTTTGATTTCACATTATAAATCATTTGTCATTTGGGATGAGCTCAAAGTTTAACCTTGAAAGCAAAACATAAAATAAACTAAATATTTACATGGTTATTTTTTTAATTCACCTACCTTTTTCCTTTCAACCTATATACTTACCTTCCTACTTAAGTAGGTAGGTGGGTAAATAAATAAGTAGCCTAAGTAGGTAGGTATTCTTTATGCACATAATTTTACCTACCTACCTATGTTAATAGTTATTTATTTTTAAAAATTCAATCAATATGCCACATGGCAACTTTTGATTGTGTCACAATCACAATTTAAATACATTTAAATTATAAAATCATAATGGATGGTTAAAATCAATATTTCAAATTTTTAAAAAATTCCAAGTGCCACGTGTCAAATTTTTGTTTATTTAAATGTCATCATGTAAAATGTTGAAATTAGACCATGTTGGTTTTTCTTCATTATATATTATATAAAATCATTTATAAAAATTCCAAGTTTTGCCATGTGGCCATCCATTAGATTTAATGGTACAATATGATTAAATAATTGATATCAACTTTGCATTTAAATCTAATGGATGGCCTAAATTAACATTTCAATAATTAAAAAATTGTGCCCCAAGAATTATTATGTTGATAAATGGCAATTAATGATAGGGTTATTTATTAGTTTTTAAAAAATGATTAATAGTTGTAAATGTTATACGTTAATCAAAGGATAATATACATTAATTATATATTTCATCCATGGGAACAATGTTAACATCATGCTAAGTCATCATTTGTAACTAAAGGTTCAATGTGACTTCACTTATGTAATTGAAGGATTTTTTAAGGTACAAAATTGATTATAATTAATTTTTTATCACAAATTGTAGTTGCAATTGGCATTTTTTACTAATGGCATAGTTAAACCTTCCTTTAGCGTAGTGGTAGGTGTCGAACAGATTTACAGAATAGTTCATTTTAAAAAAAAACTTCATCCTATGTATTTTAGATAATTTTGATGTAATTCTAGAGAACAAATTCTTAGATGCATATGAAGTAGATGACTTCCGTAGTAGAAATAAGTTAAAAATCCACCCAAAGTTGGAAAAATTTAGTGAATTTAAATGTGAAATATAATTTTATGTTGGTGGAAATACGAATTGACATGCTCCCAACTCCTTGAGGGACTCAAATGTGAATCCCAAATAGGAAACAACATAAGAGTAAGAAGTCGAAGCACACTCCCTAGCTTGCAACATTTTAGAGGGGTAGAGGGGCGTGTTGGAATTTCGGGATGTGACCAGGAAGAATTGACAAGCTTCAATTACTCACACATGCCTGCACAAAACCAACACAAAATGGTTAATGCATAGTTAGAGCACTTTTGGTGCTAGGACGAGCCACGGCCAACTCGGACTCACAAGACTCACCATGGCCCAGACTTGGGGGAAGCCACCACCTTCTCCCTTATAGTATACTATGTGGCTACCCACGGGGCCCACATCTAAATGGCTTTTTGTCCCGAAACTCCCAAGTGGGATCCCGAAATTGCCAAAGTTGGGACTCTCGCAACTTTGGGGCCCCATAACTTTGCGTGCAAACCTCGGATTGCAATGAGGTCTACAGTAAAGTTATAGCCCTTGTCAAGAGCTTTCCAACGACGTGTCGCACACCACCTGCACGCAACTAAATCGTGTCGATTCCTGACTTTTAGTGGTCAGGAGTCAATTTGTCAATTTGACTTTGGCCCTTCTTTTGGCCATAACTTATGTTTCAGATGTCCAAATGGGTGATGCGAGACCATTTTAGACATTTACGTTTCAATAGCTTTCCAATGATATAAAGAATTCTTCAATCCATTAGGTTTTGACCCTTGTAATTGTTCTTTAAACATTCAAAAGTCCACCGGGACTCCACTCTTAAGGTGGAAGTTCCCTTCGGAGTGTGAGGTCCCATTCCCTCACACTCTCTTGCACTCCCAAGAGCATGTGGCATGACTTTCGAGCTTCCTCTTGGCCCGCAACCTTGCGACCCCTTGCCTTGGTCGCAAACCCAAGGCTAAAATTGCGACAAGAATTAACTTGGTTGTTTTGGTTAAAGAATTAAAGTTGCTTAAGTTTGTAATTTTGATGTTTTTCAAGAGTTCCCTAGGGGGAGCCTAAGTCATAAAGGGCAAGGCAAACTCTAAATTATATTTTGGATTCATTCAATAAATTTACGGAGGTTCTAACAAATGAATTCCCAATTATTTTCCACCTTGTAAAGCTTGGTTGACCACAATATAGAAATGGTGTTTAGTGGGGCCTCCAAGGCACCCTATAGATTAAACCAAAAGGAATTGGAAGAATTAAAAAAAAATTAAACAACATCCTTAGTCAAAAGTATATTCAACAAAATAAGTTGGCTTATGGGCTACTAGTTTTATTTATTAATAAAAAAAAACCACAAATTGAAAATGTGTATTGATTACCATGCTTTGAAAAAAATAACTATAAAGAAAAATTATTTTCTCACATTGATGATTTTCTGGATTAATTCAATGGGGCAAAATATTTTAACCAAATTGATTTCAAATCATGGTACTATCAAATTCGCATAGCTGATGAGGACATTGAAAAAATGGTTATGAGGATTAGGTATGGTTCATATGAGTTTATGGTGATGACATTCAAGTTATGTAATGCCCCATCAATGGTCACAACCCGAACATGAGCTCTATTGTCCATGAAAAGTTGGACGAGTTCATGATCATTTATATTGATGATATCTTGGTGTATTCCAAGACAGTTGAAAAGCATGTAGAACATTTAAAATATGTTTTGAGCAAGTTCTAACAAAATATACTTTTTGCCAATAGGGCAAAAAATGAATTTGGCCAAGAGGAGATGAACTTTTTTGAACACATTTTATTAAGGTAAAAAGTGAAGCCTAACCTTAAAAATTTGTAAACCATAAGATACTAGAAAAAGTTAGTCATAGTTAAGGGAATCTGATCCTTCTTAAGCTTGGCCAACTTATATCAAAAGTTTATAAAATGATTCTTGTAGATAGCAAAACCACTTTAAGATCTCTTTGAAAATGAATTATTTTTCAAATGGAAAAGAAGAAACAAAGGGCATTTCATGTCATGGATGCCAATGCCATGGAGTTCATTCATTTGAAAGTTCATCCATGACTTGTAATTCATTTTTAGTTAACTTCCAGTTAAATTGTAGTTCATTTCTAATTCAAGCTTCTAAGTTCTATGAAAATCCATCTTATGTTTCATGTTTTCTTGCTGGAACCTTACCATGTGTCTACCATTCCAAGAAGAATCCATGATCCCCCTCCACCTATTGAAGTTTATGGTGAATAAGAATATGAAATGAAGGACATTTTGGATTCAAAAATATTTAATTGTCAACTCCAATATCTTGTTCATTGGCATGGGTATGATGTGAGTGAACGCACCTATAAACCAATTAAAAACCTATCAAATGCCATGGAAAAGGTGCATGAATTTCATCAATGTTATCCAAACCAGCCCAAGTTTGCTCCTCATGGAACTCGTCGCTAAAAGGGGAAGTGATATCATGGATGGCCAATATAAAATTCATTCATTTGAAAGTTCGTCCATGACGTAATAAACTTGTACATAATTTTTTCTTTAGATTTAATTCATTCTTAGTTGGCTTCCAATTAAATTTTAGTTCATTTCTAGTTGATTCTTAGTTGACTCTTATTTAAATCTTAATTTCATTTCTAGTTAAATGTTATTTCATTTTTAGTTAAATCCTAGGTCACTTCTAGTTAACTCTTAGTTCATTTTTAGTTAAACCCTAAGTCGCTTCTAGTTAACTTTTAATTCATTTTTAATTCATTTTTAATTAACCTTGAATTCACTTTTAGTTCACTTCTAGTTAACTTTTTTTCCATTTTTAGTTAAGTTTAAATTCACTTTTAGTTAAGTTTTAGTTCACTTTCAATTGAGTTTTAGTTCAATCATAGTTGACACATGGGCACACATGGGTGAACATGGGACACATGTAAATTTGAAGCTTTTTGAAAAACTTCCTTGAATTATGTGCCCCAAGAGGTATAGAGGTGAAATTCCCCATTACCTTTAGTATGTTCAACATTAATCTTGGATATAATTTTGGTCATATCCTTGTTCTATTTATTTTTTGAAATAAAATCTTGTTGGATCTTTGTTAAAGCTTATCATGTTTTTGTTTTTGTTTTCTTATTTCATGATTTATATTTGGAATTAGGCTTGCCTTTGTTTTCATTTTGGTTAGAAAATCCTATAATCTTGGTTGTTTTTGTGCTCATGACATTTGAAGATTTAAAAAGAAAAAACTATCATCCACCCTTATATTGAAGTTTCTTGATTTCACGAAGCCATTCAAAGTTCACACAAATTCAAGTGACTTCACTATTGGTGGGGTCCTCATGCATGAAGGACACTCTATTACTTTTGAAAGCAAAAAGTTATATGGAACACACTTGAAATGGCCAATTCACGAAAAGGAGTTTTACACCGTGGTATGTTGCCTCAAGACATGGCAACACTACCTAACGACGCACAAGACACGAACAACATTTCCTTGAAATATTTTGAAACCCAACCAAAGGCTTCAACAAAGCAACTAACATGGCATGATACTTAGGTGTTGTTGCAAGTGGAATTAATCCACAAACTAGGTCAAGATAATGTAATCCTTGATGTGTTGAGTAGGAAGGAGGAATTCCAAGTGGAAAAACCCCTAATTAACACTTAGGCACTAAAGGCCATCTTCTAAGGGGAAAGCAAAAGAAGTCTATGTTTTCACTTGTGTGAAGTGCCAAAATATGATCATTTATAAAAAGAAATATGGACTATACATGTTTTTACCAATTCTTAGTGACCCATGGGAAAATGTCTCCATGGACTTCATGATGTAACTCCTTGAGTGGAATGAAATGGACACCATTCTAGTAGTAGTTAATCAAATTTTTAAATTGGTGAAAATAGTTATAACAAAGATGGTTGCAACAACTTTTGATTCTACAAATTTTTTTTTTTTGATATGTGGGTTAGGCACCACATGATGCTTCAATTCATTGTCATTGATGGGGATGCCAATGGAAAAGGCAAATTTTACGCTTTCAAATTATTCAAATTAAAAAATAAATTATATTTGTTTTCTCTAATTTATAATATATATTATTTCATTTTATGTAAGACAAGAAAAACATGTTTTGTATCTCCAAATCAAAAAAAACTTGGAAGAACTTTTAAAAACTTCATTTGATTCAATAATAATCATTGCCTCAAAGTACATGGTATTATATAATTATACACAATAACAAAGATCAAAAGTTATGACTAGTAAATAACCAATAAAGTTATTAAAAAAATGTAACAACTATGTACAACTACAGATCTAACAACTTTGAATAAATATAGATCACATACACCCCTCAACAACCAAATTTATGACATTTTTATGAAAAAGTTTGTTCTAAAAGGTGGGGATAAAATTATTTTTTAGTATAACATTACAGCCATAAACCAATGGCCAAAGAGTTGTTAATAGGGGGTTGAACTAATACCTTAAAAACTATGTGAACATTGATCAAAAGGATTGGGGTGATCAATTAGGCTTGATGATGTTCTATTATAACTACACAATGCATTCAACAACAAGAATGTCTTCATTTGAGTTAATGTTAATAAAGGAAGCCAAAAAAAACCAATGGACTTAACCATTCCCATGGGACAAAGGGATCATTCCAAAAAATCTATGGAGATGGTTAAAGGGCGTGAAAAGTTATACGCTTGAGCCAAGAAGCTATTGGAATAGGCTCAAAAACAATATGAAAAGCAATAAAACATGAAGGCAAATGGAATTTGAGGTTGGGCAACACATGTGGTTGAACATTTAGGATTTCAAGATTCTTAATGGTTTGGCCCCACATTTCATTGATAAATATGTGGGGTTTTATGAAAATTTGCATAAATCACACTTTGATGTGTACATTCTAAAATTATATAACTAATTTTATGGTGCATTTGACCTTTCACGTTGTGAAATTAAAATTGTTTTTACACAATGAACAAAAAATAGACTAGAAGTAGAAGGTGCAACTAGATTTATGGATGGCATCGAACATAAGTTTAATGACCAAAATCGAGGGCATATTCACTACAACAAAAGGTGTCCATGTATGCCAAATGATTTCATTGGATTTCGAGTGAATTCACTAGTTGTAGTGAATGGGGACCAATGAAAAAACAGTGAATTCATTGGTTTACTGAACATGGAATAGTGCACTGCACCCACATTTTGTAATAATGATTCCATGTGAGAGAAATGTGCCTCAAAAGCAAGGAATATCTAATCAAATACAAAGGTTTCCATCATAACAAAATATTTTGGATGAAATTTGCCCATTTGGAGCACCTATCAAATATGGTGGCCAAGTTTGAGCAAGAAAGGGGCGACAAATTTGGAGTGAAGAAAACTCAAAAAAAAAAACCCCCCACCTACAATTGGCCTAAGTGTTGATGAGGGCATCAACCCCCTTTAAAGTGGGTGAAAGTGCCCACAATATAACAAAACAAACTAAACTTACTCATTCATCTAAAGGGGTTAAAGGTTTTTATGAGCATGGTCAACAACAAAAAAGGCTAAGATTTGTGATGAAAGAAATAGCTAAGGAATGCAAGGAGGTGGCAACCAATAAAAATGGACTTGGAGTTGAACTCAAAACAAAAAACTTTAAAGCTCCGTCAAGTAAAATTAGGGTGGTGATGCATGCAAACAAAATGGCACATCTTTGAGTGGAGAAGTCAAATTTAATCCTATACATGAACTCACGAATCATGACCTGCTTGGGTATGGGGATTCAAACCATAGAGCTGAATTTGACATATTTATTGATGTGTTTATAACCCTTGTTCAATGTGGTGACCAAATTTTTTCAAGCTAGACTTGAAATGCATTCCAAGGAAAGAAAAGAATGCCATGAATGGGGATTTTAGGAACATGTCATGAATGAATGCACTAGGTGAAAACAAAAAAACACATTCGATAAATCCTCCTACACTAATAGTACAAAAAAATAACATGAATGGTCCCCTTTGATCTAGATGTAATTAATCCCACCATCACGGATCAAAGGGAAAAAGGTGGCAAAAGTGCCCAAGGGTGGTCACCTCAAATAATGTCAATGAAGACATTGATGTATGCAAAATGGAGGAGAGTGACATGCCCTTCTAAATGGACCTTCAAGTGAGAAGATTCACATAATTAGGGCCCAAGTTTGGACCATTGTGTGGTAGATTGGATTGCAAGTTTAAGTGTTGGGTTGGGTTCAACTCCCGGTTTGACATAATTCATGAGCCACATAAATGCTAACAAGTAAAGGTTTGAAAAAAAACCCCAAGGAGATGTCTTTGGCATGTTAAGTCCTTGAACTAGACACAAGTTTATGATTAGGTCGTGAGATGGGAGATAGTAATTCCGAGTGATGAAACCTTGACCACTTGGCAAGTATGTGGTGGGTTGAGTCCCACTTATCTAGAGGTTAGCTATAGGTTATGAGGTGTGTTTGAATGCTTAAATTAACCAAGTATGTGACTTGTCACATGCATGTAGTTTAGGTGTTTAATGAGGAATGTGATCAAAGACATGAACGCAAAAATGCCAAGGTGAATCCAAATACAAAAGTTAAGACTTCACTCTTGAACCTTTGCATTATATATGTTATGTTAGGTAACTAGCTCAAGTGTGTTGGTTACTATGCATAATCTTAACACTCATGTACCTTGACTATTCATATAACTTGCATGGTCTCATAGGTTACCTAGCCCATATGACTTTATGTACATGTGGTCAACTTCTTTTAAACCCAAGCTACCATATGACTTTATGTACATGTGGTCAACTTCTTTTAAACCCAAGCTACCATATGACCAACCAAAAAAAGAAATTCAATAAAAATCGATGGCCATAATCATCACATGGAAGACTTTTGGGAAAGCCAAAGAAAGGCCAAAAGATGTGCAACTCAAAAGAGCCAAAAAAGGAGAGGGCTAATCCCTTTTGTGGTAGGTAATTATCTCACCCATAGCCCCTCTAATGTTGCTTACACTCAAATTATGAAATTTAATAGTAATAGGAGGTCTAGAACAAACATCTCTCGCAAACATAATTTTCCTTTCTATAGCAAAGGCTAAAGCACATTGAAAAACAATACTAAAATGTTGCTTGCAAAACTAAATGCAAAAAGACAAGGATAAATGACCTTTCAATCGTCTATCATGGAAAAGATAAGCACCCTCCCTAATGAAACAATCCATATCACACCTGAATGTTTTGTGCATGTCCATGGCCATTGAAATAAAGTGGTGCCTTTCATGAAACCTTCTATACTTGCATATTTTAACAATGGTAATAAGTTTTGCAACTACACTTGTTGGTTGACTAATGACATTTGTAACCATCGTCTCATGTGTTAGGTCAATAACCACCACATTGACAACAAAGACTTGGTCTTCATGAGTCATGTAAAAATCGGCTTGTAATGAAAATCTTTGCATAAAAGTGTACCACTGCTTTCTCCATATAGTGCTCACTCTTTTGAATGAAGGCATGCATGATGTTTTTGATGGCTATCCATGAACCTCTGAACAAACAACATGTTAAATGCATGCCAAATGTGTTTAACCCATGTCCACATTCACACGTGAAAAGACTATATGTTAAAGGTTGAATCAAATTGAAACATAAACACAACACTGAGGTGAAAATAAAATGCGAAATGTAGAACAAATAGAAAGATGCCCTAACAATCAACCATAACCCCGCACCCCTTGCTCAAACAAGAGCAATGCGAGCTTTGGATGTTGAGGAAATGGAATCATCCTCCAAGATATAGACCTAAAGGATGTGTTGTGAAGGATGTCCATCAAAGATGCCTCTTGTTCATCCAAAGCATCTCTCCTTAAACAAAAGAAGTGGTTGATTACATTATTTTAGATGAACAAGGCAGTAAGGATAAGGGTTGATCATTGGACAATGGAGGTTTTAAAATTTGAATTCTTATTTAGTTTTGAATCATGTTGATGGTGATTTGGGGACTACCCAAAGATGAAAGTTATGGGGAAAGAATATTCATTCTTAGAGACATAGTTTTGGAGTAAGGAGATATGTAGGTACTTTGTAGTAAAAACTACAAACTTTGTTTTTGAAATACCATAGATTTAATTTTGTTGTTTGACTTCATTTCAATAGAACATGGAATTTTTTGTTGTATTTTTTTTTGAAGTTTTTAGTAAACAAGAGAATTATATACTTTTGTAGTGATTTTCATATTCATATTGTTGTGTGAATTTTTTTGTAGTATCAAAAAATAAAGAAATGAGGTGTAATTCTATTTTTAGATTTTCTACATTGTATTTTGAGATACATATTTTGGTTATATGAAATAACCACGAATTTGGTGTTTTAATGAACTATAGAGGCATGTGTGTGTAAAATCAATGCAAGAATTGTGAATGTTTGCAAATCTATTGTTACAATAAGTGTGGAATAGGTTTGCATGGATTTAATCCACATCTACCGTTTGGCAACCATGTTAGGGGCATTTTTTTCTTTTTTGCAAGAACAAGAGGGTTTTCTACATTTTCCATTGTTAATACTAGAGATGAGGGTGTTCAAAATAATAGTTTAATTTTCAATTAAAATTTAGAAGGGGTATGTTAGAAAACATTAGAAGTTTTAGTAATTGACATTGTAAAGACTGCAAAATGATCTACAAATTTTTAAGAAGAAGGATTATGAAACAAGATGAACCAAATGGTTACCCAAAGTTTATAGCAACAATTGGATTTGGAAGCAAATCATCAAGTTATTAAATGAGAAACAAGATATAATCTTGAAAATGGAGAAAAGTATGTGGGACTTACTAAAACCCCATATCATAATCTGATGTTAGACATATGAGTTTTGAGAACTGAAAAAGACTTGCAAGGAACAAGAGGTGGTAAGGCATGAAATATGGACTTGTGGTCTTTAGAGAAGGCACAGTTATAGATGACGATCTCCACATAAAGAAATGTAATTAAATTATCACCCAAATGAGTGGGTGCAATATGTTTTTCAACTGCAATATGTGGTTTGGAGTTATAAAGATCAAAATGGAGCAAGGACTCCAATAGTACTTGATCAATTGTCAGAAATCTCAAGTCCAAAATTGGTAATTAGCCAAGGAAGGGATATTACATGAGGTATACAATTCAAGTTTGTGTACTAATATGCATTTCCATATTATTATGAACCAATGGAAGATTAAGAGGTGGAAGAAAACACCAATATCAATGTGCTTGAGGAGACCAAAAAAATTTACCAACGATATGCAAAGGCACACATGTGAATGTGTTGGATGAAGTACCACAATCATATTTACATCAAGGAAATCCAAAGTTGGATCAAACAATTTACACAACCGAAACACAAAATAATGAATATGTGGATTCGAAAATAACCATAATACTTTCAAGAGTCTATGCATTTTGTGAAGAAGAAGGACATGCAATCATGGATTGTCTTTTTGTGCCTTTTCACATCAAAGCAAGTATTGTTAGACATGTAGAGTTACAAAATGTGGCATGGACATTAATGGATCAATCATAGGACCAAGGACCAAAAATTCTTATAATCTAGAACAAATTGTGAGGCATGGAGTTGAAAGGTCAATTGGGACTAAAAAGTTGATAGGTTCATCCATTTATTCAATTTAGGAGCAAAATACCAGAGGTGTATTCACATCAACATTCTACAACATAAAGGGTATTAATGGGTAACCATAGATTGGGGCATCGTCAAACTTGAGCCAATTCAACTTCACTAAGAGTGTTAAAAGCGACATTTGTTGAAATCCGAAGACAAACTATCCAAATAAGTTACTCAATCACCTAATGTTATCATAACAACCACAAGAGTGGAAATAATTGTTGCACCCAACACGAATGTTGTCCAAGGTGGAATACTAATTGGATTTGTAACATATTTGGGTAGTGGATTAGGCAAAAGGAATTTGAGTTGCAGTTTGAAACTACCAACAACAACTACTAAAGTTTATGGGACACCCTAGATGGTGTGTACTAATCCAAGAATGACTACTCATGTTCACATGACTATAGATCGACCATTGATGAGTTCAATTGATGTTGGAAGGTACAAAAATAGAAACGTTACAAATCCAATAGGAGGATATCGAGAACCATATGTTGTATCTGCACAAATTCCTAATCACAGAGATGGCCATTCTGTTAGGCCAAACAAGGTAGCTTTTAAGTATCTTGACTTCAAAAAAGATATTGATCCAAATGCTCATGTTAAAATGTTCAATTATGTAGTGAAGGCAAATGTAAAGACTTCTGAAAAGTATATCATCAATGCATTTAGTAATATGCTAAAAGATATAACATTGGATTGGTGCCACAACTACATGTCAAAATTTATTGATTATATTTTTTCAGAGCTTACACATGCATTTTGCAAACATCATTGGAAGACTCAAACTAACAAGCAAATATAGATTGATCTGAAGAACATGGGGAGATGTAGAAGATGTTTCATGGGAAATTTGTGATAGTAGCAGAAGTTCAACTTGTTGCTAAAACACAAATAATCACTATAAATGTGAATATGGTGGATGTTAATGTTACAACAAAAAGTAAGGCAAATGAAGAACATGTGTTCAAGGATTGCCAAGGAAAGCAAAAAATGTTGTTGATTGGGAAAAAAACTGGTTGAAGAAGTCAATGGTGGAGGCAATTCAATAGTTCATAAAACACAAACCCAAACAAAAACGCCATCCACATCCATGGAGGGATGGAACACAATTTGGCCAAGTATGCCAATATTATTCCTATGGAAGCATATAATTCTTGAGAGGTAGTGAATTCAATAGAAAATTTGATTATAGTAAAAGAGATTTTTCTAGATATTGATGAGAAGATTCTAGAAACAAGTTATACATAATACTTGGGACAAATATTTAAAATAACTCCTAAGTTAAAGAGGCATATTTGGCATAAGTTAAAATTTTAAAAAACTTAAAATTTGAACATAATAACCACAAAGAAACAAGTTAGTTTTTTAGTGCCAAAGGTAGGAACAATTGTTGTAGCAATAGACAATCACATGGCAATTATCCAAATACTGATTGGGAAAAATACAATAGAGGATGTGTTTGTTGGATGGAGGTTATGGAGTTAATATCATCATAGAACAATTGAGATTGAGGTTGGGACTTCCATAGCCTAAACATGTACCATATAATCTAAGGATGGTAGATAAAAAAAACCCAAAACCAATGGGTTAATTTGATTAGATATCTAAAAATATATGTTCATGACATTCTTTACATAACTACATTTAATGTGCTTTAGAATAGTCTGGTAGATTCTAGTTATTCCATCTTGTTGGGGAGACCATGGTTGAGGGATGTTAAAGTGGCACATGATTAGGGAAATAACATTGTTACCATACAAGGGAATGGGATGGTCAAAATAATTACAATCACCAAACATTTGGGAGGTGAAGTAAGAAGACTAGAAATGTTACTATGCTAGGACTATCAAAAGGGTATCACATATGAAGAAGATATCATCTTTGTTACAAAACCATAATTGTCCTCAATAAGAACAATCAATTTACTTCACACAATTTCAATATGTGAAAACCACAAATGTGGAGGTCATGGATGCTAATGTGAAGATTAATAATTCAAGCTAAAATCAAGAGTATAGATCACAAAGAAAAAGACAAAATTGGTAATAGATATGAACCAAAAGTAACATTGGAGGATAAGGTGTATCTTGAGACATGCTATAGTCATTAGCCAAAAAGTGGTGTGGTGCATGAAATTCCATAAAAAATCAAAGTACAAGAATTGTAGATAGTTTGATGGACATTAATTAAAGACCAACAATTGATGAAATTCAACATGGGAATTGATGTAGAACCACAGTTGGTGTAGATCAATGCACAATTGGAGACAGATAAAGTGTTGGAAATGAAACAATTATTGAAGGAATTCAAAGATGTTTTTTCATGGGCATACGAAGATCTTTAAAACATTCCACTAAAGTTGGCACATCACATAATTGAGTTGGATATTACTGTTAACAAATAAGAGATCTACTCAAGTGCAAACGTAAAACTTTATTGAAAGGAAACTATAACATGATGCTCACAACACAAAACATAACATTAAGAACTCCTCAAGGTTCTTGTCACATGAAATACACAAACTTGTGTAATGAAGAAAAGAGAAACAAACCATTAACACCAGTATTTAATTACAAGACCAAACCACAAACAACCAAATTAAAATAAGTAAAGAAAGTAACTCAACTTTGTGAAAATAACCTAGTTACTTTCCTACTCCAGTAACTAATGAAACCTAACTAGTTGAGCTTGAATTCTCGAAACTCCCCTTCAAGCTCAAATCAACTTCTAGTACACCAAGCATTTTTCGAAAACTTCTTTAACTTGTATGTACTTAAAGCCTTTGTGAAAATGTCAGCAACTTGATCTTTAGTATTGACATGAATAAGGTCAATTTCTTTTGCTAGAACTTTTTCTTTAATAAAGTGGTAATGCACCTCAATGTGCTTTGTCCTAGCATGATAAATCGAGTTGTTAGCAATTAGTATGGTACTCATGTTATCACAATAAATGACAACAGGAGCATTCACTGACTGTCCCAAATCTGAGAGTAGTGTCTATAACCAAACTACTTCACATGCAATAATTGTTGCACTTTTGTATTCTGCCTCCGTGCTTGATAATGCAATTGTTGGTTGTTTTTTACTGTTCCAACTAACAACACCATTTCCAAAACAAAACATGAAACCACTGGTTGATTTTCTATCTGAAACATTGCCAGCCCAATCAACATCCGTGTATCCATGTACTTGTAACTAGCTTTTGGCTTCATAAAAAATTCCACATTGCAAAGTATGTTTTATGTACCTCAGTATGCGCCTCACTGCATCCAAATGTGGCTTCCGTGGTGTTTGTGTGAATTGACTCACCACTCCAACTGCATAACTCAAATCTGGCCTTGTGATGGTCATGTAAATCAAACTCCCCACTATGCGTATGTACATAGTGGTATCCTCCACAAAGTCTCCTTCATCTGCACTTAACTTCACATTTTGCTCCAATGGAATTGAAATGGGTTTGCAACTCGTCATCCCATATTCGAATAATTTGTTCAAGGCATATTGTCTTTGTAGTAACCATATCCCTTTGGGCGATTGGATTACTTCAATGCCAAGGAAGTAACGCAATTCTCCCAAATCCTTAATCTTAAACTTTTGCTTCAAAAGCTTCTTCAAATCAAAGATGTCTTCATCGTTATCTCCTATGATAATCAAGTCATCAACATAAATGACTATGACAACGATCCCATGATTTGTTTGCTTTCACATATAGTGAAAAATCTGCATTGGATGTTTGAAATCCACTTGTGACAAGATACTGACCTATCTTGTCTGACCAAGCTCTAGGTGCTTGCTTCAAGCCATACAAAGCTTTCTTCAACCTACAAACCAAATTAGGATGTGTTTGG
>Ga0209208_10005161_pt1 | contig 18257 bp, 17 predicted proteins | sample S1TSphfallax_3_FD_187694 | JGI IMG/M metagenome (GOLD analysis project Ga0209208, IMG submission 187694) | Host-associated microbial communities from peat moss isolated from Minnesota, USA - S1T2_Fd - Sphagnum fallax MG (SPAdes) (version 2) | ecosystem: Host-associated > Plants > Peat moss >... | reverse complement strand
ATATATATATATATATATATATATATATATATATATATATTTGTACAATTTTTATAATTTTTTGAATGTTACAACTTATTTTTACATTTATCCAAGGATTATGGGAGCGGAAATGTAGGTTATGATTTTTATAAAAAAAATTACATAAATCCAAATGATTATTTTAAATCATGTAAATTGTAATGATTATTCAATTTGAATTTTTCATAGAATTTATGTTTACATTTATCCAAGGGTTATGGGAGCAAAAAATGTAAATTGTGGATTTCATAAAGAAATTACATCAATCCAAATGATGATCTTAAATCAAAATGTAATAATTATTTAATTTGCATTGATATGAAAATTTCCCAAAAATGTTTGGATCAATTTTTATACTACTTATTTTGAACTTCAATAGTGGTTATAAATCTTAAATTGATGTTTTTTTCACCTTTAAATGTTGATAGATGTGATTTTTTAAATATATTATTCAAGAGTAGCTACACATGTAAGGAGTCATTTGATCACAAACTTAACCCAAGGTCATTAATAGTTTGTATTTCTTGAAATAATTTATTCAAAAAGTTTTTAAAATTGTTAAAGTTTTTTTCAACCTTTTTAGCAATGGCAAACCTTTGGAATCAACTCCAATTATTTCCAACTTCAATTCCACTCTTCCTTTCAAAATGTGTTGTCATGGTGTCTTGTTATCTAATTTGAAATGTTTAACCTTTAATCATGTTGATTTCTATGCATGTTATTAAGTGCCTCAACTCATAGTTATCATATTTTGAAAAGTGTTAATATAGACCTACACAAAAGGCAAGATTTCAAGCAAAGATAGATTTAAAACTATCACTATCACTATATACCTACACAAAAGGTAAACATTTAAAGTACAAGATACTACAAATTAAGGTGATTTGGTTTTTCCCACATGCAACACAACATTACATATAAGATGCCTATGAAAATATTGTGTAGTTTTGGAGGCAAATTTTTCCCATCTACTTCCTTGAAATATATTAACACCTTGACAAAATATTTGCTTTTTTTATGGCAAATTGGAAGATCTTTGCATATATGTACTCAATTCATAATACAATTTTTCGATGTTTGAATAAGGTTGTGCTTGTTGATATTTGGACATGTACATATCTAAATCAAAAGGTTTGTCATATTTGATTCCATCATTGAAAATTTGTTTTTTGGCTTTGTGTTTGGCAAGCTTTGTGAAAATTCCTAAAATGCAATTGTGCAATTTTGAAGGTTTATAAAGGTCTTATTTTAGACCAATTGGTGAGGAGTTTGGGTTATAATGATCATGTTGTGGCTTTTCAAGGACATGAGAAGCAAGAATTTCCTTTACTACAACATGATTGGATTTGCAAAAAAATGTCAACAATAAATATTTTGGTTGTCTTTGTGAAGCAAGAGGAGTTGAAATAACAAAGTAATATGTATTGTGGGTATTGTATGTTAGTCCTATGTTGTGAGATTGAAGATTAAAATGTAATAGCAAGATCAAGTGCATGATGCTTTTGATATTCTTTTAATAATTTTATCATTATCATCCATCATTCGCTAGTAGTGTTGTTTGTTTGCATGTCTATGTTGGAACCCTAACACCCATAAAAAAACCTTACAAAATTTGAGTTCCACCTCTTCTTTTCTAAAGTGGTTGTACTTCTAATTTAGGTTCAACTCTATCAATGGACAATTGGACATCAATGTTTAGCTCCATCAAGCATTCAAAACATATAAGTGGGTAATTAAATGCATGTTCCCTTTGGGCCAGTCCCAGTTGAAATACATGCCATAATTTAGGATCTTCCATTCATATTATTACAAGTAGCATTGACACGACTGAACCTATATATTTTATCCCTATTGTGCATGTAACCACATAAAGGAAGGTTGAGTGGCAAGTCATAAAAAAATTCCAAGGCACATGGGCTACCAAGTTTCCATGGGCAAAACTTGTCATAGGGGAGAATGGCAAAATGCACCATGTGAGGTGCAAGATTTTGCATTAAAGTTAAAAATAAGGAAAAGTTGGTGCCAAAGTTGGATGGGTGTTATAAGCACAATAGGAAAAGAAAGTGCATGTGCACCAAACTTGAATAGAAAGTATGTGAGCATTACATTAGTTATGATAGCCAACATGCAAAAAATGGTCATATTTATGGAACTATAGGGCCTAATTATGGGATTGACCAAGTGTTAAATATAAAAAAGGCTTGGGGAAAAAAAAACTTATAGTTTGTTATTTTATTTTTTTGAAAACAAGGCATGCCTCTAACAAATTATGAATGCATAAGGGTTCTTTGAATTTCCTAAGGTCGAAAAGTTGCCCAAGATGCATTAGTATGATTCAAGTGGGCAAGGATTAGCATGTTCATATTCAATTTCACTTTACATTATCTACATTTATGCATTGTCATTATCCTTTGGAGCATTATCATATGTTCTAACATTGGAATTGTGGGTGGGGAATGGTAAACATTATGCACAATGTAATTTTGGCTACAACCAACCATGTTGTTCAAAATATGAGTTGTGATGAAGTCACAACAATTGATAACCATAGTTGGATATTGATGCATTATTATGCGGTTGAAAATTGGTAGAGGATACCCACACCTCTACATTTACAAAGGGTTATTGAGGGAGGTGGCTCTAACAACTTTAACTACCATATTAGTGAACTTTGTAGTTACTTTTGGGGGATTGTTTGGAGGGGATTGAGCATCCAAGTTAGTTAGTTGTAATGAAAATGGCATGATTTTTTTTTGGGATATGAATATAATGACATGATAATGTGGTTCACAGATAAACATGCACCATTTGTCACCAATATCCATTGCATGGCACATATGTATAAGTTGGTCGTGCAAACATTTTTTAACCTATTATTGGTTGTGAAAATTGAGATGTTGTTGTAATCCATGCACATTTATTTTTTTAATGTTTCTATTGCACACATTGTTATCTAGTTTACAAAATTGAAAAGGAAATTAAAAGATATGGGATATATTTTATAATCATATTTTAGTCACAAACTAATTTTTGTTTATAAAATATATCCCATATTTTATGTCCTCCCTTTCAATTTTGTAAATTATTAACATAGCGGACTAAAAACATTGAAAGAACACAAAAAAAAAGTGCCATTTGGGTGAACCAATCAAAATGGCTTGACTCTAAATGTTAAACAATATTTTTTTTGACAAAACCAATTACTTATTTAACCTACCTATATTTTATCTACTTACCTAAGCTTATTGTATATATACTTGGGCTTCGCATTACTTCTGATGACAATTAATTTTATTGTAATCAAAATTGTCTTTTCAAAAGATAAAATTGTGTGAATTTCATTATATATGTCAATTTTTTTCCATTTATATTTTTTCCATTTCTTAGTTTTGGGCAAAATGCTAACCATTTAATTTTTTTGTTTATAATTTCTTTCCATGTTGAAGATTGTCATAATGCAATAATGGATTTCAACTATAATTATAAATTGAATAGCCCATTAAATCTAAAATTGTAATGGTTGAATGAATAGGTGAAATTGGTGAATATATGATGCATTTAAAAATATTACCCAAAATAATTACTATGCTTTTAATACTTTTTTCGAAAATAAAGTCGCATTTGTGATAAAATACACTTGGGATTTTTTTGGATCAATTGCAAGTGTTATATCTATTACATATGTTATTGTAAAAAAACCACAATGAACTATTTATTTGTTGCATGACATTTGCATATTTGTATAACAATTGTTCAACACTTGTCAAAATAAAATAAAATAGTATGATATCATAAGACAATGGTTTTGTTAATGGTTTTTTTAATCATATATTGTACAATGTGAATATGGTGTGGAAGTGTATATTTTGATTAAAATCCAATGATTATTGTTGATGAAAACATGTTGAAGGGTTTTTTTTATGATTTTGTTTATTATTCCCATGATTGTGTAAATGTGTTGTTCATATCTTAGAGATTATAATTTGTATGTATATAATATTTGCATAGGCATTCCCGAATGTTAAATGCTCAACCATCCATTGGATTTAAAAGTATGTTTTCATTTTCTTTTGTTGAAAATTTTCATGCCAATACTACGTGACATCATCATTATTTGTGGCATTGTTTAAATCATCATTTATTTCAATAATGTTGCCATTTTAATTTTACACATTTTATGTTGCATTTGTTCATTTGGGAATAATGGTTTTTTCAATGTCTAATCTCACAGATATTGTTGTCATTTCTAATGATTCATTTTTGAAATGAGCTTTGCATATGTCTTGGATTGTGATAATATCTTGTAAAATCACAAGCTCGTTTAAAAAATGTAAACATGATAATGTCACATATGTGTTGTGCATATTAAGTTGCACATTGTCAAGTGGTTGATGAAGGTGTATCACCAAATGTTCAAATGTTTGTCCTCGAACTTTAAAGTCAATCAAATAAGAAGTTGGAGTTCTAAGTGGTAATTTATAAATATAAATATTAAAAGTTTTGGAAATGCTTGATTCTTGTATGAAATGATGATACTTGAAATTTTTAGTTATAGGTGTTATTGTTATGACATTCTTAGGTAGACCTTTGACGTTTATGTCTTGTAATGTCATGTGTTTTAGTTTGAAATGACAATTAATATGAACATTAATGGGTGGGTGCATTAAGTTATCATGTTGAATTCAATGTGATTTTGAGAATGAAATATTTTGGACATAAACCAAATGTTCCATAACAATTCCTATTTTAGGATATAGGTTTTTATTGATTATGATTTTCATTCTATATTAATATTTATGAATGGTGTTAGATCGTGAGTTTTATTTATTAACATTGTTTGCATTATAATGTATTGGATGCCATTATGTGTTGGATTTCTTTTATAAATATTACTAATTAAAATTAGTTTCAATGTTGTTGAATTCATTTTATCATATGATGGTTGATGGCATTGGGTAATTCATTTTGAACAACTATGAAAGTTGCCCTCCTCCATGGAGCTTCAAATATATTTATTTTTAAATTAGAAAGTAATCGTGTTTTGAATAATTAAAGTTTGAAACATAAATTTTTCCAATTATCATATTTTAAAAAACATATGCATATAAGACGTCCTCATTTTGTCACATTTGTTCTATTAATATTATGCTTTAAAAACACTCTCTATCAACCTACATACTCAATGCAAAATGTATCATAATTGAGTAAGGGCAACTTGAATTTCTTAACAATATCACTTACTACTCCAATTATTTCTTAAGCTCCAATTCCAATTGTGATTGTTATAAGAGTTCTATGAATGTCCTTTGGCATTTTTTTGTAAGAATCTTGACTGAGTTTGTGAATAACACCTTTGGTGGAAGTGCCTTGGTAGATTCAATCATGATTGCACCCAACAACCAACTACAAGAACTCATAATCTAACAAAACAACCTTATCATGAGTAGGACAACAAAAATAGTCAAAACATGTATTCGTCAAAAGTCCTTCAAGCTAGAGATAAAAAGATATGTTATGAATAAAAAGGAAGATTATGTTCAAATCAAACATTTTACTTCTTTAGGATTGGTTGATTTGTGTACATACTTGGCACATGTATTCCTCGGTTGTGAGCATAAGTTCATGATACACTACTCGTCTCAGTAATGCCGCCGCCACTCGTCACAACCCTAAACCCCAAACATTGAATGTTTGGTAGTAAATTCAAGATGAACATGACTAAGTGTGGTGAAACACATAAAATACTACTTTTGTAAGATCAAACACAATAACATTTATATCATTGACTTTAAATCGTAAACCTTACAAAAAACCACCAACAACAATTATTATTTGAGTGATAGTAAAAACATTGATTCAATTCAATGTCTTTTAGTAAAGCCACCTATCAAGCATTAAACCACATCTAAGAAATGTGATATTTTCTTTCAAGACTAAAACACACATACCATAGTAGCCTACCTTTAGTAACATCCTAATGCCACTAACAATTTACTTATCAAATGAGTGAAACATGCAAAATTCCAACCACATATATCACACACACGTACAAAAGTTTTTCAAGATTAAAAAAAGTAGAGGTATTTTCTTCCCACCCCAATTTGTTTTTAGCGAACGGCTTCATCACATCTTTAAGATTGCTTTCATCACACACAAAGAACACAAAACTTGTCAACTTTTATGTGACACGCAAAATCTTCAAACCCATAGGATTACCCACACAAAAAGGAAGGCAAGAATAAGACAAACAACCGTATATAAACACACAAGAAGGTAAGAGTAAGACACATAACAACATATAAATGGACAAAAGGAAGAAAATAATTTGAAATGAAATTTAGTCTATGACAAATTATAATTTGGAATGATTCTAGAATTGTCACATTGGCAATCACCAAAATGCCCATCCTATTTAAACTGATTTTGATGAAACATCATCATTGGAATTTTTTAATTTAATTAAAAATAAAACTTGAAATATGTGTGGATGTGCCACATATCACGTTCATGAACACATGAATTGGATGCTGTGGATTTTTTCAGAATTAAACAAAAATAATATTCGAATAATAAAACATGTTGACACATGGCAATGTATCATTCACTTTTATTACTAACCAAAATAATCACATGGTAATAACAAATAATAATATACATATAATAAGTCAAAAGATGAAACTGTATTTTGTTGATTTTGTTTTTCATCCACAATCCATGTTATTTGCAACTATGGTCACATATGACTTATCCAATGTGATTAGTGGGATTTTAATTGTATGTTGCTTGTGACTAAAAATTAATCATAAGGACTTGTTGCTAAACCTCATTTATTTTTTAGTGGGTTTAATCAATTTAACCAAGGTTTAATAAAGCTTTAGTTAATTTAACTATTTAACAAAATGTTAACCAATTTAACCATTTGGTGAATTTAACTAAAGTTTAATTAAGTTGTAATGAATTTAGTTGAATTTTAACCAATTTAATCATTTAACCACAAGTTAACCAATTTAACCATGTAGCCAATTCAACCAAGGTTTTGTTAAGGTTTAACCAATTTAGTCAAGGTCTAAGCAATTTAACCAAGGTTTAAGCGAGTTGTAGCCAATTTTAATTGAGGTTAACCAATTTAACCATTTAACCATTATTTAGGTAATTTAACCATGTAACCAATTTAACTAATGTTTAGTTAAGGCTTAGTCAATTTAGTTGAAGTCTAGGCATTTTAACCAAAGGTTAGTTAATTTAACAATTTGGTCAATTTAACCAAGGTTTAGTTGGGTTATATAGTTAATTTAGTTGAGGTGTAGCAAATTTAACCAATGTTTAACCTACATTTAGTTGAAGTTTAATGAAGGTTAGCTTAGGTTTAGCTAAAGTTAGTTCAAGTTAGCTTAGGTTTAATTTTAGTTAGGCTAGGTTTAATGTTTGTTAGTCTAAATTTAACTTAGGTTTAGGTAAAATTAACTTAGGTAAATTTAAACCTAATGTAGTTTTATTTATGTAGCTTAAATTAACCTTGGTCAATTTAGAGGGATTTAAAAAGTTAACATAAACCAACTTAAGGAAGCTTAAATTACTTTAAATCAACCCATGTTAGGTTTAGGCTATGCCTAGGTTAAATAAAAATGCCTTGTGTAACCTAAGGAGGCCTAAATTAACCTATGTTAGCTTAAGGTTATTCTAGGTTACCCATTGTTAATTTATGGAAACTTAAGTTAACCTAGGTCAAATTAGGTTTAACCTAGGTTAATTTAGGCTATATTGGGAGGCTTAGGTTAGTTAAAGCTTGGCCTTGGTTAACCTAAGTTATAGCTAGGTTGGCTTAGGTTAACCTAAATTGACTTAGGTTAGCATAGGTGAACTTAGTTTTAAATTAGGCCACAAGTAGTTTAATTAGTTTACATAGGCTTGGTTAATTAGGTTGGAACATCATACGTGTTTTCGACACATGACATCCATGTGTAAAAAACACGAACCCATAAAAGAATAGATTTCATGTTAATGTTCAACGAACCAATGAAATTGGTATGTTTGTGATGTTTGTATATGTTACATAGGATAGACCCCATTACTAGTGTTATGTTTATGGCAACTAGGGATGACTGGGCACTTGTAGTGTATTCTTTAAATGACTAGTGTGTAGGTACGATTGATGGGTTGTTAAAAGAACCCAAGAGGCATTTCCTTACCTATGAGTTGATGAAAAGATGAGGATGAGAAGACCTTTACAATCAACTTCATGAAATCAAAGCTTTGTAATCAAACAACTTGTTGGTTGCAATCAATGGACTTGGTGATCAAATGTTTGAACAATAATTTTATAAGCTAGATATGTTCGCCTTTACACAACAATTCAAAAATGAGCGGAGAAGAAATTAATTTATGGAGACTATAAATGGCTAGAGATATGGCACCTATAATATGCAATTGTGCATTTTATACTAGCATTTGCATGTGCAAAGCTATGGTTTTCTATATCATAATTTGGAATATCTATGGCTTGATTTTAGGGTAGTTTGGGTTGGTAGAAACTAATGACATGTGTTAGATTTAGTTTTATGATTATGCATTCATCACATTCTCATGCACATTATTATGTTCTACATGTGTTTTTAAATTGGGTTGGGCAAAATGTTTGGGTTCTTGAATGTTGTTGCTTTTGGGATATAAGGAAAACAAATGTCTAATAGGTTTGGCCCAACAAATAGAATATAACTAATAATTTCCAAGTTGTTTATATTTTAAGGTGGTTTGTTTGTGTAGATCTTCCATTCATTCTAGCTGGATAGAATCATGAAATCAATCGGGTTTCAATCTTGTTGAAAAAGATCCCTATGTTAGATTGTAAAGATTTATCATGTATCATCCTCATACCTTAATTCCTAATATAAAGCTTTTGATTTGATTGGTGCCATAAAATGTCAATCACCTCCGATTGTTGAACAATCATGAGAAAGTGCAATTGTAAAAAAACTACATTTTGCATTTTTTTTTGGCTCATTTAATTTTTTGGCAATTGATGAACCTTGTGTAAGTACTTCAAAATAACTTGGTATTTTGGTAGGGAATGGGAATGAAGATGGGTTGTTCATTGTTTTGGTCGGGGACTATGGTCTTGAGATGACAACTTTCACATTTGATATTGCTACTTAAATGTCCCAATAAGACTATTATCTAATATAGTGTATGTACATTTGGTTAAGGTGAGGATTGATTAAGTGGATGGAACAATGCACGTCTACATAGATGAGAATTATTGATTGAAAATTCAATCTTGTAACATAACTTTCATCACACCTTGTGCATAAGTTGTACTAATATAATATTGATTTTCATGAATGTCACACAATTTCCCTCACACATTTATGATTCATAGCACTCTTCTTGCCTGAGTCTCCATTTAGGTCACACAAATATCGTCACATTGTGAACATATGTGTCACCAACAAATTTTACTTCCAAAATGATTTATAACTCACATCTCACATAGTTGAATGTCCACTAACCAATTGTAATATATTTCACAAAACTTGCTTACCCACCTATTTCATTCAAGGTAGGTTGAAAAGTGAAAATGATACACCTTCAAAAACACCCTAACAAAAAAAGCCATTGGTGATGATCATCCATAGGAAGATGTAAAAAAAAAAAGCCATCATCTGTAAGAAGATTTAGCCAAATCTGGCTATTATCCAAATATGAAATACACATTTTTAATCAACCTTCAACATCTACTTAGCCTACACATTGAATACCAAATGTAAAAATCTGTTGGTTTTTTCTTTTCCCCCCCCCCCCCCCCCCCAATTGAAAAAGCCTCCAAAATCACTTCATTTTTGATTTTTTTGATTTTTTACTTTCTCTTTTAATTTCGCCAAATTTCGCCTGTAAAAAAAGGTTGCCAGTAATAGAAAAGTGAAAATAATCGTACTTATTTTTCGTCGTCCGTCCGTCCATCGTCGTCGTTCGTCGTTCCAGAGAAAGGCGATGGGCAGAAGGAGAGAAACGACAACACAAGAGAAGAGAGCGCAACGCACACAAACTCTCTAGGTTTGCTGAAGAGCTTCACGAAGATCCCCTTGCTCCGCAGAAACGCATAGGGATCATCGGCGAGAAGAAGAAAGGCTGTGCAACATGAGGTCATGGAGGCTAGCAAGTCGAGCTGTTGCCGTATACAGAGCGACACAAACAACAGGATCGGCATTGCGGCCTCTCCCTTCAACCGTTCTCCCCTCTCAGGTCTGTCACCAACTGGCAACTGTTCTTTTGATCACATGGCGCCAATCGATTTCAAGTTTTTCTTCTGGTTAGCAGTTGGAGTCTTTGTTTTGTTGATTTTTCATAGGTTTTGCTTTCTCGTGTATATCTGCTGTGCCTGAGCTTAATCACATCACATCACATCACACACCACGGAATTCTAAGTCTCGAGCAGGGTTTGACCCGCGCTTGGTCATGGATCTGGTGGTATTGTTTCCTCTGTACTGAGATATGCTGTTACTGGATTCAACACTAGAATGCTTTTCTCTAGCCGTCTCGGACGTCGTGGTAAGTGAACAGGATACCACGTCGCGATTCTTTACCCGTGGCGAATCTAACCTAAGTCCATAATGTTTAAAGAAAGTCAGTTAGAAATGATAAGAAAAGGTGATTCTGCTCAAAATATGTGATGCGCTTGTTGTATGGCAGATTCAGAACCAAGATGGGGTGTGCCGACCTATGTCTACTGCTCTGCTTATGGTTAGTGCATAGACTCTAAAACCTTTCCGAGTTGTTCAGATGCAGGTCTGTAGGTGTTTTAGAGATGCAAATTGGAAGAAATGCACTTTCACTAACTGTTCATGGAAATTTTGAGTCTTAATCTTGCTTTGTGATGCAGCATCGTGATAAACCTGGCAACAGCGTTAAAGACGATTGGGATTTCTCCCCTCAGAATACGGAACGGGTATTTTGCTTACATTCTCCAGCAGTTTCTTTCTGCTTACTTAGGTTTCTGTCTCCTGAGCTCTTTTTTTCTCATCAGTAAGATACAACGAGAAGGTGATACTCAGAACATAAAATTGTGGATATCAGGTGAAGGAGATTCTGTCAAACTATCCAAAGAACTACAAGCAATCTGCATCAATTCCTTTGCTGGACCTTGCCCAGCAGCAGCATGGTGGGTGGATACCTGTACAGGCCATGAACAGGGTACACCTTCTTTTGACCATGGGCATAGTTTTTCAGGAGAATGAGTGATTTACAGAATTGCAGACAGAGGGTTGCTATTGCAGTTTTCTGGTGCTTAGTGTTCACAAGGAAATTCTTTTTTTTCATCAGTAATTGGTGGGTTAATGATGATCATTGGGTGTCTATTATCTATCTGCAGATTGCACAAATCATTGGTGTAGCACCCATTCGGGTGTATGAAGTAGCAACGTTTTACTCAATGTTTAACCGGCAACCGGTGAACACTCTTAACCCTCCCAATCTGAAGTGTGAAGTTCATAGCACATTGTTGAATTCATTAAATGGTTTCAGATACTATAGCATTCAATAAGGTGACAACTGTAGGAGTGAAACTGTAATTGTCTCTGAATTGTGCAGTCTCTTTAGAGCTGGGAAAACTCCAGCACAAATGAATTGTTGGTGCATTCAATAGTATAGGTTTTTGTATGCTGCAAGAACTTGGGTGTGTTATTGTGCTTGGAAACTGAAGTTAGAAAGTTAAAAAAGTGATTGGAAGTAATGATAAATTTTTGTGGAGATTTCTCTGCAACTTCATAGATATGTTCCTTGTATTAAGTTGTGAAACTTGTGGAGATGAGCAGGTTGGAAAGTATCATTTGATGGTTTGTGGAACCACACCATGCATGCTCTGTGGATCACGTGAAATTGAGGATGCTCTCTTGAAGCACCTTGGTGTTACTCGTGGTGGTAATGTCTCTCTTTCTTTTTCCCTTCACAGTTTGACATGATTTCAGGCTTGTTCAGTCAAAGATTTGGGTCTGTAATGGTTTTTCTCAGCAGTATTTACATGAATGCCAGATTCTTTTCAGCGTGTTTATTGCTGGAACTATCAGCATGCTTATTGTGTTACCACTTCCTGAGTGCAGAAGTCACTAAGGATGGCCTATTTTCAGTTGGGGAGATGGAGTGCATGGTATGCCACTGAGTGTGTTAGATGCATATGTCAATGGAGGTTTCTCCTGTCTGTTCCAGTTTTTCTCTTTGATGTTATACTGCTTAGGGTCCTATCCATCATCACCATATTTGTGTTTGGTGTTAATTGCATCTATGAGTATCTGGATCCTATTTTCCAAGACATTTTCACTCAATTGAGTGCTGCGGTTGGCTTGAGAGAACAGGGATGCTGTGTGAATGCACCAATGATTGTTGTGGCTGACTATTCCAAGGGTTCAGAGGGATACTCCTACAACTACTATGTATGTGTCCATCTACTGTCACTCTTTCTTGCTAACGTTTATCTGCTTATGGGTGGTGATAAACTGTTATCTCTTGGGCTATAAGGTGGACAAAATTCATCTGAATTCTATTCTGATTCCTACTTTTGTTGATTTGTCCATCTTTGTATTGTGAGTGTTTCTCATAAGTCTGTAGTAGTGTGTAATCTTTTCCTTTCATGTATCTTTTATTTACTCATACAGTTTGGTGATATGTATGGCATGATGAAGATTTGCTCTCTGTGTTAAACTGCTTATTGACTAAGTTTCTATCCCTGGATCCATCACAGGAGGACTTGACCCCAAAGAGGGTGGTAGAGCTAGTGCAGGAGCTGAGACAAGGGAAAACTCCGAAGGTAAGTAGTTCCTACCATGGAGTGACTCCACTGTTCGCTTCAGATTGTGAAGCTCACAGTCTAGTGCAAGCAATGCAAAATTTCTTGAAATGCATATTGTTGGATAACATGTGGTGTTCAGGTGTGATGAGGAATTACACTTCTATTCTCTAAATGTGAACTGGTTGTCTGGTGGTTGCAGTGGGGCACACAGAACCCAAAAAGGATCAATTGTGGTCCTGAAGGTGGCAACACAACCTTACTGACAACACCTAAGCCTCCGGTTTGCCGTGACCTTGATGCTTGTTAGACTCTACCATTTTTCTGAACTCTCTATTTCTGAGGTGCCTGTTTGGTCCACCACATTGAATAACCATTCATCCTCTGCCATGGTTATCCACAATGAATGAATGCAGTCTTGGCTGACCATCTTGTTTTGATAATCAATACAAGCATTAGCTGGATGTGTGATGCACTGTTATCTATTCAGAGATGTGTCTTTACCCACTCTGGAACTCCTTGACCTGTAGCCTACACTCATTGGTCATGGACAAGTGTCCTATCTGATTTCAGTACAATCCTAATTCTCCTCCACAAACATGTTACTAATTCAAAAACATATAGTAATAATAGTCAAGAGCTGTGTACAGTTGGTTACTTAACTCCTGGGAATCACTGGGTACAATCACTGATAAATTGGGTCTGAGTACCTTCAAAGTAGCCTGGGCACCATTGTCAGATATTGACACTGGGGTGCCGAAGCTGAGAGCTTTGGATGTCAGAAGTTTGCTTCAATAGGAAATGGTGCAAATATTTGTTTCAAATATTCTATTCAGTGCTTTGCATGCAGTTGAGATAAAATGACTGGTAGGGAAGGGTAAACATACAGTTGAGATTTACTCTATGGTTTTTAGTTGTGAATATCAAACCTCAGTAAATTGCCGCAATTGGCACCACAGAATACCAGTATGGTGTCCTGACAGAGTCAGCAATACCATGGCCAGATTTTCCTTAGTGCTTTTGAGGGTACCATATCTTTTCCATGTGAAGCTTATGTAGTGAAGGCAATTGCAGCTCCCTTGTTTCAAAGCCACAAAATCTGTAGTCACAGGATTGTCCTACTATGAGGTTGCCCATTCTTCTTTAATGGATCTGAAGCCCTAGACCTGAGTTCTAGGTGCCTTTCACATTTCTCGACAGAAAAAGGTACTTCTCTCCAAAAAGGGTTCCTGGTACAGCCAAAAAAATATAGGGTCCACTTAGTTTAAAATCCAGATCATACCATGGACCTTGTGAAAACAAAATAAAACCCCAAAGAATTTGGTTTGTTCTAAGTTTGAACTTGTTTTATTCATCATGTCAAAGTACTTGGTTCATCTTGATTCATGTATGCATTAAAATGTGATGGATAAAAATTGTCACTCCGTTACATATAAACTTTTCTTTCTTTCTGAATTGGCATACTCCATTTGTCATTACAAGAGACAATCCTTAGTACTCTTTTGCTCATTACTGAATTCTAACCTTCAAGCTTTTTTCTGATTGAATCTATGTATTAATTGTTTCCCTAGCTTTACACAGAAACATGAAGAACTGTACTGCTCTACCTATTTAAATGCCATCACCTGGGCTGATAATTATGGCTGGCCAATCAGAAGTATTCAAATTTTATGTTGGACCTTGTGGAGACCATTTTATAAGTGTAAGTTCATAGGTTTAGAAAAATGACAATGGCAGTTAAAGAATCAATTAAAATGTGATTTCAGGGATCAATTGATGTTTGATGGAAGAGCTTGATACAGTTCTAAAAAGTTCTTTTGAGGGCTCCAAAACGAAATCTTATATTTACCAATCAAACAGATTCTTAAAAGTTATGACCTCTTGAAGTTTTGGTAGTTTAAACTTAAGAATTTCAACACTTCCACTCTTGGGAGTTTTGGGAAAATGCCACTTTGATGTAGGTCACATGAAGACCTGCAAAATGTACTATGGTGAAAGTGGTGCCTCTCATAAGAGTCCAAGCCATGATGAGTCCAATCTCAAAGTGGTTCAAAACTTAAAGACTACCTACACTCCTTCACATAAAGTAAACATAATCACAAGTAACTGGAATCTTGTAATATTTCTTAGAGATAACAGATATACTCCCCTGCACTATATTTGCACCCAGATATATGGTCTTGTTCACCCCATAATTCCTTAGATGCATGGGCAATTGACAATATTCATCTTTCCCTACTGCAAACATAAGATGCACTCAGATAGGTTTTAGAAGTTTAGAGGGGAGATTCAGAGCAACAATTGGAAATGATGTTCACAGCCCAGTCCATTCTGCAAAAAACATTTTTTCAATTCTTCAACCTTTTTGCAGCATCCATCTGAGTATCCAAAGTAGGGTTTCAACCATATAGGCTTAGATGCTAGAGCAGCTGATTTCCAGGGGGGTGGTGGATGGCCCAATGACTGGTGGATCAGTCCAGACAGACTACTTCATATGTTGCCCAACTTGGGAATGTGCATACAACCTCTAAAACAACAATTACAAGTATGCATGATGAAAAAAAACTTAACATTCATACCACAAAATGTTCAGCATCCATGGTTGTATCATGAACAGAATGAAGTAAATGGAGTTTCTCTCTTTCCCATCTCCCATTTGTGTGCTTACACTGAGAAAATTGCTTCATCAGTTGTGGCACTCTCAGGTTCCTGCAACACCAGAATTCCAGCTTGAGAGAAGGCCCAATCGGCTCAGCCAGGAAAGATGCAAAACATAGTAGTGGCAGTTGAGTGCAACTTTGTGGTGATACTTGGACCAAGTACTCAAAAATACACTGAGGTTTTCATGAGTAATGAGCAACATCTTACACCTTCCTGCTTGGATGAATATAAAGGAAGAAGCAAAAGGCAAAGAACATGACACACCTGAACATCTTTCTTTGAAAGAAACACTACTGTCCAGCAGGAAGTACTTGAGTCAATCCTGTAACCTCTTTCTTTTGTGTTTCTTTTGCTTGCTATTCTGCTCTTCTGCATGGTTTATATCATCTGACAAAATCTGCAATGCCAGACAAGTCAATCATTGAAGAAGATCCCATGTGTTGTTCCTGATTACTTCCCAAGAGAAATACAGTACATACATTTATGAACTTCATCTCCATGTGTTTGATGGGAAATCTTTTGATGCTTTTTGGAACATCCAAGAGTTGAGCATTCCATTTGACAATATGCAAGGACATCTGTGCTCATTCTAACAGTCATGTGAGTAGATGGGATAAATTAGCTTGATAAGGGAAGCAAGAACAAATACTAGAAGCTGCCACACAACAAGATAGAGGCACAGACAACTCCTCAATTGAGGGATACAGAAAGAAAGCAATACCCTGGACTTTTTAGAAAATTGGCCTGCTTTAGCCATTTGAGAGTGCGCCCGTTGCTTTGAAAAATCCTTAATGAGACTCCCCTTCACCTTCTCAGGTTGGGCATTATCCATACCCACTAGATCCCCAACATCATCTTCAAAATCATCCAGCATTCCTATCAACCTGGCAGGTAAGAATTCCGATAGGTGAGAATAATTCTAAAACATGCATTGTTGGTACTCAAAGTTTCTATATCTGGATCAGAATTATACCCATTCCGTGCTTGCTTGAGCTGCTTGACCTTTTTGCGATCAACCCTTGACAGAGGCACACGGGCAAAAAGCTCCTCCTCTTCTTGTGCCCTAGCTTCTAAACGTGCACGGTCTCGCTGCATTGCCTTGCTCTCTGCCGCCCCCACTACTTCACGCACCTGAATCATCCACAATAGCATACCAAACAAATTGCATTGATTTGATCAGAGCCTTAAGATACAGCTGCTACAGAAATGAAGTTGACACTAAAGTCACTAAAGAAGTGCAGTTCACCAAGATAACTGGCTACAGCTCAATGAGATCAGGATGAGGTAAACTGACCTCTTCAGGTCGGCCTTCCACTTCATTTGCAAGTTCTTTAATAAAGGCACTGCGTGATGCTCGCCTCTGGATTTCCTTCTCTGCTCGAACTTTGGATCTTCTGTCTCGTGACCTTTCTTCTCCTTCCATGGCTGTTGGTGCTATCATAGGTGGACGATACACTCCCCCATCATCCTGTCCATGTGAAGACATTTGCAAGTGTACAATTATCCATAAATAATCCCTACAAAAAATCTGGATTAGGTCAGTTTGCAGAAACTACCTTTACATTACATGTTCTGTCACATGGTAGAGTTAACCACATCAAGTTCACTGCCAAAAGAAACTCAGAGGGGCCCAAGTTTATGAAATCACACCTCAGCCATTTGGTCCAGCTTTGAGACCAGTAGATTGGGATTAGGTCGATACATCAAAGCATCTTCTTTCTCACCATCCTTGCCCATAATCTCTGGGGCTTGCCTCTGACCAGCCTTGAGCAGCTTCTCCATTTGATACTGAAGCTTTTTGTCAATTGGCCGAATCTGCCAAGCCAGAAGGTGCAAATAGTATAGTAATAGGACCATGACCAGCTGAAGCACGTGGATAAAATTTTAGAGACAGAATCTTTGCTGAAACTTGCAACAACAGGATTGCTGTCATGTCTGAATGGAATGCCCACCTTTTCCAAGAACAATTTGATTTCAACCAGACGGGAAATGACAGGGTGATCCCGTACAGATATAGCCTCTGCCTTGAGTAAAAGATAAAATACAATGCATTCACAGTAACTTAGCAGCATCAGATGCTTGACCTCCAAGTAGCTGATTCCATTTCCAGTTGCATACTGGCCTTCTTTCACCTTCACAACCGTGACAACAACCAACAGTAAATATTTTCAGGAAGATAGGCAAATCATTAATGTTGACAACTGGCCTGCAGTTTGATATGAAAACAGCCTGTTGTATTGCTTAGATTGCGGACATTCAACAAGGAAACAGTGTTCAAGGTATTTAAGAACAAGGAATCACATGTTTCAGTATATCCTCAACCCTTATACAAGACCCTACCATGTCCACAAGAGGTTGAATTTTGCTTCGGATGTCGTCTAGACCATCCCGCATCTCCGTGATCAATGTCAAAAGCTCTGGTCCATCACTGTCAGAAAACGGACTCACGTATTAACGTCCAACGACATCTAAAATCAGATTGTTACAGCTACAGGCTGCCAGCCTCTCTCTCTCTCTCTGTGCAAATCTGAAACAAGAAGTTTCATACATACCTCAATACAACTTCCGTCTGCTCCTTCTCACTATCTCTGTTAGCATGCTCCTCTCCGCCAACACCAACAGTCGTCAATTCCGCCGCCATCTCTTCTGCAGTTCAATCTTTGAAACTCATCAACTCCTTTTCCGCTGCAATATGCGCTGTGTTCGAGGCGTCAGTCTGCATCTTAGAGCATCACCACGCTCAAGAAGAACACACGGAGCCAAAGACCTGTCCTCTAAACCCTAAAGCTTAAACCCTAAA
>Ga0209208_10005160_pt1 | contig 18261 bp, 15 predicted proteins | sample S1TSphfallax_3_FD_187694 | JGI IMG/M metagenome (GOLD analysis project Ga0209208, IMG submission 187694) | Host-associated microbial communities from peat moss isolated from Minnesota, USA - S1T2_Fd - Sphagnum fallax MG (SPAdes) (version 2) | ecosystem: Host-associated > Plants > Peat moss >... | reverse complement strand
AAAAAAAAAAAAAAATAAAAAAAAAAAAAAAGGGTGACCAAAAAAAAAAACTTGTGATCTTGATGTCAATTTCCACTTTAACATGTTTCTTTTGCTTTTTGTTTACAAAACTTGAGAATTAATAATATGTTGGAAGCATTTTGGTGGTTTAGGGTTTAGGGTTTAGGATTTTTTTTTTAAATTTTTTAAAGATCATATATTTTGCATGGTGAAATATTTGAAATTTTCATAATTTTTTTCTTTTTGGCAATGGTGTAGAGCAATTGTGGGGTTATATATATATATACTAAGGAACGTTCTTTGGGAACATGGGAATTGTGGGTTATATATACTAAGGAACGTTCTTTGGGAACATGGGAATTGTGGGTTATATATACATACTAAGGAACGTTCTTTGGGAACATGGGAACAGTTTTAGGACTTAGAGAGAACATTGGTTCTCAATGCAACAAAACATTCAGTCCAAAACGCGGTGAAACCTGAAACCCTAGAAGAAATTCGAGAGCGAGCGATGGAAGAAAGAAAGATGGCGATGGACATTTGCGTCGTGGGATTGATCGTTTCCGGTGTTGTTGGGAGAAGGAGAATGGCGAAGAAATCGTAGTAAGGAGGAGGAGGAGGAGGGTTGAGGAGAAGAGGAAGATGGAGATGGCAGATGGGGTTGGGGGTTTTTTGCTGGAGTTGGTTAGTAGAGGGCAAGCTTTGGTTGCTGAGCTACTGCGTCTGTCGTATCATCATCTGCCATCGGTGTTTCGTGCTCCGGTGAGTAGTAGTAGTAGTAGTAGTAGTAGTAGTAGATATGCAGCTTTGATTTTTGATTTCAAGTACTTCAAATCACCTGAGGTATATGAGGATCAGATCGATGGTAGCCCGGAGATGGTGGCTTTGGACGAAGAGTTCAGGGAAGAGTACTCGGTGGTGGTGGAGAGGTTTTTCCTGCTCTTCGATGGTATAGTGAAGTATTACAAGGAATTTATGAGGTATTTGGAGAGTTTGCAAGAGGGTTTGCATGTTCAGGATACGGTGGAAAGCGTGTTGGAAGATGAGGATGGTAGACAGTTGCTAGTGGAGGCATTAGTTCTACATGGGGTTTTGTTGCTTTTGTTAGAGCATCGGTTGCCTGGAAGTCTACGGGAGCAGTTGCTGGTTGCTCATTGTAGATGTAGAAGCTCAACAGAGTTGCTCAATTTTGAAGCCATCCGTACACTATGTCGATCCATGCCAACAACTCAAGCCAGCTCTGCAATCTCATCAGTTGCCTCCTTTTGGCAAAAGACTCCCCCTCAAATTCTGCCTAGCATGCTCATGATATCCAGGCCTGAAGAATTGTGTGCACGCTTTCCATTGCCAAAGTCAGTGATCCGGGTTATAATTGGGCGGCTGTGTAGTGATGATCTTTACAATCAGTTGCAGCACTATCCTAACCCTGAGCATCGATGGGTTGCTTTGGGATCTCAAGTGGCTTGTCTCTATGTTCTCCTCAATTTTGTACCAGATCTTTTGCATTCTGATAATGCTTTGATGAAGGAGATAGTGGACAAGTTTTTCCGAAGTTGGTGGGTGATTCCTATCTACATGGGATTCACGGTCGACTTATCGCATTCATGGGATCGGTGCAAAGCTGCAAAAGCTGCACTTTCTCCTTCTCTTACTGTGCAGTCTGTGCGGGAGGCTACTCATAAGCACTCTTCAAAAGTTCCACAGCTGCTCTTGGAGTTGTCTAGGTTTTTATCAGAAGGTGTTCTGACACAGGAGTTTGTACTGAACAACATACAGCGCCTGCTTGCATGTGTGAGAGAGTGTAATGTCACCCTTCATTGGCTTCTTTTGCATTACCACACAGCAAGCAAGAAGCTGCGAGATTTGGTAATTGGTACAGGAGTCAGTGATGGGGCCAGCAATGACTCGCTTCTTTCCCTCTTGCTGGACACTGCGACTCTAGAATTTGAGCTCAAGCAAGTGTATGGCCGTCTCTTGGAGGGTAAAGAAGCCCAGTGGCAGCAATGCAAGATCAATGCTGCTGAATGCATGCAAGAACTTTCTGACTTCTTCTCAGGGTCCAGAGTTCTGTCAAGAAAAGTGAAAGATGAGAATTTGCAGAATTGGTTCTTGCAGATGGGGCAACAGGTAAGGTCACTGGATTGCAAGGCAGCACCCAGGGCAGCCCGCAAAATACAACAGATGATTTCAGCTTTGCAGGAAGTTGAGCAGTTTCATCAAATTGAGACCAGTCTGCAAACCAAACAATATTTGGCTGAAACCCGAGACCAACTTCAGCACATGGTGCGCACTCTGAATGTGCAAGAAAGTGTCCTTGTCACCATTTCTGTAGTTAGTGATGCAGCATATGCATGGGGCTCCATAACAGGTTTCACTGATCAGATACATGCTAGGGTCCATGCAGAGCCCTTCACAGTTCTGAAGCTGTCCTGCTTGTTTCTCAAGCTGCGCTCCATACTTGATATCCCCTTGCTTCGTATCTCCCAGTGTGGGAGTGTGGACCTGTTTTCTGTTTCTGAATTCTATTCTTCAGAGTTAGTAGCCTACGTGCGCACTGTCTTAGAAGTCGTTCCTGCAAGCATGTTTAGCATTCTCAATGATGTTATAGCAACTCAGACACAGCGGTTACATGATTTACCAGGCCGCTTAGAGAAGGAGAAATTTCGTGATTTTGCTCAGCTTGAGGACCGGTACAAGTTAGCAAAGGCAACACACAGGGTGGCAGTTTTCACCCAGGGGATTTTGGCCATGAAGAAAACTTTCATTGGAGCCATTGAGCTGGATCCTCAGCAGCTTTTGGAAATTGGGGTGAGGAAGCAGTTGGTGAAGCAGATTGCCAGTTCCTTGCACTCTATCCTTGTGTTTCCAGGAGGTGGAGCTGTTGAACTTGAAGAGCGCTTACAAGAAGCTGCACATTCTCTGCAAGCCCAACGCAGATCCATGGAGTATTTTCAAGACTATGTACACGTCCATGGGCTGAGCCTCTGGCAAGAAGAGTTCACACGCATCATTTACTACAACACTGAACAAGAGTGCAACATGTTCATGAAACGGAAAGTACAAGACTCACAAAGTGTTTATCAAGATTCTGCCACTCCAATTCCAAGCTTCCCCGCTCCAACTAAAGACCCTTCAATGTCCATCAATTTCATGGGACGCTTAGTGCACAAACTGTTGCATCTCACAGATCCCTCGCGATCAATGTATCTAGCACCGATGAGTGGATGGTTTGACGCACAAGGGCAAGAGCTAGTTGGCTTGCGATTGCTTTCCATGCTGCACACTACTTTGGGGCCAGCTACATTGGTGGGGATAGATAGGTTACTAAGCTGCCGTTTGACAAGCAGTACTCGCCAGGCAATAACTCATCTCTCATCCCAATCAGGTACAGATTTGAAGGAACCCCTTGAGGCTCTTCAAAGTGTGCTGACTCCAGCGTCTGCTATCCCTGACCCAGGGCCTGCTGTCTACACAGATTATTGTGCACAAGTGGGATCTAATAATGCACAGTGGACTTCCTGGGTGGAAGCTGTGTCAAGGATTGGACAGATTCAGTTGCTGCGGTGCTCGATTGCATTTCATTTGCGGGCTGCCCTGAAATTTGAATCAAGCCTGGTTTCTTCAGCTCTTGATGCTATGAATCTGGCAGTCTTGGCGGATATCACAAATACTAGCAAGACAGGAGATAGTGCAAGCCTCAGTGCAGATGAGCCAGACACACAATGGGAAGTGAAAGGGCGTCTTCTTGGGGAGTTACGGAAACAACTGCACATGTGTGGTCTCTTCTCACCAATCCATTCACTTTACATGACAGCTAATCCATCTGATCGATTCGCCCTCCTTCTCTTTCTCATCACTGTCTCACAATTACCTAGATATGTGTTGGATAGCCATCTGGGAACACTGACAAGTCGAACAAAGAAAACAGCTCTAGACTGTTCACCTCTGGTGGTGGGAGTTGGAACTCTACTACAGCAGCTTCATCCATCACACAGGGCTGCATATGTGGGCTACTTAGGACAGTATGTACGAACACATGCTGAAAATGCATCAACTGCAAAAAAGACTTCAGATGGACTCAAGCTGTCAAGTGAGGTTGTGAATGTGTTAGCATGGCTTCTGGCCCTGGCCAAGTACATGGATTACCCTCAAAATCTTCTGGACTCACATCTGCCACCCCTGATATTAGATAGCATTATTGCAACTTAAGTATCCTATTGCAAAGCATGAGGTAACTACAGGTAGTTCAACTACATCATTCTTACAACATCTTAGTTTGCATATGTTCCTTTGCCTCAAAAGTACAGAGTGAATTGTGAATAGCACCTTCAGCAACAAGCATTGTTGAAGGTGCTATTCACTATTCCCCCTCTCTGAAGGCACAAGTCCCCTTTGAATGGTCAAAATAGGGACCCGTGTTTCAATAGCCTGATTCATTTTTGTAGGTAACTTCTCTGTGGAGATCCTTTTGAATTGTCAAATAGGTAATGGGAAAAATGTTTTCCATTCTAGATTGTGAGTTGCAGATTTGGAGTACAGATTTTTGTACAGTTGATTTAATTAGCTTTGTATGTCTGGGCAACTTGTGCTAGCCTGCTTCATGACTTGAGTCTTTGTGGTTGGCTTCTGGAAAATGCCACAAAAACTCAGGACGCAGGTGTTTGTACTAACATTTTGCCCGAAATTGTGGGCAGATTATTATATACTTGTATATCTACACCCCCTGGGTGCTGGGGGAGCTGATGAATTTGGTGGGTAGTGATGGAAGCTCATCACTGCTCTTCATGATGCAGGTCATGATGGTGTAACACAGTGTGGCCAACTCTCTCTCTCTCTCTCTCTCTCTCTCTCTCTCCGTTGTGACTTGTGAGTTCAACTCATTGTCATTGTAAGTTCAAAGTGGTGTTTTCAATTTGTAGAACTTGACATCTGGAGTCTTTCAAACTGTGTTTCTTTCTGCAAACCATCTAGCTAGTGTTGAAAGAGTACATACACGCTTTTGTAACAGAAATTTTGTAGATTTGTTTTGCTGCTATAATAGAAACCAGCAGCTCTTGAAGAATCAATTGACTACATGCTGCTGCTGCTGCTGCTGCTGCTGTCAGTCATCTAAACTCTAAATCTGCTGCCAAAGACCATCCAGCAGCACCCTGAGCACCATCCCCGCTTTTGAATTGACTGTCTGCCTTGCATCCTTGATAAAAAGACCAAGATGCAGCTTCTCTTGCACTTGCGCCTACTTACAAACAGCGGATGCTCAAACTCTAGGCATGCCAGCAGACTAGTGCTCCTTTTTTCTTGTATGCACTGTAGGGACTTTTACTGTGGACAGAGGCCCCCTTTTCCTCGTACAAAATTCAAAGATCGGTGGGGGTGCTCAGCAGCCTCAGCCGGGTCAAGGGAGAGACAACAGTGCCCTTGCTCCTTCTTGATAACACCTGCGGTAAGCGTGACGAGAGCTGGCTTTTGTTGACGCGGCGAATCTTTTTTTTGCCAACGCTTACTGCGCGGGTCAGGCGGCTTCCGAGGGGAAGGGGAGATGGCCCTGTCGTCGTTGCGTTGCCTTGTCCTCAAAGTTATTCGGCGGACCTTCGTCAAGGGTTTTGCGCGCTAGCTGTGCATCGTCAGGCGGGTAGCCTGCCTGCCTCGCTCCATGCATCATCAGTCAACGCCCTCGCTCCTACTTGCGCCTGCTCCTTCCTATAATAAGTAAGATTGCAGGAACTCGAAGATGGCTCATGATACATTGATCATCAGATTAGCTGCCTTGTCTTGTACTTCTCGTTGTGCGATCTTTGCGCTTTTGCACCTGCTGTTGCGCTTCCAATTGGAACGGTTGAGGGTTTGGTCGGTGGCTGGCTGGCTGGCTGGCTGGCAGGCGAACGGGCGGGAAGGCCGGGGGGGTTGGGGGGAAGGGAGAGTGGCATGGTTGCATAGCGAAGAAGCAGAAGAAGAAGAAACTTGGTGTAGCTGCCAAGCTTCAAAGAAATACTGTATAGGTATATAGCTTCAGTCCTGCCACATGCTGCTAATAGCAAGCTTGAAATCCAGAGATCTCTGAGAAAGAAAGAGGAACTCTTGTTTTAGGAATTCCTCCTGCAAATACAGACAGACAGACACAGACACAGACACAGAGAGATGACAGCACTCGGCTCCTTGTTTTCAGCTTTGGCGTCGTCGTCGTCATGCTTTGCCTAGTCTTTTCGATTTGTTTCTAACATCATGCTTCTTGGCATGTCCTGGAGGTGTCACGAACTCTACTGGTAGATGCTTGCAGATACAATTTTGTTTTTAGTGGCAAGTTTTTGTATGTACAATGATGGAAATTAGTTTCACTGGAATTTCAGCTAGCAATGAGGATGCGGCTGCTCTTGCTACTCGTACCTCTTCTTTTCCTAGTTGTGAACATAGCCGAAAACGGAAGCATAGTTATGAGGTTGCTACTACTCTAAGTGCAGTTGTCGCACCAGCAGCAGCAGCAAATGGAGATCATTCCATATGGGAAAGTAGCAAACGATCCAGAGTTGTTGAGGAGCTCAACCCAGAGTTGGACTCTACTGTGCAACCAACTTGTCTGCACAAGAGCAGGTTTGCCAAGAGAGTATTTGTCAGAGGAAAGCAGTCCAGTCATTGCGCAAAGGTGGTGTGCCCATTGTGTAGGAGGAATGCAATCTCTCGGCAATGGGTGCCTTCCCTGGAAAATGAGGAGGAATTTGCAGATGTTAAGGCCAAGCTTATCAAAGAGCTTGGACTGTTTGATTCTGACTCCATGACTCCAGGGATCTATCAAGACCCTGATTCCAATGGACAAGTGCAACCGCAAGTCTTTGAAAGATGGGGACACTCTCAAATTGATGCTGATGTGCAATTCACATGGCCACCCCTAGAAAATGAGGAGGAATTTGCAGAGGTCAAGGCCAAGCTTATGAAAGGACTTGGTCTGTTTGGGTCAGGTGCCCTGATAACAGGAATCTATCGAGATTCAAGTCCCAGAGGACTTGCACGACTGCAAGCCTTTGAAAGACAGGAACAGCTGACAAGAGAAGCCCGAGGCCATGCTAATGTGCAATATGCATGGCATGGGACTTCGAAGACAGGGGTGTCAGGAATCATTCTACATGGCTTTGGACAACCTAGAACACCAACAAATGGCTCAGCTTATGGTGTCGGTGTTTACCTTGCCCCAGAAAATCATGCTGATGTGAGGTGGAAACACCATCCTTGTACACTTGAGATGAATTGATGGGTATTCTTTTGTCAGTTGAGATGGGTTTTTACCTCTATGTTGTGGACTAGCTCTTTGTTGAATATGGTATAAGGTGCATTGGGTGGCTTGGTGTAATGCTTCCTAACATCATGAGACTGATCTGTGAATTTGCTGTGAATAGTGCTGTGTATGCAGATGTTGACAAAAATGGGGAGCAGCACATTTTACTGTGCCGGGTCATATTGGGGGCTGCAGAGTTGGTTTTACAAGGCTCTGATCAGTTTCACCCAAGCAGTGAACACTTTGACACAGGTGCAGATGACCTTTTTGCTCCTAAGCGACTGATTGTGTGGAGTACCCACATGAACACTCACATTCTCCCACTCCACGTTGTCAGTTTCAAGTTGGCTCCTAGATGGCGTGGTAAGTCTCTGCATCAGCATATGGTAGCCATTTTAGTTTTCTGGTTTTTCTGTCAACTCTATGTTTGGTTAGTGTTCTTTTCCACCAACTGTGCCTGGACCAGGAATGTAGATTATTTCTTTCTGTTTGGGATGTTGGACCTGGCATCTGCTATCAAATTGGAGAAGTCATGAAGGTATCTATCCAACCTGAATTTGTGCAGTTAAGTCTTATACAGTTCAGTTGGCTGAACACAGTGACTTGGTTGCAGAGTTAATGGCAGAATTCAAGGGGAAGCAGAGAGGGATTTCCAGAACTTGGAAGGAAGTTCCAGCAAAGTCTTCATTTGTTTCCATTATGGTCTGTTCTCAGTTTATCTCTTGCAAGCTGTCACTGTAGCAGTATTATCAGCTGATCATGTTGGATAGGCAAGTTGCTTGATCCTTCCAGCATGGCTCTGATCATCCATACCTAACTGTCAGCCTGTTGGGTTGCTGTAGGGTATTCTAGATGGATCATGAGAACATCTATGTGCATGAGATGACAATCAACATGTGCTAGAATGTTGTCATACTAGTTGCAGGAGTTGTGTGCTCTGGATCACAGTGCTTCTTGCTTTGTTCTGACTGGAGATTTTCCGAATTGGTTAAATGACTTCTTGCTTACGATGGGATCTATATGTGAACTGAACAGTGTTCCTATTGTGCAGGCTAAACAGCCATCAGAGGAGTGGTGTGACCATGTGGGTGGAATTCAACGGCGGGTGGTGGGTCCAACATCTCCCTGTGTCTCATTCCCTGGCCTATTTGTCATTTTGCGACAGCGATTAGCAGCAGAAGACCTCTATTTTCTGGAGCAGCAGCATGTTGCATTCAAGGTGGTTATAGAATTTTCACATGTTAACACAGCTGATCTCCTTGGAAGTTTCCCACTAATTCAGAGGTAATATTGTGAGGTCTTAATAAGTTGTATCCTTGAGTACAGGCTGGGAGGCTGCCACGGGAACAGCTCATCAAAGTTTGTCGAGATGTGGCTGGAGATGCACAATTAGTCCATGCTATTCAACAGCTTACCAAGCGTCCAAAGGTATGACTTTTTGTAACTGTGTAGTGAGATTTGATTGAAACTGGTGTAATTTAATTAAACAAGTGTAGCATTCATCAGCATGACTGGTTATTTAACCAAAGGGTGCCTGTTCTTGCAGGTGGAACCATCAGAAATCAAGCCTCTGACATATTTATCTGCAATTTAATCCAATTTTGCATAACTTGGGTCAACCATTCAGCTGATGGACATTCATCATGAAAGGGGTGAGCATTGTCTTGTGTCTCCAGATGCTTTGATGACATTCACCCACTGGGTACATGCTTCTCTTCTACTGTTCACTCTATCTTCCCCATCTGATGAACCACTGGCAGGAGACAAGCATGCTGAAGACTAAAAAGAGCAGCATGTGGCCTTGCCAAGCATGACAGTGTGCTGTTTTACCCTTCGTAGCTCCATCTCCACCTTTTTGAATGTGGACATTTCCAACCACTGTGATTGGGCAATATGTTTGCCAAGTCTCACTTGAGGACTCTCAATACTGTAATTCCCTTGACTGGCTGTTGACTCCAGTACCACATTGTGACTGGTTGGCCACTGCAGGGTACACCGAGCATGCCTACTGGTGGTTTGAGCCTGCAACCACCTACCAGGTGATTGTGGGCCCTAACCACTAGGCTGTACATTTGATGGAGTATACAAAGCTGCCAGCTCAGTTTTTTCCACCAATTTTGATGCACAAAACTCTTGTGTTGAGTACTATGCATGTTGTTGCCAGTATCCTATCTTTACTGTGATCTAAGAAGTCTGTTGACTGATAGAGCTCTTTGAAATGTGTGCAGGTGAAGTTGGGTGGCTGACTGGCTTCATTGTAATTAAAAGGATTTTTGAGTTCAGCGCAGTCTCTATAGTTATGACTTTAAGACAGTAGGCTTAATAATTTCAGTTGGTAGAGCTGGAGTTTTGAATTGTCAACTAGAACTGTTACTTAGCACTTATTAAATACAGATTTCCTTTTATGAATCAGCTGTGTTTTGTCTCGAACACCTCTGGGTCCACTCACCTTCAAGCCAAGCTTATATGTTGGTCATCTTTTAATGCCATGTTGGCAAGTTGAAAACAGAGTATGTTGTGAGTATTGAATATATGTCTCCTGAGTGCCAGCCAACATTATGACTGAGTCTTCCCATCACTTCTGGAAATGTGACAGAAAACTCAGGATTGTGGATGTTTGCATAATGATTTGCCCAAATATTTTGGCAGATTATTATGTACTTGTCACCCACTGTGGGGAGCTGATGAAGTCAGTGGGTAGTTAGGGCAGCTTGTCACTGCTGTTCATGACAAAGATGAAGGTCTGGGACTTTGTGAGGGACTCTCATAAGGTTATGGCCTCACTCTCTGTTGTGTTATGTTCAAAGTGTTGTGGAGATTTCTCTGCAATCTCATAGACATGGGTTTACTGAACCTCATCAAGTTATCCTCATGATTATAGGGTTCATTTGTTTGAGCATCCCCATGTGAACTCTGCCAACAGCAGTTCAGGTGATCCATGTTAGGTCTATAATCAGGTTCATAGTCCTTTGTGCTGCAGGCTGCCAGTGTAGCCAAGTTGATGGTCACTCATGCTGGTGCCACTCTTGCAGATATGCTACAGTCTGATCCCACCAAAGCTTTTCATTCACTAGCCCAGTATGGCTACAAATGGGCAGCAGATCAAAGGAATACATCATCTCCCCCTACACCTCCTCCATGAATGACAGAAATGTGCAAGAGCTGGGCCAATGCTAAGCACCCCAGGTACTCAGCCTTACACTGTACCTCATGATGGCAACAGTACAAGAAGGGCAAAGTTACTCTTGGAGTTTTTTTCTTTGGAATCAAGCTGGCAGTCATGATGATGAAACAGATCAATGTTGCAGCCCACATTAGGTTAGTTTAATGTCACATGCTAGTCCTTAGCTCTGAACTGCTACTCTGCAAAGTAGGAAGGTCATGATGCTAATTAGCATGCTATTAGAGAGGTTTTACTTCTGGATGTTAGTGGCATGTCATCACAGTGTATGTAGTATGAGCAATCCAGATTGAGTACCTCCATGGTCTTAAGACAAAAAATTGCTGGAACTTGGCCTCAGGAACCAATATAAGTCCTTGGTTAGAAGTCCACATAACCAGCTATATCACTCTTGATAAGCTAAAACTCTTTGTTTTTCAATATTTATTGTGCATAGATTGCTTCACTTATGGAGGAAACTCTAGGCATCATCGGACCTTCTTCTGAAGATTTCTGTGGATCTCCTCTTCTTGCATGCACTGTTTCAACACTGTCTGCAGTATCAGTGTCAGCCAAACCAGAGATTTTGATGAAGTTTAGGATGAATGAAAATGATTATTTCTCATGAGAGTGAGGGCTGTTTTAGGTTTCACTTTTGCAAGGTCCTATCAATATTTTAGAGTAGAAGAGTAGAGATTAGGCATAGAGGTCAATTCAACCATTGCCAGGTTTTCTTAAGCTCTGAATTCTCCCTGCCCTGATCTCTTGAAGACCGTTTGTCTCAGCTGTTTACATCCTTGTGGATGCCCCATTTGATGTGTGCTGATGTTTGCCCCATCACGTTTCTTCTGTCTAGTGTACAGGCCATACATACTAAGGAGGATGCCATGTGATTTTGTGTCCTCTGGTGTGTGGAGTCTGACCTTATCAAGCTACAATTGTCACAAACCTGCCTCCCAAGTTCAAAGTGCCTCAATCATGGTAAGCATCTTGGTTTCGTCAGGTATGTAGAGAGATAATCTGTCTTTTGATGTAGCTCTATCTTAGGTGCTGGGTGAATGCACAGATGGTGTACAAGGATAGACTTGCAGGTGCAATTCATGCTGTGGAACTGCTCTTTGTGGAGGAATCATTCTCTGACATAGGCAACCCTTAGAGAATCAAACCCTCTCAGGTAGGGAAAATGAAAGACCTATTCATCTCAGAATGGGAAACTGAAAGATCTATTCATTTATGACTGGAATGCATTGTGGATGTACAGTAAGAGAAGAAGCTTTGCTTCAAACTCCTTGAAACAAAAACAGAAGGACCTTGCATGATAACTGAATCAAAACATATCTCATACCTGGGAGAGCACATCACCAGAGAAATATTGGATGTCTTAGATCCAAGACATTGAGCCAAAAACCTCGTATCACTCAAAAAGTATCAGACCATCATTACCTTCAAATTATCTCTTGATTTTTTGTGATACACCAAGCTGCTCTATTTTTTTAAGACACCTGTAGGGAAGGAGGGAAGAGAAAGAACAAAAGGAATAGAAATCAGTCTTATGAATTTCCTTAGAAGTTGGGATCCTGGGGACAGGTGCTCGACCCAAATTTCAAACTAGTCAGACACTGTAGTCAGGTGGATACCTTGCTATCACACATTATCTGACTGATACCTTCGTCTGGGATGTGGGTGTTGCAGCACATGCTTTGCAGAAATCAACTTTCTGTTTCCACAATCACTTGACTGACACATGTATCAAGCAGGAAGTGCACCTGTGTGAAAGGATAAACTCAGTAGAAACATCTAGTCATGATATTATTTGCTCAAGCTCCTTGATCTGCTGCCCATAAGCCCCACTTGTGTGGTGCCTAGGTCGATCTCTGTATCAGAAGGTCAAACTTGTCCAGGTGGAAGATCTGTAGTCATTGTTTCAACCGCAATGGCTACAACAAATTCATCAGGTGAAAGATCTGTGACCTTTTTGGCAACTGCTACAGCTGCAACGAACTCATCAGGTGGAAGATCTGCAATCTTTGTGTCTGCAACTGCAACAGCACAATGTGGCACCTGATCCATACCTAGCATCAACCATCACAGAGCAAATGGCCACAATCAAAATTGTTCCAGTATATATTAACAAAGTCATGGCCTTATTGTGCCCTCTACTAATCCAGTGCTTAAATCCACCATGGGTATGGAAGGGCAAGACAAACAAAGATTTAAGCTTGGCTTTTGCAGGTGGAAGCAGCACAGGAAGCCCCAGCTGCTGAAAGTTGCAACAAAGAGAAAGTGGTCATCATATCAAGAGTCAATTCTCCAGAGACACCGGAAAGGCAGCAAACCAATCCACATGCACTGCTGATTCTGTGGATAAATCGAAATTCTTGTAACTGATTGGTCTCTTCAATCTCCTAGCCCTCCCTTACAGGCAAGGTAAGTTCTTCATTGCAGATGGATTGTTAGACAAGAGGCCGAGGAATCTGAGTACATCCATAAGTATGGCATTCAGTAGTAGTCACAACACCAATTGTACATTCCTTGTTCCTTCGGTATGAATTTTTCAATTCTCATTAGAGTTATACTTTGTGGTATGATTTGTCCCACTTTCTACAGCAAATCTTTGCAATTGAGTGTACAAACAGTTCAAAATTTTGTCCACAATTTTTCAAGCTAGTCTTATTATGCCTTTCAGCTTCTCACAGTAAGAAAAAGTCTTTGAACAAATTGCATGAAGATCCATCCCACATAACCTGATAAGACAGAGCAATTTGTTTGTTGCAAGGAAGCTCCTCTGTCATGAAGCACGATGGGTTGATGATGATATCCCAGATTTCAGCCCATAATTGTATGCAACAAGAAATGATGATATCCCCATATTCCAGCCCATGATTCTATGCAACAACAAATTTCTCTCGAAGAATCAAGATGTGCTCATAACAGGGATCCCTTATCATGAGCTGAGCTTCAATCCACCAAATGGCATGGAGAATCAAACCTGTGCTTGTACTTACTGGGATATCATGGAACCCACCCAACATGGCTGAGAGCTGTAATGCAACAAATTTGGACATCATATCTCCAAATTTGTTGCATTACAGCTCTTGCTCACCCCAAATCATGGCTGAGAAAAAAATGATGATGGGGTGAGAAAAAAAAAACTGCAAGAAATTTTTTTTTTTTAAGTGAGGAGAAATGGAGAGTTCCAAACCACAGAAACTAGGTTTGGCAATGAAAAAGATGGAAGAATCTGACGCAACTAGGCAGGAAAAGATCGAAGAATCGTGAAAAGATGGAAGAATCTGACACGAATGTGGCATGAAAAAGATCGAAGAATCATGAAGAGATTGAAGAATCGTGAAGAGATGGATTGAAGAAAAATCGTGAAGAGATGGGAGAATCTCACGCGAGTTTTGTTTGAAGTTATGGGGTTTGGTCGATTCATGGAAAGAAGAAGAAGGAAGGAAGGAAGGAAGGAAGGAAGGAAGTTGTAGGGGGATTTTGATGATGTTGTTGAATGTCGCGTGAAGCACGCGAATGGTATCACCGTACCAGACGAGGAGCGAGATCCCGTTGCTTCAACAGTTCCGGTTTGGGAATTTCCTTTTTGTTTTTGTCAACGTGGATGGAAATGGTGTGCTGCACTACAGCAGCAGCAGCCCCAAATCTAACCGCCAAGGCTCTCTCTTCTCCTTCCTTCTTCCCAAAAGCTTCGCTCCTTTTTGTTGCGCTAGTTAGTAGTGGGCGTCGTCGTCTTATCGTCGTCGTCGTCGTTTTGCTGCTGCTGCTGCTGCTCCTCCTCCTCCTCCTCCTCCTCCTCCTGTTCAGCGTCAGATTCTTCTTCGTCTTCAACAGTTTTTTCTTTTCTTTTTTTCCTGTTCAACTTGTTTGTCTCCAAGACCGACCTCTGTTCTCTTCTGTTCTCTTCTGTTGCTCCTCCTGCTGCAGCAAAAGAAGTGGAAAGGAAATTCTCTTCTTCACCCATGAAGAAAAAAGCAAAGCCTACAACAATTTTCTCATGAATGCCTCTCTCTCTCTCTCTCTCTCTCTCTCTCTCTCTGTGTCTCTATCTCTCCCTGTGGAGAAAAGGCGGCGAGGAGGAGAATGATCCGAAACTAGTTGTAATAATTGCTGCAAGGTTGGAGAAGTGTTTCGTGAGGAAGGAGCAAGTAGGGTACAACAAATGCGGCAACCCAAAGCCATGATGATGTTGATGATGATGGTGATGCAGGCCAGGATCAGGGGAAGTTGCCGACATAGTAGTAGTGCAAGAAGACGCTGGCAGACCTCCTGCTGCTGCAGCATTTGCAACAAATCTGAAACACCGGTGAAGAAGCTCAATCCATGACATCGTCGTACACTCAGGGTTTGAAGTTCCAAGGATCCCTGTAACACCCACCATGCGGGAGGAGAGAGACTAGACTGCATGCATGCATGCATGCATGCATTCTCGGAAACAAAATCCGTTCCGAAACTATTTGCATGAGAAGAACACACACACACACACACACACACAGAACGCGGAATCAGATATGCTAGCATTTCTGCTTGCTCGCACACTGGAATTTCAATGAGTTTCTTCCAGGTTTTGGAACAAAAGAGAGAGTGAGAGACTCTTGAGCAGAAGAAGAAGAGGAGCATTTGTTGTTGTTGTTGTTGTTGTTGTGGACATGATGCTTGAGCTGAGGATTTAGGATCTGTCGAGACAAAAGTTTGCAAAAAGACAAGTGAGAAAGGGACGACGATACAAGATGACAGAGGTTCAGCAAAACTCGGAATTCCCACCATCTTTCCCAGCAGCAGATTCTGGCAGCAGTGGAGATGATGCGGTTTCCTTTCCCGACATCAATCCGCACATAGACGTAGAGAAAGAGATCGCCAATTTCGTAAGCGAGCTGGATGCAGTGGAAGGAAGAGAAGAGATGCTGTTTACACCTACCATGATGATGATGGAGAAAGCAGGCTCCAGTCCAACTAGCAACGATGGTGGGGATGACGGCCAAGACTTGAAGGATGTGCTTGAATCCACTTCCGAGACCACAAGCAGGGATTTTTGGGGAGGAGGAGGAGGAGGAGGAGATGCAGCAACCACACCAAACTCGCCCAACAAATTCGACAACGTTTCCTCGCTCAAGATGACATACTATGCTTTCAAAGAGGCAACAGGCCAGAAGAGTGGGATTCCCGTCTCCTTGGTACTGTTTCCTTTTGTCTCTCCCATCTCCTTCTTGCTGGGTTGATTGACGCAACTACAATAAATCCAATCCCCTCTCTATCCTCCAACATCTTGCAACACGCAACAAGCATTCCAGTCTCCATTCTACTGTTTTGTCTCCAATCCCTTTTGGATTCCAGCAACCTCAATCCCCTCCCCTCTGTGTGTGTGTGTGTGTGTCTCTCTCTCTCTCCCTGTGTCTCTGTGTCTCTGCAAACTTTGCAGAACAAGAACCCAACAAGAAAACCTTCAGCAAGTATTCTGTAATAGGATTACAATAAGCTTCAAAGAGATAACAAGGACCTGTGAGCATTTGCAGATTTTTGGCATGAATTCTTCGTTTGTTTGTCTTGTTAATTTCTCTCTCTCTCTCTCTCTCTTCTTCTCCCAATCCTTTTGGGCAGGTTGATCCAATTTGCACTTGATTTCTCTCTTGCAAAACAGAAAACAGGATTTCTCCCTCCCACCCACAACTCTCTCCGTCTCTCTCTCTCTCTCTGTGCTAATGTTTGTTTAGTTCTGGTTTTGCACATCAATAATTGTCTCTATTGCAAAACATGAAACATGATTTATCCCTCCCACCCACAACTCTCTCTGCTAATTCTTAGTTGATTTTTTGATCTGATTTGCACAACATCAATTTTCTCTATGGCAAAACACAAAACATGATTCTCCTGCCCACAAAATCTCTCTGCTAATGTTTAGTTGATTTTTTTATCCAATTTGCACAACATTCAGTTTCTCTCTGGTGATGGCCAAAACATGATTCTCCTGCCCACAATTCTTGGCTAATGTTTAGTTGATTTTCCAGTGATCACCCAGGTTGTAGTAGTATTCAGGGCAAAGTAGATGAGCAACCTTTTTCAGATTTGAAATTGGACACTTAAGATGTTCTGGTTTTTTGTAAGCACTTTTTTGAGTATCAAATCATGTTGAGATTGATGAGATTGATGATGCGCTGGAAAAGAATTTTCTGAAACTCAACACAGAAACAGATGATCAAACTTGCTCTCTCTCTCTCTCTCTCTCTCTCTCTCTCTCTCTCTCTCTCTCTCTCTGCATCTTCTTGGTGGTTAGAGTAGAAGTTTCAAGGGTACAAAGTTGTCTACCATTACTGCACCTTGGGAAGCCATTGTTGCCCATGCAGGCAAACTAGGATTGGTGTTTGCTTTGCAATTTTTCTTGGTTGAGTGCATGATGACAGAGATTCTGAAATCATCAGGCAATTCCTTTCTTATACAAACAACAGTTCATGGAAAAATCAGAGTACAATGTGTGGTGATGAATCATGATCTGTGCTGGTGCAGCTCGCAGCGCACCTGGAGAGGAAGGAATCACGCTACCCTTCTTTTCTGGGATCTCGGTTATCATCTTCACCTGCCCTTACAAGACAATGGAAGCAGCTTCAATTTTGCTTGAAGGAAAATCACACACATTGTTTTTGTCTTATATCATTGTTTGAAGAAAAAACCACTCTCAAAATAAAGAAACTTAGTGTTTTGTTTCATTTGAAGAATAATCAACACTCACAATGTATTTTGTGTTTCATTTTTGTTTGAAGAAAAATCCACTCATGATGTTTTGTCTTTGATTTTGTTTAAAGAAGAATCCACACTTGCAGTGTTTTGGTCTTCCATTTTTTTCTCCACATTTGCAATTTTTTGTCTTTCATTTTTGTTTGAAGAAATATCTACACTCACAATGTTTTGCCTTTCATTTTGTTTGCAGAAAAATCCACACTTGCAATTTTTTGTCTTTCATTTTGTTTTGAAAAAATTTCCACACTACCTAACATGCTTGGTCTCTCATTTTGTTTCAAAGACAAATCCACACTCACAACACCACGATTTTGAACAGCAAAAGGATCACTCTTTTCTTGACGATGTATATTTTGTTCCTCTTTCCTTGTTTAAAATGTCTTCTTTGGAGAACAGAAGTAGCGTAAACATGGGTGATGGATCATCAGCTGGAACATTTCGAACATTACAACGAAGTCCAATTAGAAGGATGTCTGAAGAAACATATCCTGCATTGACCCCCCAGGTTTTTTCTCACTGGCTTTCTTACTCACACAAATCTATACACATCTGCAATCATCTGCAATTGGGAGGACTTGACCAAGCTGTGAGCTGAGAGCTGGGTCTGACCGAGGCCAATCATCTGATGTAATTGGCACTCAGGAGAGATTCCACCACATCAATAGGAACTTTTGTAGAGACTAGACCTCATGATGTTCTTCTATGCTCTAGTCACATACGTTTTGAAAGAGCAATTGCCTCAAAGAGGCTTAGTGTGAAGAGTGGAATCTCTTCTCAGTGACATTGCACGCTCTTTATATTCAATGAGCTGATCTGATCTTCATACTTGCAACAACCACCCATTTGCAATTTTGTGAACAATTTTTTTTGCAGTATAATGTTTATATGGCCTGAGTCATTGAGGTTGGTAAAATTCATAACAGGTGCTTGATGTGATAAGTTCTCTTGAGGAGTATAAGAAGAAGTGTGAGAATGACGGTAACTACATGGAGGCTCGAGCTGCTGCTCAACGTCTAAATGGTGTTAAGGTACACTTCAAAACTGTGCCTGAAAATACCAAGAAAAGACAAACCTTGCCTTGCTATACACA
>Ga0209208_10005159_pt1 | contig 18262 bp, 9 predicted proteins | sample S1TSphfallax_3_FD_187694 | JGI IMG/M metagenome (GOLD analysis project Ga0209208, IMG submission 187694) | Host-associated microbial communities from peat moss isolated from Minnesota, USA - S1T2_Fd - Sphagnum fallax MG (SPAdes) (version 2) | ecosystem: Host-associated > Plants > Peat moss >... | reverse complement strand
CCCTCTTTTTTTTATTGGCGAAATTCGTAAATGACGTGATTTTGGAGCTATTTATAGCTTTTTATAGCCAGAAAGTGAGAGAGAGAAGAAAAAAAGTTTTAAAAATCGCCAGATTTCATTTATTTAGTTTTAGGCGTGTAGCCATAAAATATAGAAGATAGATTTAAAATTTACATAATTCATATCTGGTTCATAGCCATATTTGGCTAAATATTCCTAGGGATGATCGCCATTTTTTTACATCTTCATATGGATGAGAAAGAGGGGAGGAAAACGTCTTTCTCTCGCGTGCACACCATCAACCTTTTCTTTTAATTGGCGAAATTCGAAAATGAAGTGATTTTGAAGGTTTCAATAGCCAGAAATTGAGCAAAATAAATAGGAAAAAAATGGCCATATATCAATATGTAGTTTTCAGTGTGCAGCCATTAAAATATAGAAGGTAGATTAAAAGACTTATATACTTTATGAATCATATCTGTGATTATAGACACATATTTCTAAATATTCCTAAGGATGATCGCCATTTTTCCTATTTGTTCGTATGGAAAATTGCCACTTTAAGCTACATAATTTTTTTAATTCCTAAAAAAAAAAAAACACTGACGCACACAAGACGCACAGACAGACAGACAGACAGAGGGCCATCCTCTTACTAGTAAGGTAACTAGTGACAGTAATAATTTTTTATTGCTGCATTCGCTACATACCCGATCTAGTAAAAAGTAGCCAATCATTGTCTCCTGCCTACCTCAGTACTTACCTCCTGGTACATTCCCGATGGCCAGTAGAAGTGGTCCACGTGCTAGACTCAGAGACCTGCCTGTCTAAGACAACCAATGAGAAGGCAGTTTTCAATTCGACCGTGGTGTGTCTAGTCAGCTTACATGCCATTGGCGCATGATTTACCCTATCCGCACGCCGATCGAGGTCCCGAAATGACGTGCCCTGGAGCGATAGCGACATCTTCGATTCTTGAAGAAGACAACCGTAGGTATGGTGTACCGTAGGTAAGTGCACCGTAGGTATTTGTACCGTAGGTATGTGAACCGTAAGTATGTGTACCGTATGGGTAGGTATCTATAATCGGTATACAACCAAAAGTCGTGCGATCAACAACTGGCCCAGAGCGAACCAGCAGCACCCCCGCCCACCAGCGCACCATCCCGGATGGATGAGTTGTTGGATGGACAGGAAAAAACAAAATTCATTCAGTTGCTGTCCCAGAGCTAACCACACTGGTTAGTGTAGTATGTTGCAAAATATGTATAGTTTTTCATGTACATGTGAATTGAAATGAATATGGACACATATATGAATGTTGGATGAAATAGATACCAATGAATGAATGATAGAAAAAAATGGATGAATTTCATCCCAATAATAAAGAAAGGACATGATATCGCATATGAAATGAAAAAAGAAATTTATGAATGTTTGAAACAAAATTTTTACTAATATTTTTGCATAGCTCTAGTTTAACAAGGTTACAAGGCTTTACCATTTTGAGGTATATACCCCTAAAGAAAACAATAAGATTGACCTTCAAATGTTTTTTTTTGTAATTAAAGCATAGGCCAACAATCTTTACTTTTCAAGCTTCGAAAACATTCAAAAGTTTTATCCTTCGTCCATGAATGCAACATGGAAAGAAAGCAATCTTCATGAAGATATTCTTGATATTATGAAAAAGACAATTCTTTGTGAAAATGACACATTTCAATCATATACTGACATTAAATTATGATTCAAATTTAATAGATAATTGGCAAGTTTCATTTTAATAGGATAATATTTAGGTTGGTATTGACATGTTTGTATAGGGAAATGAACTTACAACCTTATGAACTTTTCACTAAACATGGAGCCATAAGATCTTAAACTTGCATAAACCAAACAAGTCTTATTACAAATTTGCACAAAACATTGAAAACAATGTGATTATTTTTTATGCAATGTGAGATAAGTTTCTTTCTCTTGGGAAACATGAATGACCCCAACATTTGATTCTCCAATCCCAAATACACACCCCCAAAGTCATTGTCACATTAAAAGACTTTGTTATAAAAAGAGTATGCCCAAGATCATTTATTTGCAAATGAACAAGAAGGATTGTTTGTTTTCATACTATTTTCATCACATGTAAGTCTTTGAAAAACTTGGGAATATTTTTTTTCACCATAAATTAACACCTTAAAATGCAAGTTCAAGATGAACTTGAGGTTTTTTTAAGGTTAAATTTCTTATGTGCAAGTTGAAAATTAATTTTATTGATATTGAAACCATAAAATTCTTCAACAAAAAATAAAAAACCCATGACACATGACAATAAAACAACAATGATAACACAATGTCCAAACAAAAAAAATTGATTTAGAAGTGAAACTATCTAGAATCATAGCAACAAACATGGAATATGGAAAATACATTTTGAGTGCCAAACCATTCCATTTCAAAACATGTTTCAAAATACATGCTAAAACCAAATTTAAAAGTTTCATCGTCCACATAACAATGCACTCCAACATGATATCTCTTTGATTTCAATGGTGAAGATGTAGACGAAGGGGATGTTGATTGGGCAGCATATGTATCTGCCATTTGTGAAACATAACATGGTAGATGTGGACTCATGGAAGGACTCATGGAAGGACTCATGATGATGTACATAAAAACAAAATAGAATACATGTCAACCCACATCACAAAAAACTTTTGGCCATTGTCAATGACTAAGGCAATTTTTTTATCTTTCTTATTGAACAAAGATGAATCAAAATTCAACATGATGACATCCAAACCATGTGAAAATTGGAAACATGGACACTTACGTAGAGAATAAATCTTGAAGGCCTCATTTTGGGATCATCACCCCATCATCATTTTGATCAAATTCAGTGTTGTCCAAGATTTGAAAACCAAGTTTGGGTTTAAGAATGTCTTTAGGGTGGTCATCAATTTGAGGCTTTATAACATATTGAATCAAGTCAATGTCACCTTCTAGTGCAAGAATGTGCATGTTTTCATTGCAACAAGTTTTGAGAAAAGTTTTTAGACAAAGTGCACATACAAGAATTCAAACACCATCACATGTACATGCCAATTCACACCAACAAATTTTTGTTTCATTACAAGAAAATGATGATCTTGTAATTGGCACTTGTTCTCACCATCAAATCGGCCATGAAATTGCCCACACAACAACATGCTCATATGATGATAGATAGGAGGTCATGATGTTTTTACTTTGGACCACAACACGAAATGCCATCTCCACAGAAAGTTTGCAATGTCTTGTCAGTGCAATTGAACAACACATCATCTATTGTGAGATCGACTCCAAAATGTGCCAACTCTTCATCAAACCACAACTTGAAATGTTTTGGAACTTGAGCCAACTTCTTTTTTGATGGAAAGTTACAAACAAGGAGGACAAGCCTAAACCATTGTTTGAAAGCATGAACAAACAAACAAATTCAAACATAAGAAGATAACATTCACATGGATATTGCATTTAAGCCAAAAAAATTAAACATTAGATGACTACATTATGAGGTCAAGAAGTTTTTTTTTTTTTTTTTTTTTTTTGATCCAAAGGTCGTGTGAGTTTCAATCTAATATTGCACACTATCCACCTTTTAAAAACTTGGAAATGTTGTTTATTAGGTAGGCAACAATTTATTTGTACACCTAAGGGTCATCTAGGTAAAAGATGAGTAGTGCACCATCATCATGCAAAAAAGATATGTGGAAAGAAAATAAACAATCAAGGAAAGAATCATTTGTTCTGTTCCAAGGAGGCACAAAATTCTTTGAAAATGATAAATCGAGCATAGGTACACCATCCAAAAGAACAACATTTACAAGGTCAATTGCTCCACCATCATGTTCTTTCCCACGAAAATATCATTTGGCATCACTACACACCTACACAAGTGGACACATTTTTTCAAAAATTACATATGGCATGGAAATCTATTAAAAACCCACCACAAGGTTGTATTGCACATAATAATTGATGAAACCTTTCATATCTAGAAAACATTGTGGCCAAACACCTATGCTTCTCTTGGTGTCAACAATGCTTGTGAATGATGCATTATTGACCAATTATTACATTCTACATCTAATTAGCGGGGTTTGACCAAGTTCACTTTTGTAATGGGCCTTTGCCTCATGTCTACTATGGCCTCTTGTGATGGGTGCCCATATAGTCATATGTTTCCTCAATGACAAGATTTGATTTAATAACATTTTCCCCTTCAAGATCAACCACCTTATGTTTATTTTTGCATGTTTCAAAAGCAATTGTGGCATTGTCCAAATTTAGGTTCTTGTTCAAGGGTGGTTTCTTTCATTTTTTCCCATGTTTTTCCTCCAACATCACATGTTGAAAGAAACCTAGTTCAATTTGTTCATGAAACCCCTACTCAATTTGCAAAGTTTTGTTCTTGGAATAGTCAAGATACCACCCACAATTGTCCAAATGTTTAAAACTCCAATTAGTTAACATTAGGTTGGAATGCATGATTAATAAAGACTTAGGATCAACAATTTCCATGTAGAGTCTAGGCATGCTTGTAAATACTTGAGCAAGCAACAACACAAACTTGATATACCTATTACACAAACACCATACAAAGGAAAGTAAGAAAAAGTCAAATTTCATGCACAATGAATTGACAAAGGAAATAAAATTTCCAAAAGGAAATTTTACTTTATATTAAACCCCAATATGGAAATGTGCATTAAAATATATAGACATGCACATTTAAAAGATGTTTACATGTACACAAACTCATTGGAGTACTTGTAAGAACCCAAATTGTTTAAACTATTAATGATTTTTTAAATCCCAATTAGTTTGATAAGGCCATTGAATTTTTTTGTAGAAACAATTTTCCCACATCTCTTATCGTTAATGTTCAATGTATTCATCAATTGACCAAACCTCCACTCCTAGCATTGTGGTGCAAATCTCAACCCCAAAGTTAGTTTATCTTCTCTCACGGCAACCATAAGTTGTTTCAACAATAAACAAACATGTGAAAATTTCAAGTAATCAACATTAATTCTTAAACAAAAGTAATTATTGCAATCACAACTTCAAAACCATGATTTAGTTGAGCCCAAAATGTTGCTCTGTGCAACCAATTTATGAAGTTAATTTTTGACACAAAGGGCAAGGAATCATAAATTCTTCTTAACAGAACACTTTGAGTTCCATCACTTTAACCAAGTTACTTTTTGAGTTGGTTCAACAATGGATGTGACTAAGAACTATAGTTTTTCAAGTGTCATCTCTACTTTTTCATTTCCTTTTGAATCATAATGACATTGTATTTCTTTAAAAAAATTGAAACCTAATGTTGGATTTGCCAAAGACACCATTTTCCCCAAATTTGTGTCATATTACTTTCTCTTATCATCAATTGCATTGGTCATGAGTTGTTCCAACTCCTTTTCAAAATGTTAAAGCTTCTACAACATTCTCATAATATTGATGCATAGCTAAATCTATCATAGCTATAATTTCTTACTGTAACAAAAGAACATCAACAAGCCATGACAAAAGAGAAACAAGCCACAAGCATATATCCATCATGTTTGAAATTCAATGACAAAAGAATTAAAATTTACATTATACAGATAATCAATCATTGCCTCCTTTATTAAGGAATAACATTTTTTTAATGCCCTTTTGTATTGTGAATTGAAAATAACTTCCTTCAATTATTCCAATGGAATCTATCTAACATTTTGGATTCAGTATAACATGTGTATGAAAATACCTTTCACATGGTCATATTTAATGGATTTATGAAAAGATTCCACAACAAACATAATTAGTACATGAAATTTTTTGATAAATAAAAAAAAACAACCCAACACATTGCACCAAAAAAAGGTCATCAAACTCACTTATTAAGATTAATCATTGTTGTGAAAAATTGTACAACATTATTTGTTCCCTTCAATGCATTTTGGCAAAATGTGCTAATCCTTCTCATCTTGATGCTTTCTATTAATGTAAAGATACTAAGCCTTCAACCTATGGTTCCCATCCCACACATAGAATATTTTGTTGGACAATATCTTCAAATCTAGATTTGCATTCAAAAAATCTTTAAACCTTACATTGTAATCTTTCTAATTTTGATCCCAACCTTTTTCAATATCCTTGGTAACATCCATTTCTTTTCCCAAGTTATTTGTTGCATACACATAAAACACCCTACGCATGTGTAGTCACAATAAGACATACCATATATAGCAAGCGTATTGCTTGCTTGGTTTTAAAGTCATAATTTAATTTGATGTTGAAATTGTAAAATTTGTTTATATATTTTTATTTTAAATATATTATGGGAACATGTGAATTAATTTGAAATTAATGCAATGAATAAAAATTTAACAAAAGCACTCATTAAGCATTGTAACACTTGTTTTTAAGTAGTAAAAGGACTTGTAATTGGATTTGAATTTTTTTGAAAATGACATTTTTTGTTAATTTCTTAAACATAAACCTTGATAAAATAGTATGAAGAAAATTTAAAGATTGAAAAAGTAGTCACAAAAGTAGTCAAGAAGTAGGCATGTGTGGCTCGTTTTATCCCATTTGCACCCATTACCCTCTTTGTAGCCTGTTTGGAAACTTGCCTCCATCTTTCAAATATCCATAAGCAAAGTTGGATGCATTATGGGCATGGAGATCATCTTGCATAATGGAACCCCAAACCTTGCTTTTGAATGAAACTTCATCTTCAACCTTTCAATCCATGACAAGTTGGTTACCTTGTGGTTAACTTATGTAGAGATAATCTACTTGTCAAAATGTTGTGGGTTTGTAAGGTCTTCAAGAATATACTCCATGTCATCTAACATGTACACACATTTACAAATATCATATTTTGGGTTTATAGTTTTTTGAAGATGATTCAAATCCATGTTAAAAGTTGCTCAAATTGATATGATGTAATAACCAAAAGATTTAAAATAGAAAAATAAAGTATGATTGGTTTCAAACCCTACCATGGTTTTTTAGCAGCTTGGAAAGAAGATTAAGAATTTAAGATAGAAAGGCATTATTCCTTGGGTTTCTTAAAAAAAAGTTTTCAATTGCAATTTTGGAGCATAAATTATTACTAAAATATCTAGAGCTACACAAATTGTCATTGGCAACAACTTGCAACAAGTTAATCACAGTGGCCTTACTTTTCACTTTTCATCATGCACTTGTGCCTACCTACTTTGAAAATGAAAACAAACAAAACCCTAAAGTATTTTAGTATACATTATTTTCAATGTTTACTATTTTTTTTCATAATTTTTTCGTTTCAAGCTATTAAGCAAGCTACAAACTATAAATAAATAATGAATAAGTTAAATCTTAATTAACTAATTTTCAATTAATTACCTGATTATTCATACTTACCAATCAAGAATTATGGTAAATAAAAAATAAATATTAACTAATTCATATTAATGTAGCTTATAAAAATATTAATTAAAATTTCACAACGTCAATTATCTAGTTATTACTAATGATTAATTAAATCCTATTTAGTTCATAAATTAATGTTTATTAGTCAATTTATAACTTATTAAAATTTAATTAAATACTTCAATTATTATTTCAACTAATATTCAATTAATTATTTCAAAATTTTCATTTACTAATCAAGAGTTATGGTAAATGGACAATAAATATTGGTTAATTAATAGTTCTATAGCTTATAAAATATTAATTAAAATCCCACAAATTCAACTATCTAGTTATTAATAATGATTAATTAAATTGATTTCATATTTAGTTCATAAGCTCAAAATTAATGTTTGATCATTAGTTTAAATATTCTTTAAAGTTGATTAATACTTCAATTAACATTCAATTAATTATCTCAAAAAAAAATTTACTAATCAAAGGTTATGGTAAATAGATAATAAGTATTAGTTAATCAATAGTTATGTAACTAGTAAAATATTAATTTAAATCTCACAAACTCAATTATCTCATTATTAATAATGATTCATTAAATTGATTTCCTATTTAGTTCATAAGGTCAAAATTAATACTTAAATTTTATTAATCAATTTAAAATTTGTTAAAAGTGATTTTATATTTCAATTAGTAATTCAATCATCATTCAATTAACTATCTGATAATTCGTATTCACTAATCAAGAATTATGGTAAATATATAATAAATATTAGTTAATTAATAATTGTGCAACTTATAAAAATATTAATTAGTTGTTAATGTTGGTTGGAACTATTTTACAATCACAAATTAGCATTTTTCTTTTAGTGGATGGTGCTACCTAATTACACCAAATATTAAAATAATAACTCCCCTTTTTGTTGCAAGAATGGGACTATGGTGATGGCAAGGAACTTTGCTCCCACACATGCCTGCTTTGAAAACAAAAACATGCATATACCTATTGACGATGTTGGCACCCACGTTGTGGTTACAACAAAGGTATAAAGAAAAAAAGGCTTGGAAGCTTGCTACTTGGGCAAATTGTTGTCAACACTAAATTAAGTTAAACTTCAATGAAACATGAATAAACAAAAGATAAAGAGAAAAACGACAAGGTAGTTCCAATCAACTTGTGGAAAATCTTGGCTCCCCTTGAATTATCACTAGTGATGGTTTTGTTTTCCATCTTCTTATCGAGCAAGGAATGCCCAAAAAGAAACCAAAGACCAAGAAGCCCACCTTATCAAATACTTTAATCCTACATTATTAACTAATATATTAATTATGTTATTTATAAAAAATTGAGAATTTACAAAAATGACATTATTCTAAAATTATTTTACATTAAGATTTTTTTTTAAATGATGAATTTTTGAAATATACCATTTGTTGACTTAGAGTCCTCAAATTCGTCATCAAAAAAACTCAAATTTGATTTATCCACTTTAAAATGTGAAAGCAAAAAGGATGGAATTAAGCTTTTATCTCATACTATCGTTAACAACAATTTAGAATTCTTTGCATTGAATCAAAGCTTCCCAAAACCAAACAGAAAAACCCAACATAGTTGTACACCTTATTGGAAAAGGAAAAACCATATCAACCTAAAACAAAAACCATCTCAAGTTAGTACATTCTCCAAGACCAATCACCCTACACCTTGACCAAGTGTTTTAAAACACACTTGCAACATGGAACTTGGCATAGACCTCAATTAAAATGTTGGTTTGACCCAATCCATATTACATGCATTTCCAACAAATGATTGAATAGGAATCTGGTAGATTACAAAAATGACAAGTGGCAATGTCCAAAATTGTGGATGCAATTCCCAATTTGCACATCCTCCTCCTCTACATAACCCCCAACCTCATTGGGGAATTCCATATCAAAAACATCTAAAAGATTTCCCTCAACATCCCCAAACACATCCACATTTTGAAGCCCATCATCCTCAACATTAACACAAGGATTGTCAAAGCAATTTTTAATCAAAAGGACTAGGAGGTCCAAATTCTTCACCCCAATGTGACACAAAAAAGATTAGTAAGGATTCATCCAATAAAAAAATCCTATCTATTTCAATTTGGCTACATGGGATGCTTTAAATTGCTCTTGCTAAATATGCAAAAGTTGGGTCCCCACACCATTGCCATCATTTTGCCCTTGTGATGATGGCATGTTTTCACTAACAACATGAAGATTCCTAAAACATGGAGCTAGAATATGAGCATGCTCAAATTCAACATGTCATTTCATGGAACCAATCCCACAAGACTTGTACCCACAAAAAAAAAATTCCCCCATTTTTTTCTTCTCAATCAATTTGGGAGGCACTATATTATGAAGGAAAATTGTACACCTCATTTTTTGCACTTTAATTATCACCATTTTTGAAACATTCTTGGCATCTAAACTTTTGCAATTGGCACACAATCAAAACATTGATTAATGTTCAACTATTTTGGTGACACCATCAACACACATATATATTGGATGATAAAATGTCTTAGAAGATGGATGAAATGTAACCTTGTTTGCAACTTTGTTGTGACTATCTTTCTCAACTAGGCTAAACAACTAGTAGGCAACTTTAATTTTAGGGCTTTCATCGCTATTTACAACAAAGAATGCCCAAGGGCTTGACTTGCAATTCCAAGTAGCCCAAAAATTGGCTTGTATTTCCACCACTACAATGTTGTAACACACATAAAAGATGTCTAAAAACATTTAAATTGACCATGCACATTCATGAATAGAAAACCATGAACCAATTTTTTTTAAACTAATGGGGTGAACAAGCTCACTTGAAAAAAAAAAACAAAGGCAACCTATGAGGGACTTTACTCCTATTGTTGCAACCTTGTAACACACATGAAGACAAGTTTAGGAACATATTTTGACCTTGAAAAGAAGAAGGTGGCCATGAGCAAAAGCAAACCATGGAAAAGAAATACCTGGGAATGAACAAGTTCAATTGAAAAAAGTGGTGATGGTGATGGTGAAAACAACTTATGTTTCTTTCTGTTGTTAGAATGTTACAACACACATAAAAGATGACCAAAAACACTTAAGTTGACCATTCACATTCATGAATAGAAATAAAATACCATGATCTAAAATAAAAGGAACAAGGGGGCAAGTAAGCACACCTAGAAAAAAAAACAATGGTAGCATGTGAGTTGGGCTTTACTTTTACCGTTGTAACCCTTCAACATGTAAGAAAATAAACATAAACAAAATTCGATCTTAAACAAAAAAAGATGATCATGAACAAAAGAAAATCATGTACCAAAAAAACATTCACTTAAAAAAATGACAACAATGGTGAAAATGACATGTCTTTCACTACAATGTTGCAACACATATAGATTATGAATGGGAACAAAAGTTGACCATGCACATTCATGAATAGAAAAAGAAGACCATGAACAAAAAAAAAGGAAAATTGGGGCAAGCAAGCTTTACTTGAAAAGAAAACAATGGCAACTTGTGAGTTGGTCTTCACTCTTGCCATAACAACCTTAACACAAGCATGAAAACAACATGGACAAAATTTGACCTTGAAAAAAAAAACATGGGAAAAAAATCACTTGGGGTGAGGAAAGTTACCTAATAAAAATGACAACAACAATGGTGAAAATAATTGGGGTGACAAGTTGGGTTGCACTTTGGGGCTACTACAACATTATAACTCCTTTGCAACAAAAAAAGGCATGTGGAACACCACAAACTTCAATAGAAAATGAACCTGAAATATGTAGAAGATAACCTTGACCAAATAAAAAATAAAAAACAATGGAAGCACAATGGTGAATGAGCCCACATGAAAAATAAATGACAATGACAATGAACTGCGTTGTGTTGCCATTGTTGCACAATGTGTTGCACAGTGGTGCATGTTGATGTTGTTACACAATACTACTATTACATATTACTACGCATTGTTACCATTGCATTACTACATGTTATCATTGTTACACAATTGTAGCTCTTTTTTCCACGACACAAAAAGTGGGGAACACAAATAACATCACAAACTTCAATATAAAACAACCATGACCAAAACAAAGAAAACAACAAGGGAACGATGGTAAACTTGTTCATTTGAAAAAAAATGACAAAGGCCAACAAGAAGGTGACGTGCTCCTATTGAAACATTTCACCCAAGTGCGTGAGATTCATAAGCAAAGCAAGCTCCTAAGCTTGCAACAAGCAACAATTATGTTGGGTAGTGCACTCCACACAACTTCAGAAAACTCGCAAAGAACTAGATCCTAGGATTACCCTCTTTTACATTTACATGACCCATCTTTTTTTATACACAACCATGTAAGTGTAAGTGTAGCACACAACACCAAAATGTGTCTTTCATGACTAGGACATTTTCAAATTATGTCTTAATTTAACTATGTAGTCATATGTTCATTAGTCATATACCTTTAGTCATCTTTACAACTACATTATGACTACATGACTACAAGGTAGGTATCTAAGGTGGGTACCTAGATAATATGTATCTAATTTAGGCAGTACCTTAGTTAAATACATATTAACTAGGTACCTACTTTAAGTACCTAACTATTAATAGGTACCTAGGTGAGTATGTACCTTGGTACATGTTTACCTACCTTGACTACTAGGTAGTAAGTATGTACCTACCATAACTAGGTACACATGTATTAGTTACTTACCACATTACCTTGTAGGTACATACTACAAACTAGGCAGGTATTTATTTTAGCTTGGTAGGTAGTATTAATACTAGTACATAGGCCTATACCTAGGTTATACATAAGATATCTAAGCTATATTTAGGCTATCCTAGGCAATGTAGGTTATGCCAATGTTATACCTAGGGTTATACATACATTATGTGAACTATATATAAGTTATGTACGGCTATACCCAGGCTATGTAAAATTATAGTTTAATTATATTTAAATTATGTAAGGATGTACCTAAGGCTATACCTAGGTTATGTGAGGTTATAATTTGACTATCACTACAAGGATTTTACATATTAATAACTTTTTTTTAAACTATTTTTTAGTTGTAAATGCCATATGCGATTACAATTTGTTTTAGTCACCTTAAACAATTCACATAAATGTAATTGCATTATTTATATAAATAATTTAATTTAAATATGTAAAATAAAGTAATTATTTTTGTGTATATATAATTAATTTCATCAATTTCAACTTATAAGTTGTTAACGCATGTCATTACCCAATGTTGTCTAATTATCTAATTCCAAATATGAATAAAAAATATTCTCACCTCTAAAACAAAAGATAGATATGTATGTTTAAAATCTCACATATTTTCATATATAGATGATTATGTATTCAATTTTTCTCCCTCTTTGCTGGTTATGAATAGATGATTATTGAATGCTAAAAAATCATGGATATGCATTCCCAGTCTATCATGTCTCACTAAGAATGTCAATTAAGGTTTAAGGTTTTGAGTTTAAATGCATATCCTTTAAACCTTAAAAAATCACAAACCCTAAAAATTCTTCCTAAATATGTATAAAATTTTTAGTTATGTCTAAAGCTCCCATATATATAGTTTTATTTTATTTTATTTAGTCTACATGGGTGAGCCAATTAAGAAGGCTATGCACATTCTGTCTTTTAAGTGGTCAAAGGCCAAAGATTAGGTTGTGTTACCAATAGCCCATTTTTTATAATTTTATTTAGTATTTTTGTAAGATGTTTTAACCTAGTTGGGAAAATCTCAATGGTTTTTTGCCCTAGATCTTCAAGCTAGGTTTTGGCAAATAAGCATGGCTTTAGAGGATACAAGAAGTACTTGCTTGTTTATAAAACACATGTTTTAAAATTGGCCTATGATGCCTTTCAACATGAAGAATGTTATGAACACATTTTTCAAAACCATGTGAGAGGTGTTCAAAGAATATATGGACAAGTTCCTAGTGTTTGTGGATGATTTTAATATTCACAATTTAACATGGGTTAATCATTTAGAGCATCTTCAATATGTGTTTATGAGGTTTTAAAAAAAACCTTAAAACCAACCTTAAAAAATGTGAATTTGCCACTTGGATTTTATCAAAATTTTGGTTCATGTATGGTTAGTAGGGAGGGAACACATCTAAATCCTAGAAATATTTAAAGTTATTATTAACTTTTCTATTCGTACATTCATCACAAATGTCAAGACACTTCATTTTGGGACTATAAAAACCATGTAGAAAGTTATTCACATATTGTTGTCCCTTATTTTGAACAAACCAAAACAATTATGTTTTTATGTGGAGTTATGGATATAAAAAACCATTTGAATTGCTAAAAGAAGTTCTAACAAAGGTACCCATGTACTAACTATGCTTAATTTCATAAAACTATTTATATAAGTTATGATTGGGATAACATGGACACCACGAACAAAAAAATGGATATATGGACATGATGGCATCTATTTTATAGTGTTGAATGGAATACAACTCTATAGATTGCAACAAACAAAATTTGGCTAGTGTGAAGAAAAAAAATTAAATTATTATTCACATGGTGATCATTTATTCTTGAAGGAACTTATGGTTCCAAAACCTAATGAAAGGAGACATATTGTTGAAGATATGCATCTTGAAATTGGTAATTTCAATTAGTAGTACACCCTTGCAAAGATTTGCAAACAATTCTTTTGGCACACTAGGATTGAAGAAGTCAAGATGGTGGCGAGGGCATGCACCCAATGCTAGTCGGTGAAAAAAACTAGGAGCATCAAATTTGACTCTTAGGAGTTCAAATAACTATTTGGGTTTTTTGACCCAAACATTTGAAGATGAGGAGGATCAACAATTGTTGGCAAAATAATGATCAACTAAATGAAGTTGATTATGAAGTTGATTATGAGATTGCATGGGAAAGTTTTGGAAAATGTTGGCCAAACATTAAAAGACAAAAATTGATGTATGGAAAGGGAAACAAATGTTTATTGGATTTAAATAAAGGGAATGTTTTTGAGTTTATTTTTTGGTGTGTAAGGTTGGTGATGGCTATTATTTTGGCATTGGAAATTATGAGAGCTTATCATGATGGATTGTGTGATAATGTTGCATGGTGTTGGTGTGCAAGTTTGAATAAATAGAAAATATGTTTCATTGGTTGCAACAAGAATTTTATTACCAAGGAACATCTATACTTCTATGTTTATATTGTGTTTTGAGTATAATGAAATGTTAGACATAAGTGAACATTTCAAGTTTTATATTCAACTACAAAAATAACTTTGTTATTTTGCTATGTAATCATATCAAGTACGTAAGCTTAACCTGAATAATAGAAAAGGAGCCCAAACAAATGATGAAAAGATTATAAACTTTCCTCAAGTTTTTTGAAGACATGTGGGGATTTGCGTAAGAAATTTGGGAAGAGTGAATTGTGAATGTGTTTATGTTGATGTTGGCAACAAGGCTCCAAAGAGACTTGTGGACACCACAATGTTCAAAACTTGGGTCTAGTGCAACTCAAAGTATTTGTGACTTGGCTAAGCAACTAGCCAAGTACCTCAAGTTGCTAAACCCAAGTTTTGTTACAATGCGCATCGTGTAATTGTTTCATAAGGATTTGTATTTACGTCTATTCTTATTATGGAAAAAAAGAAGGATACGATGTATAGGGTTGTTACAAGTTGTGTAGTAATCTAAGAATATATATGGAGTCGTATGTAAAGGAGATTTAATTATGTCAAGAACATAAAAGATTATGTGAAATTATTTAATTTGGATTTGTAATGTCGAGTGAAACTATGAAAAGGTGTGTTGGAATCTTGTTATGTTAGTGGTATGTTAATGGTATGAAAGTTGAAACATCATTGTTGGGTTGTCATGTTAAAGTTGAAAAGTCTTGTGTACTATTGTAGTTCAATGTGGGCATTGTCATGGGGTTGGGATAAGAAAAACATTCATAATCAATAATGGGATGTAAGTGAGGGTTTGATTTGAGGAGCTTCTCAAAATTCACCTTGAATCTAAATTGATAGAAGGTATCTTTGAAATTTCATTGGCAAGATAATAATTATTGTTGTGTAAGTTTTTATGCATCAATGCAAAATGAGGTGTTTGTATTGTGTTTTTGAATTGGTGGGAATATGTATCATGCATAAATATATTCCTTTTAGGGTACAATTCAACATTGCATGTTAGTTGTTTGTGAATGAATTTGTTTTTTAGTATTGAATCATTTTTAAAATTAAAAATTTTTTTTGGCTACTTATTCAAAACCAAATATAAAGATCCAGTGGTTTTTACTATTTCTTTTTTACTTTCAGTGATTGAAACCCCCAAAACTCACTTTGTTTTTAAAAACGATTATTTTTGGAAAAAAACCAGTAAAAAAAGGATGCGAGTCCAATTATATTAAGAAATCTTTTGAGGGTTCTACCAATGAAGGAACATTAATCATCAATCAAATTTGCATGTAGTGGATTTAGTAAAAAAATAGTTACAAAACTAATGTGACATGATTAGACTAGTTTTAGGTCAAAAGTTTTTAGAATGCATAGTGGAAAAAACAAAGCAATTGCCCAAATCAATAGCTAGCTTCCATCTCTCAATCACTCCTAACACACCATGAAATGAATTTTGAAAGCCCCAAGCATGCCAATTCTACCTTTGAAGGGAAAAAAGTCATTAATTTCATCGAGGCCACCTTCCTTAGAAAATATTAAAGGAAATGAGGATGTGAGCAAAGAAATGAAAAAAATTTGATGTAAAAAATGATAATGTAAATGAACTTATTATTAGCCTCCACCCAAACTATGGGTCCTAGATGATGTTGATGCAATTGGAAGTTGGCAACAACTTGGGGTCATGTAATATGTGATGTTTAATTCTCGATTGAGGAAATTGTGCACTTGCCAATGGTTTTCAAAAGAAACTTAACCAACCACAAACAATGGATGCATATAATAGGACCTATGGGCACATTGGTAAATACATTTGTCAATTGGTTTTTTCTTTAAACCCTAAATCCTACTCAAATGGAACAAATGTTTTGGACTTACCTTGCCCTCACTCTTTCTTTAAACCCTAAACCCTACTCAAATGGAACAAATGTTTTAGTCTTACCTTGCCCTTACTCTACCCAACCAACTAATAAAATATGTTTGAGATGAGAGAACCCACTCATACAAGAACCCTCCCTTAGAACATAAAACAAGATTTCCTTGTTGTTGACCACCTTGTAAGTAAGGTTCTTGCATAGTCTTCTTCTTCCTGCCCAAGAAGGCATGGTCCCATATGATGAAGAGAAAGGAATCCAGGCCACGCTTTTACAACTCAGTTGTAGGCTAGTGAGTGTTGGAGAAGGCATTTCACATGGGTGCTAGGCTCTAGCTACTTTAGCTTAAGCTCAGTCTGCTCAGCTCCAGCAGTAACCTGTGAACTCACCAGTGTTTGTAGTTGGTATCATCAGAGACTCTGTAGTAGCGTACAGGGGAGTGACCGTCGTGGAGGTGAAGCAAGAATGCTCCTCCTGATCAGTTTTTTTTGTGACTTGTGACATGACCACAGGTCGGGAACTGAAGTCGCTTTGCAGCATTTAGCTGGACTGTTATTGGTCCTCATCGCCAGCAACACGTGGGAGTCGAAGCTCTGACGATCGTTGCTGAGTATTTCTTATCCTGCCGCGGATCTAGACAAGGTGCCCTCAGCCCACGGGAATAAAGTGTCAGAAAACAAGTGGCCACTGCCGTAAAGTCTGAGCCTTAGTTCAGAGTCGCTTTCCAGCGGATCTAGACAAAGTGCCCTCAGCCCACGGGAATAAAGTGTCAGAAAACAAGTGGCCACTGCCGTAGAGTCTGAGCCCAAGTTGAGAGTCGCTTTCCAGGATTCGCAACTTCTGTTCATGCTTTTAACTCTTACGGACCATCGTGGCAGCGTCTGAATGTCCGCTCCCCTTCTTTTGTCTGCTTTTTATACTCTCTTCTCCACCCTTTTCTAGATTTTAAAAAAAATGCTCCCAAGGCGCAAGTGAAATGATTCTGTGTGTATCTTAATGTCTCTACCCACATATGCTGGCTGGTAAGGTGCAAAATTGTTCCTCATTCTCCCACAATTCCTGGACAAAAGAGGAAGGTTCAGATTTTACATGCTTCTTTGGCAGGGAAACAATGAGAATGTTGAGGACATACACTTGTTGGATGCTAAAGGTTTGTGTTGGTCACTACTCTGAATATTGTATTCTGGAGTGTGCCCGGTATCATATACAACATTTGTGCCTGGTGAGGTGTCTGTGAGGAATTTGGGCAAGGGGGGAGAGTGAGATTGAATTTCTGATTGGGCAGCTTAAACAGACACCGTGGCCTGTACCCAACACACTCCTTTACCTCGTGGTTTTCAGGTGGATTTGCTGCATGGTCACGTGGTCATGTGGATTTTGCAGACAGGTCTTGTACATAACAGGTCTTGGCACCTGCCCCAGCCCAAGTTAGGTCTGGTAGACCCCCCAGAGGACCCCTCCATTCTACTATGTAAGGGAATTCAAAAGAAGCAGAAAAGGCCATAGGCAAAACATCATTGCAGGGCTGCCCTGCCTGAGGAGCAGGGAGTTCCTGAAATAAGCACCACCAAGGCAGACCCTCATTCTACGGAACGCCCCACTCCAGTGGCATTCCCTGATGTAAAGCACTGTGGCTGCCAAAACAAAATCCACTCTTTTCCCATGATACACAGCAGCTATCTGATGGGTATCACAGGAAAAGAAAACAGACCACCCACTCATTTTCCAAAAGACCCACAAATTTT
>Ga0209208_10005158_pt1 | contig 18262 bp, 13 predicted proteins | sample S1TSphfallax_3_FD_187694 | JGI IMG/M metagenome (GOLD analysis project Ga0209208, IMG submission 187694) | Host-associated microbial communities from peat moss isolated from Minnesota, USA - S1T2_Fd - Sphagnum fallax MG (SPAdes) (version 2) | ecosystem: Host-associated > Plants > Peat moss >... | reverse complement strand
TTGTGAATCACAAGGCATTGTTTTGAATCAAACACCACAATGTAATTTTGACTTACTATTTTGCTCATGTTCAACAAATTCTTCTTCAGCTCAAGTATGTACAAAACATTGGCAATGTTTTTTATTTTCCCTAATGGCATCTTGACATGAATGTTTCCCTTTCCAACAATATCATGGGATTGCACTGCTTAGTTTTTACGTTAGAGATATAACAAAGTTGTGTTACATTGGTCAAAGTTGATTTATCACTAGTAACATGTCCCAAAACACGTAAATCTAAAGAAATCTAAAATACCATTGATGATATAACTTTCCCTCTACACTAGCTATAACTACTTCAAATAGTTCCTCCACATTAGAGTCTTTTGGTTGGAGTTGTTCGGAAGGTATTATGATTATTTGCATATTATGATGTTCCCACTATTTATGAGGTCTTCATCTGACTTACAAATGTTTGTTTCACATTCTCAACAATCATTCACAAAATGTTCAAATTTCCCACAATAGACACAAATGCCTAGTTTGTAGCATGGACCAATTGGTTGCCAAAACATGGCTCCCTTGTATTGGGTTAGAGATAATATCTTTCAATGATTTAATGTCCTAGTTTAAGGATCTTTGGTTGTCCTTATGCTATAAGTTCCCCATAAGTGTTTCAAATGGCAATGTGGTGTCTATGCTAGTGATATGCCTGAATGAAGGATTCACAAGAACTAGGCAAGGCATTTAACAAGATCTCCACCAAATTTTCATCATTAATGGGCATCCATAGTTATTAGTTGTGACTTTAGTGTCTTAAGTTCTTGAAGGTATCCTTTTTAGTCCAATTTTTTAAAAATATTGTTTAATTTTCACAAACAATTCTTCAAGTGAGGAAAAATATTCTTGGGTGTTATTGGTAGGAACATCACACTTTCATTTTATTGAACCTATCGAACTTTGAAAAAATGTAAATAAAATATAAATAAAATATATCATTAAAGTGAGTATTTTTATTGATTTGTATAAATGAAACTTATAATTATATAAAAAATATTTTTATTATGATTTTCTCATGATTAAATTTGAAAAAGGTTATAAAATAAATAAATAAATATTTATTTATTTTTTTGAATTTTTTTTTTGTCAAGAACACAAATTTGAAACATGTTTTGATTAATTTTTTTGTTTTGTTTGAGATAAATTTTAATTCAATTTTGATAAAAAAGTCGGTTCAACAATTAAATTCCAATGATGGCTCCAAGAAAACTTAAAAACCCCTTTCTTCAGCCTAATTTTCACCAGTCCAAAAACCCTAGAGCCTGACCTATAACCTAGACCTAAACCTAACTAAATCTAAGAACCCTACTTGAAATGCAGGGAGATTTTCCTCAAAATTTTGGCCAAAAAATTCTGAGAAAACATGGAATTTGTGAAGGAATACTCCTTTTTTAAATTTCTGAGGTTGAAAATTTGAGAAAATTCTTGACAAAAGAAATCACTGGGTTATTGCATCAATTAAATATTTCAGGGTTTCTATAAACGGCATTTTGGGGGGTGTTTTAAATAATTTTCCAGACTTCCAATCGGACCGTTCAGATCAAATCAGGGAGACCACCGTTACGGCTGAAATGGGCGTTTGTGTCGGACCGGACGGTTCTGAAGTATAGAGAGCGCCATGCACAAAACCTCGTCTTTCGCCTTCTCTGCACTGGTCCCCGCCAAACCCTCTTTGGCTTTTCTGCGGCTTTTCCCCATCGCTACATGTGTGTCAGTAGTTCTGCGTCTCCCCTCGACGGTAAACGCATTGCGCCAGCACCTGGGCGTCCGCTTGTGACCATCCAAACAACGGTGACTTCTTCGTTCTGTGGAGCTACGTGCTGAAGGTAATCTTGAAGAGCTTCCTAAACTTTTATGGTGAGAGAGGGCTCCATACTCGTCTTTAGTGATTATGCAGTTTGCGGTGGCCGAATCTTTTGCTTAAGTTTGGTTTCCATTCGATATCAAGAGTTACAACTCGATTGCGTTTACTCTGTGCAAGTATCCAGAAGGTATTCTCGAAAATCTGTCGCTACCTAATAATGAACTTTGTTGTGAATGGAGTTGAACATATGCTTCTTGAGGAGCGTTGAAATGACCTACTGACAAACTAACTTGATTTTCGTTGCTTTCTTTGTGATCGACTGCAAATGCCGTAGGAGGATAACCTCTGGAAAGTTTGTCGATTTATTTATTTTCCAAGTAGATTTGCTTCCATTAGCTTCAATTTCAATTTTTGGGGAGTGGGAGACGTGTGATACACATAGCGATTTCGGAACTTTGGTCGTAATTCCAGTTGACTTTCAAGCAGAGTTCAGGGGATTTGGAGCATGTGAGATGAATTGCTTGATTCGGCAAAGTCCTGTTGTGTGTTCCGTGATATGTAGTTGGATCTGAAGTGTCTATAACCTTCATTTCCGGTCATCTCCCAATTGGATTCCGGTTGTCTTAAATACTCAGTACTTATGGGGATATTCGGTAACAGACATCGGGAAAATTTCTGCATTACCGTGAAATTTTTGACAGGGGTCAATGAGATTTGAATCAAATTTGATGCTTGTTTGGCTGTACAATATACCTATGTTTGGTGAAGTTGACTTGACTCTGATGTGACTGGTCCCACTTAAGCTTCATTTCTTATTGAGGTTTCAATTTGTTAGCCTAGTTCACATGAGGGTTTATGTTGGAAGACGTCATGAAACTAACTTCTAGCCTAAATGTGTGCTCTTTGCGCTGAATGAAATTTTATTTGTATATCACTGCCTATGCAGGTGCAGTTCTCTGCTTGATTGAGAAGGTTTTGAAGCAAGATGTCAGAGCAACCACCTGCAGATGCAGCTGTGGCAGAGACTGTGGCTGCAGTAATGAATAATGCAGCAAACATTCCTGCCAATCAGCCTGCCCCTGCTGATAAGTATGCAAGCACTCCTCGACCTTTTGGCAGGAAACAGCCTGTTCACCAGGTTCTTGGTGGTGGTACAAGTAAGCTTCCCCTGTATTCCTTTTGACATCTGGCACTGATGATGTGTTCTGGTGCTTGGCAACATCATTTTCTGATTTAGTTTTCTTGGTGTTGGAATCAAAATTCAGCTACTTTTGCTCTGATGCTTTAATTTGCAGAACTGTAGTATATCAGTAGGTGGTGGACAGCAAAAATAAAACAGGAATGACAAATCCAAGTGATGTTCTCTATTTAGGTGTGAATTTGTGTGTATTGTTGACTTCCACACATTCTTTTGTGTGGAAGAATCTCTTTGTCTGGTTGCATGTTGCTTAACAGGTTATTTTCAAGCCTTGAAAACCATAATGACAATCCATCCACCCGTTTGGAGTACCCAGACATAGAGAAGTTGATGCTTTATCTTTTTCTCTATCCCTTTCCCTTTGGCTTAGATGCTATCTTGTTCAGGTACAAGCTAAAGTGAAAATGAAGCTTCTGGTCACAAGCTTATTGCAGATTGAATGAGGATACTGTTGTTTTTTTCAAATTAGCCATGCCTTCTGAATGCAAGTTAACATCATGATCAATTTCCATAGCTTCTGGGCATACAATAGAACCTCTTGATGCAGATTTCTGTACAATTGCTTACACCAAGTTTTGAGCAGATTGTTATATACTTTTATCTTGCCCTAATACTGGGAGCTGATGATGTCAGAGGGAGTAATGGCAGGGAGTCATTGCCATTCACCAGGAAGGTGGTCGTATCATACTTTGGGAATAACACTCACAAAGTTACAATGCCACTCATTCTGTTTGTGTTTGTGTGGCTGGAACTGACACAACACTTGTTTGGTTGGGTTACATGTTTTTGTGGAGTTCTCTCTGAAATCAGGCTAATATTTTATGGTTTTTAGAGAAGAGTGGGAAGCAGTGGGAAAGATAGTAAATTGATGTTTTCTCAAAAGGATGTGGCACAACCACTCTGTATGGTAATCTGGGACTGAATACCCTTGCAGCTGCTGATGTGCTACTGTGGAGGAAGAAGCACCTTTCTGTCGGTCTCTTCGTGGGAGCAACTCTTGCATGGATTTTGCTGGAGAAGACAGGATATACAGTGTTGTCAATTGTCTCTAATGTTATACTGTTTCTGGTGGTTATCCTTTTTGTATGGTCAAATGTGGCAGCTTTACTTAACAGGTCCTTCTCCCAGCACTGATCATACTCTTGTTGGTTCTTATCAAGGATGAAATAGTGTTCCTGAGCTCTTTTGACTCTGTATGGTTCATGAAGAGGAATGTATCTAATCAAAGCCCTGTTTGGGGTTCACAGTTTAGAATGTGGGAATTTTGTGGGCTTGCTGGTGGATAAAGGCTTGTTGATTTGCTAAGGTTTGTTGTATTTGTACAGGGCCCCTCCTCCTTTGCCAGAGCTGTCTTTGTCTGAGGATTTTGTCCTCAGTACAGCTAGCTCAGTTCGCCTGGAATTAAACAAGGCTTTGGCAATTGCCCATGATGTAGCCCTTGGCAAAGATTTCAAGCTTTTCTTGAAGGTGCTTGATGTGAATCAGACTTTTCCCTTGACAAATTTGTTGCTGTCAATTTAGTCAAAAACTTGGTTATACTTTCAAGCCATTGTTACCAATCTGGGAATGTTCCTGTGCTATGTAGGTTATTGCTGTGTTATGGATTGTCTCCACTGTTGCCAGCTGGTTCAACCTCTTGACTCTCATCTATATTTGTAAGCAGTCTATTGCCCAATCTTTCTAGGTTTTGTTGCCCTTTAATTTGGAAATTGGTCATAGAATTGGCTAACGCAAAAACCATTTCATGGTTGTAAGAAGGTTTCATTTCAACTTTTCCATGTCTTGAGTTTCTGTTTGAATCTAGTTCAAATTGCCCTAACAATAGTGAGACAACATCTGTTATTGTCTAATTCTGACCATGTCCCCCTGCTCTTGGAACCAGGTATTGTCTTGGCTCTGACTCTGCCATTTATTTACGATAAGTATGAGGATGTTATTGATCATCATGCAAATAGAATAAGTGAACAGGCGCAGGCTCACTACAAGAAGCTGGATGAGAATGTTTTCAGCAAGATTCCCAAGGCCCCTGTGAAAGAGAAGAAGATCCAGTAGGTGGGTGAAGTTGAGTTTAGACTGAGCTACAGATTCATGGGCTGTTCTTGAGGGTTTCTTCTATAAATAACAATCAAAATACCCTGGAGACACAGGTTGCTGTGCTCTTTCCTTCCAGAGGTCCCATTGTGTATAGAGAAGTTTGACCATGTCTTGCTTTTAATCCACTATAAAATTATTGTATTGTAAACATCAAGATATGGATGTGTCCAGCAAATCTTTTTAAGTGTTGTATCAGTGTGGGATACAATTAGAGCACAAGACTAGGCTGAGATCCCAGCAGCAGCCAAACCAGTAGGAAGATCAGCTCATGTGCTCTGCTGCCAGCATCAGGTGGAAACCCCTTGTGCACACTGAATTCAAGTTGACTTCTTGGTGTGCCTTAATGAACATTGGCTTGTGTCACCAGTCTGGATTACACTGAAATTCTTATAATCTGGTTAGAACAGTATTACCTGGATACTGATACATCCACTTGGTCTTGTTTCCCTTATGGAGAGGACAACTTCTGACCCAAGATCCTTCAAACAAATTTAGACAATAGGAATTCATTATGATCACCACGTTTGGGCCTCCTTTCAACAATTGGGCCTCTTCCCATGCTTTTCAGAAAGTAATGAAATCTATCTATGAAGCAAGGTAGTTTCTTTGTTTTGTTTGTACTGATGAGATCCACTGAACTGGGATGCTTCAGATTTTCAGTCTTGGTGTCTTTGGAAAGCTCTCAAGGAGGAGGGCTGCATCAGCTTGGTTCCATGGCATTTGGAGTTGTGCTGTAGAAGTTCTTCAATGATGAAGCTAAAAATTCTGGAAGAATTGGAGTGTGCCATTGGTGTTCTTGGAAAGATCTTGATGAGCAAGATTTAATGGAATTTATTTGGCAAGATTTGGATTCAGAATGTCAGAGATAGTGGCTTTAAAGTGATTTTTTCTGCTGAAAATTCCAAAAATTCCAAAAAACAATGTTTTGGAAGGAAAAATCAGTTGAGAACATGGTAACATTCCAAGGCTTACCATTCAATTCAAGCATGATGTCCTTTCATATTTGGCTGTTCAAAAAATTGTAACACAATGTTAACATGTTGAGTTTTCCTATTTTATAATGGGTTCACACTTGGGCCAATGGCACAGGCCACACTAATTTCAATAAATCTCAGTTTGAAATGCTGGAACACAGCATTTAATGCACAAATTCTCGAGGAATTATAGGAGCCGTATAGGTACAAGCAGTGAAGTTCAAGAGGAATCGTAGTAGTTGTATAGGTAGGACCAGAGAAAATATATGCAGGCACCGATGAATTGATGAATTATAAAAGACGGTGGAACTCAGAAAACCATAAATTGATGGTTTTCTGAGTTTTAATGGCACAGTTGAATGCTAATGTACTTGCAGGTTACTTTAAAATCTCACCCTGTTTCTGACCAAACTCAGGGTTCTGGTGCTGTCTCTTCCTAACTGTACAGATGCCATCTGTTTGAAGCGCATCTGCTGGGCTTAGGCAACTACCAATTGATGAATACAGTACCTCTTGTCACAAGACCCATAGCCACATATAGACCATCATTGAATTCCATAGACAGCAGAAGAGGGTGGGATGCAACGACAGCACAAGACTAGGCTCACAATTATTTGCTTGTGGATTTATATGAGAGACCAGTTGAAAGAGTAAGAAGAGAGAAGGAAAATAGTAGGGAAGGAAAAACAGAGGAGAGGAAGAGGAGATTCACATTTTATCTGTAGATGTCTTCACCCTCAGGCTAAATGATCTGAATGATGTGATCCATTTATACTGACTGGAATAAGGAATTGCCCTAGTTAAAATCCACTTACAGAAAATTATCAAACCTTACTCTGTGTGCAAGAGACTACACCATCACAAAACTGTTTAGAGAAGTCTTTTCAAGAATGGTGAGAGATCTTGATCTTGTTGAGTGTGTTTTCAGTAAATCCTCAATGCATAAAAACAGTTTTCATGATGCAATGTTTGAAATCTGCAGCAACCATTGCCACAAACCTGCCCAGCTAACTCCCAGCCCAAAAAAGCAAACAACCTCTCTGCACTCTACTGCCCAAGCTCAGCTTTCTTCTTTGCCCACAGTCTATCAAGGGCACTGTCAGCATCTCCCTGCAGACAAAAAATTGCAGCTATTATCAGCTTTGTTGTCAACTGTAGGTGTGTGCCTTCAACAAACATGTAAAGTAAGATCTGATGTCCATAGTCATACTGAGGACCAACTGAATAATAGATAACCAGTGTTCAAAAGGTAAAACCACACTAAATACACCACTCTAATGTACAGTGAGACCATATTCTTATCATGATTTCCAATGATAAACAAGATGATGCAACTGCGATACCTGGGCCCGAACATTGCCACAGAGAGCAAAGGTGGTGAACTGGCCAGTGTAGATGCCATTTGCATCTAGATGCCCAACATTCAGCTGGACTGATGCATGATCCTTTGATGTGATCAATCTATTTGTTGATGAACTGCAAGAACAATCACAATGAGTTCCATCTCTGTTTTCAAACTGCATGTCTTTTCCAACAGCTTTGCCAACATGTCCCAGACAGTTTTTGGCCTGGGACATGTAAATCTTGATATTAAAATCTGAATAGCAAATTTTGAAATTTTATTTCCTCAATTCAGGGTTCAAAACAAAAGGTAAAACCTCATGAAAAACTCAAAAGACAGTGAGCCCTTATCTCCAAAAAAGCCAAAAGAGACACCTCTTTCCAGCTACACATACAGAGACATGCAACTCTGGTCATCCACAGACTAACCCCTCTCCCTGCCTGTTCAGCTTGCCTCAACCCAACAATCACAATTGCACTTTTACATAACATAATGCACAAACCTACACCTGAAAAACCAGATACAACCCATGATTTCTCTCTAGCAAATTCCTGGCCAACCTGATGCAAGGGACAATGAAGTGTCTTTGCAATCTTCTAGGGTCCTATATACATGTACTCTAGCTTGGAGACAAGTACCTCTCATGAGAATTGAGAAACCTCCATTCTCACAACTAAGAAAGCAAGAACAAGGTCAAAAGAAGCTAGTGCAACCACTAATCTGCATACTGAGTTTCTGCTGCAAGTCCTGAAGCAATGGCAAGACTCAACCATAAGACTGGCAATTGACAAACATCAACACCAGGAGAAAACACAAAAAGAAAAGACAAGGGGAAAAAACAGAAGAGACACGCAGAAAAGGAAGACAGAAGAGACTGCAGAGGAAAAATATAGATCAAGTAGGCTTAGAGGGAGCTCCCCCAATTCTGAGACCCTAAATAAAATCATTTGGAAGACTCTGAATGGTATTTTCTATATTGAATAGACCTCTAGTCCTCTTTGACAGAATCTTTAGAGGGTTACGCATTTATTCTTTAGAAGGACGATAAAGACTGACCATCTTAGAAACAAAGAAACCTTTAGAACTAAGACGCCTCAGGAACCTGTAACATTGGCTACTGATACCGCCCAACTCAGCAGTACTAGAACATGAGGCGTACGAATCACCTCAATACCTGCATACTTCGGTTGAGAGCGTCTATAAAAAATATCACAGGATATAACCGTGAGGCCTTTGCTTTACTGCTAGATGCAAGAAGTTACAAGAGAAGCCTTTAGAAGCACAATTGAACTCACAATATGTTTTTGGGTATAAGCCGCTTGGAGACAAAGATGACTACGGATGCAGAACTTCAAAACCACCTAGGTTCCGTCTTCACTATCAGGACATGGCCTTTCAAGCTCCATACAATCAGCTTACAAATAGAAGTGGATAAGGAAAAGAAGGACAAACATGTCTAGTGCAAAAGGCAGCTGATGCACTTCACCCTTGATGTAGTTCAAAGGTTACTGGATTGATCCCGCTCAACAAACACATGGAAGCGCCTCTCTCTCTCTCTCTCTCAAAACTCTTCACAAACTCCCAAACATCACCCCTCAAAAAAACCCAACAACAATAACACAAAACACGACGCGAATATCTCCAGAAAGAGAAAGAGGGAATGAAAGAGGGAAAACTCACCACTTCCTTGGAATGTAGAGATCCACATTTTCGCCCTCCTCGTTCTGCATGATTGCAGACAGAAGAAAATGCTCTTCGCAGACGGAAAACGATTGGAGATGAAGCTGAAGGGCAAGTCGTTACAAACAATCAAAACAACTGCCAACCAAGCGGAACTTGAAAGAGACAAGAGTTAGGGTTTTGTTAGCGCCGCCGCTTCGGGCGAGGCCTCGGCACTATGTCCGAGGGGGATACACCACTTTGCCGGGCAGGGCAGCCCGAAAATGTTTGGCCTGTGTGAAGGGAAAAAAAAAAAGGTTTTGGGCGGGGTTCGAAGAGGTGGGAAGTGTGTCGTCGTGTCCAGGACGAAAGCCTCTCAAAGTGTATCTCTCGCTCGCTCCCATCGAAGTTGTCGTCTCCCTGAACACCTGTACCTTTCTCTCGGGTCCAGTTTCCGACAAGCAAGTTTGCAAAGATTTGTAGATGACAACCCAATTTCCCATTCCGCCAATATAGTCGAGAACCGTGCTATTGTTTTGTGAATTTCTTGATGTTCCTTTGGAGGAGAAGTTCTTTCTGTTGGAGGAGGAAATTGTCTGTTCGAGGTTAGAAGCTCACAAGAGTTGCCTAATCCTCAGTTGTTTGCTATTTTGTGAAATTTTTCCTGTTCCGAAAGGAATTGTTTGAGGTCAGAATGTTAGAAGAGGTGCACAATCCTCAGGTGTTGTTCGTGAAATTCTCGCCATTCCTTTTCAGCAAATGATGCTCTTGGCCTCTGCAACAATCTCATAGATATGTTTGTTCAAGCTCGCAAAGGGAGTGGTGGGTGACTGGGAAAGAGCAACAGGAAGAATGGAGGAAGATGAAGGACATAGATCATTGACGCAAAACCCTCTTATTTTCATCGCCCAGGCCAGACTTTTTCGGGCTGCCCTGCCCGGCGAATTGTTGTATCCCGTTGGGACATAGTGACGAGGTGAGCCGATGATGCCCGAGTCTGTTCTCTCCATCCAGCTTACAACCGGAGGTTCTTTACCCGGTTATCTGATCTCTGTGGAGAATGGGAGCGACGAGGGAAGACGAGGGATCTGGAAAGGAGGGCAAAAGGAGACGAGCGCCTAGAGCAATCTTGTCCTGAAGTTCTTGCGACGTTTGCCACATTCCAGTGTTGTGTGCAATCGGTTAGCCTCACACTTGCACATTGGGGGCCTTGACATGCGTTACGAAAGTTGGAAATTTGCACAAAATGACGGCAGGTTTTGAGAAGGTTGTAATCTGTTCTCGAGAATATTCCGGGTTCATTGTGAACCGGGTGTTGATGATGCACAATGATCAACGAGGGGCTCTTTAATGGCCTCTTGCTGCTGGAAAGTGAAGGCACTCCACATGACGTGTATGGACAGAAGACAGGCATGGAACTTCCAAGCCACGACTGTGAAGCCTCGCTTGAATGCAATCCAAGACAACAGCTACTAACTACGCTTTTGTTTCGAGACTAGAACATTAGCTATTCTGCATGGAAGAAAACTGAAAACCCAGTGTTGGGGTGAGAAACATGGATTTGATAATGTGAGAACAACAATAATTCATGATGGGTTTGGATGCAAAGTTTGCGAAGAAAAAGCGCATACGGGATCATCAACGCTACTGCCGTCATGAGAGACAGGTCGTGAACACGTAACGAAGATTCATGGGTTGCTTGATTGATTCGTCTAGAAATCAGTGGCTTCAGGACAAGGTTTGAGAAAGTTCCGTGGTTGTCGATGGCCTCAAACTGAAGCAGGAACAATTAACTTGAAGGCGATGATCTCTGAGTCAACAACCATGAAGAAGAAGCTCATTTACTTTTCACTCGCCTCATGCTCTCTTCATGGAGACCATCATGTAGGCAGTCAACCCTAAAGTGAGAAGTAGAAGCCCCAAGTTCGAAGTGCAAGATAGGTACTTTTACTTCTTCTTGGCTCTCACTAATGGAGACACCTGGTTTGTTTTGTAACCATTTCTGCCTGAAGAAGTTGTTAGCAAGCCCCAAAAGAATGAGAGAAGAAAGATGGGAATGGTTGAAAGATTGAAATCTTGATGCAACTCTCATCATCACCGTCAAACACCAACGCTTTTCTGGAAGCAGATTACACAGTTTGGTGTAAAATGTTTCCGGGTTTGATGTCACCATCTTATCACATTGCAGTTTCGTGTGAGGAGAAAGGCATGTGCGAATTCCGCACTCGTCCCCATCGCACCGCATGAATCTGCGAAAACGGCCAAGGGATGAATGCGCAAGCAACGAGGATGATCGGAAACTGTCGGAATCTGTCGATGTGAATGTCCGCAATGTCGCGTATTTTCACGTCACGGATGTTCGGAAGAACGATTCTTACCCACGAAGGAATGGGTGAGTCAGCAGGTCCAGTGGATGACGCGCAACGTTCATCTTCTCGAGGAGGTTGTGAAAGAGGTCTTCACTGACAAGAAAGACAGAAGAGAAGAAGACGAAGAAGAGAAGAGAAGTTCTCCTTTGTCTTTGTGTTTTTGGTTTCGTGGCTATGTTGGGTGTCATATCTGCTCCTAATTTCCTTGCGCGCGCATACACAATGCACAGCTTTCGTGGCCAGAAGAAGAGGCGATTGGAAAATGAGGGGGAATTGTCTCCGATTTTTATGTTTTGAGATTTTTGTGGATAGAAGAAGAGAACAGAAGGGGGGAGGGGGAGGGCGAGAACGGTGAAGTTAGGTCGATGATGGAGGTGCTGGACTGGCGCGTGCAAAGCAATTGGACGACAATTCGTGGCGATCTGGGGACGAGTGTGAGTGTCCACAATTGCGTCCACGGGAATGTCTCTGGTCATAAAAAAGCGGGTTCGGTCTTTGACGCCGATGCAGCAGCAGGTGTCCCGGTGCTTTTGGTTCCAGGGTCACAGACACAACCTTGTGAGATCACACGTAAGAATCGATTTTGTAGCGCTTCTTATAGCGCTTCTTCCTTCGTATTTCTGTTGCTGTTAACTCTGATTCTGGAAGGAGAGAATAAAACATCTCGTGTAGTGAATCTGGAATGCTTTTCTTAAGGTTGGAGAGAATGTGGGGTAATACAACAACTCCCCATTCTTTTGGACAGAGTTGCAGGAATTCACATCAGAGCCCATGAGGTCTAGCATTGTGGTGGGTTTGTCTTCTAGAAATTCAATCTGGGATTGACAAGCTGTGGCAGATGAGTAGCAATTATGGTACAATCCGGTCCTCATATTATCTCTTCTTCCTCTTGTTTCTTAATTTGTTATGTTCAACAGTGCTAAATTTCATTCCTGTGTATGTGTTGTGCATGCAGTTCAATTTCCACAGCAGTTGTGTGATGTAAAGAGCATACAGATCCGAAGCTCTGCTGAGACCTGCAATATTTGCATCCATGGTGGAGGCAACAATGACATAAATTATCTTTGTATGCTTCGTGCTAATGTTCAAGCTGAAACCAGAATTCACAACAATACTACTGCTGGCAGGTTGGGTGAAAAAGATCTCTATGTGGATACAGGATCAAATTTGAAATGCCTTTCTGATGTTGGAAGAGGCTGTAAGGATATCAATGCCAAACAGGGTTGTAGACCTCAAGAGATTCCTGGAGATGCAGTCTCACACTCAGTGAGTGCAGAGATGTCTTCCCACACTGAGAACAAGATGGGAGAACAAGATGGTCAGTTCAAGAAGAGTATCATGTTGACAAGACAGGAACATGATCTTCAGGAAGAGAGAATTGACCTTTCTTGTGCCAGAGATGAGGATGAACAAAGCTGTTCAGAGGATTCAACAGATTGGGTTGAATGCTTGCATCAGCTCAACAGATCTCCCAGGCCTAATCTTGATGAGGACAAAAAAATGATGGAGGCAAGAGAAAACAATTTTCATCTTGTTGACACAGAGGAGGGAACTTGCCACAAAAATCTTTCAGATCCATATCCTATGCGAGTTGGAAGAGGTTACAAAGATGATGCCAGCCTGCTCACAAAAGGTTATCAAAGTGGAGAATATGACCATACTAACACTAGACTCTTTCAAGATCCTTGCAGCTCACAAGTTGGTATAGATGGAAAGAAGGGGAGGAATGAGGTTGAGTGTCTAAACTTCATACCACAAAGAAGTAATCCAGGAGGGAGACAGAAAACAAAGGAATCTGTACAGAGTGTGGTCAGATCTAATGATGATTTGGGGAGTTCTGATCTCAGATGCATTGACAATGAGATGGAAAAGGATATCAGCAGCAAGCTGGTTGGCACAGTGGTTGAGGACAACAATGCTCTCTTTGAGGCAGAATTGGAGTTGCAGAATCAGAATCTCTGTTCATCTATGACAATTGGGTTACTTTCACCAACAAAGAACTCTTGTGTGGTTGTTGAACACATTCTGGTCACTGTGTCTCCAGGCCCAACTTTTCTGTCTGGAGGTTTATCGGACTGTGTGAAGTTATCACAACTGGCATCCAGTGGAGAGGATTGGTCTTCCTCACCACGGATGTTGACATCCGGCAGTCTACCAAGGGCACAAGGGTTTCCAGCATCAGCAACAAGAAACCCATCTGTGTCATCTTTTGTAAGTATTGATGGGCTAGTATTGGGATCAGCACACCAACATAGTATATCAGGGCCTAGTGTTGATCAACCCATTGAAGAGTTGATAGTAAGCATGCTACCTGATTGTCCAGAAGAGCACATGGTTTCTGCAGGCCTTGCATCATCAGATGTAAGGCAAAACTCTTCAGCTGTGGACGTTTGGCAGCGCCTTGACAGACTTGAAGCTGTTTGTGTACGCATTGAGACTTCTCTTTGCAAGGTTTTGGAGTCTTTTGACAGACGACTTGAGATTCTTGAAGCTAGGAAGATATTGGAAGTTCAGCCTTCTCTTGCCACTTTTCCAGAATCCAAGGGCTTGGAATCTTTTGACAGACAGCTTGAGCTTATTGAAGCTAGGAAGACAATGGAAGTTTGGCCTTCTCCTGCTGCTTTTCCAGAAGCTGAGGGTTTAGAGTCTTTCAACAGACGACTTGCTCTTCTTGAAGCTGGGAAGATCATGAGAGTTCAGCCTTCTTGTGCTACTTTTCCAGAAGCTGAGGGTTTGGAAGGCCAGCTATCAAAGCAACATGCAGCCTTTGCAACCTATTCATCATCCCACCCTCCAGTGCTGAGCACACCTCCATACAGATATGGCAACTGCCTGAATCATGAGAGTCCTTTGCTTGGTTCGTTCTGGAGTCCCTACTCTTCAACCACCACACTAGCATCACCTTCAGCTGACCAGTCACAACTTGCAAAATCTCAATGGTCTTCACCTCAACAGTCAACATCATCAGACGGCTTATTGTCATCAACTCCATCATTACAAGTGCCACCACCATCCTTATCCTCCTCAGCGCAACCATTCAATCATTCATTTCCATTATGCAGTATTTCAGCTTTCACAATACCCCAAGAACTACCAACACCACAAGTACCATCCCCATCACACTTGGAACCTCTAGAGTTGAGGTCACCAGCACAACTGCGCACCACCAAATTGACCAAGACTTCTGTGCCTGCAATCTACCAGCCTTTGTGTTCTTCCTCGCTGCCATTTTCATCCAACCCTGTTATCCTTCCTCCAATGTCAGGCAGACTTTCTTCTGCATTACCACCTTTGGTATCTGCATCATCTACCATTTCAGAGCTCTTGCAATCATCTTTCCTGACAGCTGCTCCTGAAACCTCTTCATCTCTGGCTCATTCCACTTTTGATTTGTCAACAAGCACAGCCACAAACACTTTGTCAGAGGGTTCCATTGTTCAAGAGTTTTTAGCAGCAATTCCATCCCAGCAGCCAACAATTGATGCTGCTGCTGCTTCCAAGGAAAGTCCAAAGGGAGTTAGAGAGCAAAGCAACAGTTCTGACAATTGCAGCAAAGACTCCACTCAGCAGTTGCGATCTTTGTGGCTGGCTCCAGCACTACCTTCAGTGTCTGTCGGTCAATCATCCTTGACAGCATTTTCAAGGCCCTTTTTGTCAGGTTGCAATGGTTTGCAACCTGGTTCAAATTTATGTATCAGCAACATGCCTGACAAAGGTTCAAGGGTCGAAGCTAAAATTGATGAAGTCAGTAGCAACTCCATTCAACAGCCTTTGCATGGTTCAGATTTAATATCAAACAGATCATGTGAGGGCATTCCTATGATTGCAAAGCAAGGCATGTGGTATCGAGAGATTTCTGACTTTGGACATGAAGTCTCTTGTGACACTATCTTAAGCAGAGAAGGGAAGGGTGCCAGTGATATGGAAATACAAGGAGTCAATTGGTCAGAAGAATTTGCTGGCCACAAAGAAGCTGGGGTGTTGAGTCCATATCAAGGTGTGTCGTCAAGGCACCATGAAGACACTGGGTTTGGTCAGGAAGAGGAAATTTTGCTGCGTCCCAGAGCAGTTGACTTGAGTTATCAATGCAGCAATAGTCTGACAAATGGATCTGCAATGAGAGATATTGGCTTGGCAGAGCCAAAAAAGTCATATTTTCCAACATCCTCTGATGTGCTGCATGGCAATGGCATAGCAAGCAAGACTGTTGGGACTAAGCATGCTTTGCAAAAACCTGTTTGTAAGGAAGATGGAGGTGACTTCCAGAATTGGTATGTACAACAGAAAGTGGTTAGGTCTGCGATTTCACATGTACCAAATGTGTCTCCAAGGAGTCAGCAATATGGCATGCTTCCACCAACACCATCAGTGACACTGGTTGAAAATACACAACAACAGTCATTCAGCGACTTCTTTGATAATGATTTTAGCGCTTCTCCCAGAAATTCTCTCTTGGTGACATGTGGCAATGATACAGGTACAGAAGGAACTTGGTCCACATTGTCATCAACTCAGAGGAGAGGTTGTCCACTGCAAAATGACACTGTCTCTCGGGAATGGTTCTGGGCTTCCAATGCCAGCTTGATGTCGACGCACCTCCCTGCTCATAGGGAGACGATTGTTGAAGAAGACCTCACACATCACTGTGCTAGGCCTTCCAATGAACAGGAACAGGGATACTGGGATTCCTTAAAGCCTCATGAGACAATTTCAGCAACCTCTCAAGTTTCATCAAGTGTCATACCTTCAGCTACATCTTCACCATTTGTGGCTGCTGGATCTGTGCATGGCCCTGTGGAGGACTCATTTCTGCATGAAGTTATGCATCCTCATTTTCTTTCCACCAACAGTTCTCCATTTGTGTCACCAACCTCACAGTTTTTTGCAGGAGAGAGGCACTCAGTAATTCCACAGCATTCTTTCACAAGGCAGGATCCATTTGAGCATTTTCATGCATGTCAGGCAATTTCACCTCTTGCCTGTGGCCACAGCATGCCCATGGCTTCATCTTTACAGTGTGATGACTCACTCTTTTCACTTCACTCTCAGTTCTGCAACTACCAACAGCAGCAGCAATAACCCCAGGCAATCATGGAGTCCAGCGAAGGAGGTTCCAGCACTTTCGGAGCTAGTTTCAGTTACCAAGACCCCCCATGTCAATGCTCTTCAGAGTTTGCACTTGCAGTGCAGGCAAGGGAGAGGTAATCCATCTTGACCTGTGATGATGATACAGACACAGCAACATTTCAATTCTCTACTTCTATATTAATGGGTTTCTCTTTTGGTAGCAAATTGTTCAACCCCTGTAATGTGCGAAGAGACAATGGATTACAGATTAGAGATTGCACCACTCATGTTTTCATACAATTATCTTCCCACCAAGAGTGAGTACCAAATTCCTTGTAGATATTATTGTGTTAGCTTTCTGATTCAAACAGATGGTTTTTGTACAATAGTTTCAGTTAGTGAATTGCTTGGAAAAAGGTAGTGGCACACCATGGACTGTCTCTGCATCTTGTAGCAGAAGTGCACATGCTACAAGTACGTTACATTCTCTTAAACGTGTCTAGGGTAATGCCATGGTAGTATGGGGGCAGTCCCAAAATAAAGGGGCCTAGGCCAAGTGTAGCATTTAGGGAATCCCCCTACTACCAATGAGGTGAATCATGAATTAAATATTTGCAGCACCACGAGGTGATGATAGATGCATAGATCACGAGGTGCCCGCCCCTCTTTGTGTGTCAACTCTGGAGGCACCTTGCTTCTCATGTCTAGATGAGGCATTATTATTCAGGAATATTGTGTCTTCCTCTAACATTGGGGAAACCACCTAAAAAATAAAAATAAAAAATAAAAAAATAAAGAAAAAGAAAAAGAAACCAGGCCTTTGCTGATGTCTAATTCAGTCTCAGCAAAGTTGAAGGCGAAGATTTAATAAACGACAAACCCATCGATTTGTACCGTGGTAAAAAGGTGTGTCCTTTGGCGTCGGTTGACCCGGGGGTGGCTGCCGTGACCCGACATTTACTGTATTAGAAATAAACCAGGTTAAACCGGGTGCGTAATCCAGAGGTGATGGGGTCCGCTGTTGCCACGCGGCATCACGGCACTCGATGGACACTGCTGGCATCCGATAAGCCGCCGCTGCGTTTCCACAGACAGAGACGATCCAGACCGTGTGATGGGAATCATCGGCACGGGTGTAGGGTATGGAAGTGGGAAGTGGATAGGATAAGGGTGCCAGGCTGGCAGGTGGGATTAATTCGTTGAAGTTCTTCAGCTACCGGTAATAGCAATGCTGATGGGTTACGGGCAAACGGGCAGACATGATAATTTTTTTGAAAATCCTTACGAGGAGGAAATCGGCTCCTGGAGGAAAGTTGACATGCGCGCCAGAGATAGGTTCTCCCCCTACCTTGGTCCCGAAACACCATCGATCCTCGGCACGAGAATCGACTCCGTCCCCTACCCCCCGACTCCCCGGCAGAGCGTAAAACATTATCAAAACTGCAGACAGTCGCACATTGGGTTTGTTGTGATGAGAGCTTGCTATGCGGTTTGAGGTGCGGTGTGGTTTGCCTGGTATTTGGATTGCGGGCGTAGCGTGCATAACGGAGATTTGCCGGGCTTTGTTTGTGAGTTGGCAACCATCAGAAGGAGGTGGGTGGGTTGTGACAGGCAGACCAGCGATGCGAAGCGGCACGGTTTGAAGAGGGAAGCTGCGGACCCGCCCGCTGGTGGGTGGGGGTGTTGGTTCGAGAGTTTTGGGTGTGCGGGTTTTTT
>Ga0209208_10005157_pt1 | contig 18263 bp, 12 predicted proteins | sample S1TSphfallax_3_FD_187694 | JGI IMG/M metagenome (GOLD analysis project Ga0209208, IMG submission 187694) | Host-associated microbial communities from peat moss isolated from Minnesota, USA - S1T2_Fd - Sphagnum fallax MG (SPAdes) (version 2) | ecosystem: Host-associated > Plants > Peat moss >... | reverse complement strand
TTGCAAATGGAAAACATAGATTGAATTCTTATGGTGATGAAGGATTGGTTGGGTTGCGAACCAAATTTAGACTTGAAATACTTTAAAACAAAAAAAAAATTCAGAAAGAAAAATTATAATTTGATTGAAGAGCATAACTTTTTTGAAAAATTGTAGGTTGACAATGATTAAATTTATGAGGTTGGGGTGGGTTTGCGTGGATGATGTAGTTGGGGCAAGGAACTTGTGGTAGAATCAGGCGACGTTTTTTTTATAGAAATAAGGTTCAATTCCCCCACAAGTCACTTTGTTTTGAATTTTGATCATGTTGATTTTTTTTAGGAGGGCAGGTTGCACTCCTTGCAAGTTTTTTTTAAAGCAACTAGAATTGAAATTTGATATGCATAACTTTTATGCATGTTTTTCCTATTTTGAAAATTGAAAATCAACGTATTCATAATTGGAAAAGGAAAATTTTCAAAAAATAAATGTGTAACTGGCTGGTGTAATAAATTGATTTTTTCTTAAAACCATATCCTTCCTTGTAAAAAAAAAAGAAAATATGTTGTATTGGTATCTAGATGATATAGGTCCAAAAGTTGATAATCAGACAACACTAGCAACAACTTTGGGAAATAGGATATTCAATACCCTGACTTAATATGGGATTGTGGAAAGGGCAGAATTTGGTAATGGAAGCTACCAACCCCTAACAATGTTTTTTTTAATGGAGCCTATGTGAAGGTCACCCATAAGAAGACATAAGAAAAGTGGCGTATCATCCCTAGGAAGATTTAGCCAAATCTGAGTATAAACCAGATATGAAGGACAAATCTTTAATCGTCCTTCTAAGTTTCTGGCTAATTATTAAAATCAAATATAAAAATCTGGCAAATTTTCTTATAGTTTAGTTTTCACTTTTGGCAATTGAAACTCTCAAAAAATAAATTCACTTTCAAAATTTTCATTTTTAATTTTCGCCAGTAGAAAAGAATTTTATGGGTGGAGCTGGGGAACAATTAACACTATTTGTTAAATCTGAATTCTAGTAAACATTAATTGAGGGCCAAATAGGGGGAGTGGATTGATCACCTCTACGAGCATCTCCACCACCACACACACAAGTAATATACATGAATTTTTGGAATAAGTGAGTAATTAAATAGTTTAAAGCCCCCTTTGCATCCACAAATATGCACAAAATACTTTGACGATCAAAAGTGCCAACATAAGAAATCGACTAATTTTCATTGGCCAAAGATAATGATCTACCCAAGTGATAAGATTCAAATAGTCCCTCACTTTATACAATCCACTTTAACATGTTCATGTTTGGGGGAAGGCAATTCAATAAACATTAATATTAGTTTAGTGTACAAGAAGCCATTTCACTTCTCTATTGGAACTAGATGCTTTGAGACATCACACAATCTACTCAAGCACTCTGAAAAGTTTCCTAGTGCATTTGGATATAACCTTATATTTGTAAATATATCACTTTGGCATCTTGAAGGTGTTAAGGTGCCCCCGTGCTCGTACCACCACCTCATGGTTTACCCATGTTTAAGCTTTATCATAATGAACCTTTAGTGCTTTACAATGGGTAAGGCCCCATGGGTAGGAGACATTCTCAAAATATATGAGGCTAGAGTGGAGTTATCACCTTGTCATAAGTCCCTTATTTTGAGAAGGCCCTCACCTTGTCCTAAGTCCCTTATTTTGAGAAGGCCCTCACCTTGTCCTAAGTGCATTATTTTGAGAAAGCCCTCACCTTGTCCTAAGTTCCTTATTTTGAGAAGGCCCTCACCTTGTCCTAAGTCCCTTATTTTGAGGAAGGCCCTCACCTTGTCTTAAGTCCCTTATTTTGAGAATGCCCTCACCTTGTCCAATTTTTTTTCCTATTTTCAAATCATTTTTCACCGAATTACCAGTCTGGACAATTTGTTTGTATGTACATCCTCTGTTCATCACTAACTCCTTGTTCACCTACCTCCGTGCATGATCACTTGTCCTTGGGTTAATCCCTTTGCAAGTAGGTTTAGTGTGAGCTTGAGAGTACTTTGGCCAAGCCTTGTAGCTTGTAGTACTCTTAACTTCTAGAACACATTCCACATTCACGGAGATGTAAGGCCCTCAAACCTTGGTGATGAAACATGTACAAATTTGGATGGATGATGTCTAACAGGAAATGCAAAGTGTTCTAAGGCAAAAAAAAAGGCAAGAGATTTTATGATTTGGGGATTTTATGATTGAAGGCAATTGTTGGAGCAGCTTGAAAGAAATGGAAAACCCCATCACCCAAAACCAAAATATTAAACAAAATCTTATTAACATCCAATACCGTTCATACCAAAGGTTTCAAATTTGTAAATTTTCTTTTTAAGAAAACAAAAAAAAAAATCACTAAAAATTTGCAGGATTTGAAACCAAAGGTTCAGATTATTTTTTTAAATAAAAAATTAGGTTCTTTGATTTCTTGAAAACCGTGGACATGAACCTTAAGAATCTCCTTGATAACTGGAGGCGGGGTTTAGTGCAATTTCTAATGCCCACCCAAATCAATACAAATGAGCCTTGGCTGGTTTTTCATTTTTGAAAGAACCTTCGGTCCTTGTTTTTTGACATTTTAAAAGTTTTGATAAGTTCTTCAAATGCAAGTTTCAGCTCGGTATTTCAAAATCTTGAAACATGTGGTTTTATTTTGGCAATTTTTTTCAAATTCAAGAACTTTGAAGTCTGGTTCAAAAATAATGTTTGGTTGCATGTGCATTGTGCACACACTAAGGCCTGCTTTGGAGTAGGAGTCAGGGTTGAAAAAACTTGGGACCAACTTTGAGGCACTTTTGGCTTGTTGTGTGGCACCAAGTTACTACTACTAAATGCTAGAACATCCAGCCAAATTTTGGCCTCAAGCCAGAGAGAAAACCAATTTTATTTTTATTTTTGAAAATCCTGCCATTTTTTTGTGACATGTTGAAACCGATTGTCTAAATATGGCAATTTCAGAAGAATTTTTTTTCTCAAAATCTGTAAATTTTGGCTCATTCATTTTCACAAAAAAATCATTTGTATGAGTTGCACTGGATTTCTTTCTTGTAGGTTAACTTAGTATCAATGTGAGCTAGTTCCGGGTTTTTGGGCGAGGTCTTTAGAACCTAGACCACATGGCCAGAGTGAACCATCAACCCACAAAGCACACCATGCAGGATGAATGATGTTTGAACAGGAAACAGTTTTTTCATTTGATTCCTGTCCCATAGCTGACCACTGTGGTTAGCTAATGTACTAACCTTCCACATGCATGCACTTGCCTAGTCGTCACCAAGTCACTCACCTACCTACCTACTCTCCTAGGACACTTGCCTCACTACAAAGCCAAAGAGTTTTTAAAAATCCAATAAAAATGGATGTTCAGAACCATCACCTTGAAGACAAAAGGGAAGGCCAAAGAAAAGCCAAAAGACACATGCAACCCACAAGAACCAAAGAAAGGAGAGAGCTGGTCCCTCCCCCACAAGAACCAAAGAAAGGAGAGAGCTAGTCCCTCTCTCCCACAAGAACCAAAGAAAAGAGAAAGCTAATTCCTCTCCCACAAGAACCAAAGAAAGGAGAAAGCTAATTCCTCTCCCACAAGAACCAAAGAAAGGAGAGAGCTAGTCCCTCTCTCCCACAAGAACCAAAGAAAGGAGAGAGCTAGTCCCTCTCTCCCACAAGAACCAAAGAAAGGAGAGAGCTAGTCCCTCTCATGAACATACATAGTTAGTCATTAGTGTTTTTTTTACTAGTGAAATTTTGCCCCCAAAAAAAAAATCATAAATTAAAAATTTGGCAAAATAAGTGATTTTGGAGGTTTTAGTTACTAGAAGTATGGGGGAAAACAATTAAAAATTGTTAGATTTGTATACATCGTTCCCATTGTGTCGCCAAAAATATAGAAGGATGATAAAAGATTTATATTTTATTTTTGGGTTGTAGCCAGATTTGGCTAAATTTTCTTAGGGATGATTGTCACTTTTTCTAGGTCTTTTTATGGATGATCAACACTTTGGCTACAAAGACAATGGTAGTCAATGACTCACCTATGTTGTCTAGATATAGACTTTTCAATATACAATTTGAATACGTTATAATTTATTTGTCCATTAGATAATAGTATATTGCCAAGCAAAAGTTTCCATTAGGTTAGGTTACGGGGATTTTTAAAAAAAAAGGTTCTGCAAATTTTCACTTTTTTCAAGTTTAAAATAGGGTATTCAAACATCCTAGGCTTATTTCAAGTTGTTACATTAAGCCAAAATTGTTAATTTTCGACAATTGGCCACAACCTAGGGCCCATTCATTTGACCTACTACTACAAAAAGTGTGAAAGGTTGGATGCCATATTTTGATCAAAATGTGACAACAATCATATCAATTTGTCTCAACAAACACACCTTTCATCTCCTTTGTGTTGCCACGAATAAGTTTTGTCGTTCATCATTATTCCTACTACATAATGCCTTGTTGCTATCATTGGCAATTTTATTTTTGTTGTTGTTGCCACTTTGTTGTTATTGTAAGGTAATATCAAGCTTGTCATTTCTCTTCTTCACAAGTTCATATCTTCATTGCTTGCTACACACTAGCTTGGCCCTTCAACTTCCAAGTTTCTTTAAACATGTTAACTTAATAATGCATTATCTAGACTTGATCTAATTTGAATTGTTCACCAACATCACCACCATTTCTTTTAGGCTTGAATGCAATTGTCTAATGGTGTAAGTTGCAATGCACGTATGATTTTGTTCACAACTTAAGTTGCTTGCTATTCAAGCACCAAAGGAGACTCTTAATCTCAATTTTATTCATCTTGCTTCATGGAGTCTATTCCAACGAATCCATGAGGTTTCAATGGTCAATTGTAGTCAATGATTTTGCAATTCCATGTAAATGTCCACATCCATGATCCAACTATATAATTTGTATTATGTAAGTTTTGATGGAGATGATAAATTTGATGCTTGCATCAAAACATTTATGTGTTGCAATTTCACATTAGTTATTGATTCAAAGGTTTTGCAATTTGAAGCTATGAATGAAAGTTATGTTGCAACATTATTTGAAGCTTTGTAGGTTGAAGCAATGTAGGTCCATCAAGGTTGTTTTTGACACAATGCCACCTTTAAAGCCACTAGTGAACTTCAAGTATCATCTATTTTTCAGATCTTCTCCTTTAATGTTACATCTATATATAATCATGTTGGCAAGGTATCCACTTCAAGTAGTGGGTTTTCCATACTTTTGTTAGTGAACATTTAGGGTGCAAGCATATTACAAATATCCAATGCATTGTGCAAGGGTAAAGGTCATATGTATATGTTTTAGGGGTTTAGTAGAACATCAAGCTTTAGCACTACTATAGAAGGCCTACGTATGACTTTTAATCCTACTACAATTGTTTTGCTAAAGAAAATTTGAAATAAGGAATAAAAGTTTGATTGTGTTTTTCAAGACATTTGAATTGTGAAGTTTTCATAGGTTGAAATGGTTTTTGGTCTTGATGGTAAGATGTCATAACTGAATTAAAAAGAGAAAAAAAATTATGTGTTCCTAAATTCGATGGGTTACAAAAATATCATGGGGGAACACTACTTCAAAAAAATAGAAAATATGTGAGTAAAAATATAAGGTGCAATATATTGGTTTTTTGGTAAAAATATAGGTTAATTAATTCAAAAAATTGGGTTGTATATATTTTGAAAATAAAATTATAATTAATATAGGGTATTTTTAAATCTTTAATAATAGAAATTATTTATAAAAAAATATCATGTGCATTCAAGACTTAAATTATTAATTTTTAGTAGGTTCAATTATTGTGAAATAATATTTTGATTAATTTGTGATTAATAAAAGTTTGTAAATTGTAGTTTCTTTCATTTCATTACATTTCATGGGTGAAAGCATGATAAAGTAGCCCAAAAAGTAGCTCCACCATACAAAAACTAAAGGTTTTCAAATTAAAGGTACAAGTAGTTGAATTTGTGAAAATAATATCAAATTTGTTGGGTACATTTTTTTAAAAACTATTGTGGCATTGGTTTCAAAAACTAAATTGATATTATTATGAGTTTTTAATGCACTTGCAAATACTTGAACTGGACCTTTTTTTTTGGCAATTTCAAAAGTAGATTTCAAATACTTGTAAGTATGTGAATGTTTTTTGCAAATAATTGTTTATTTTTTCCCAACCTTCAATATTGATGTGGAGAACATTTTAGTTTCTTTTTTTTGTTAATAGATTTTGTTTTCATAACTAAATTCATCCCCCATCTTCAAAAACTAACATAAGTTTTTGATTTTTTGGGGGTATTTTTCCAATCCAAATGATATGGTACAATTTTTTTTGAAAAAGCTAAAGGTAGGCTAGAAATGTCAATGAGGAAATCTAAAGGTTCCATTTGATTTGAGATGCTAAAGGAAGGTTAGAAGTTTTGAATTTTAAATACAAGTAGAAAGCAAGGTAACAAGTAAGGTCAAAATATCTTGCTTGCACCCCATGATTTCATTTTTGTTTTCAATTCCAAACTTTTTTAACTCCAAATTTTCTAAAACTATATATTTAAATTGATATAGGGTACTAAAATTGGATGCCAAAAAAAATAAAATAAAACAAATATAAGGTGGCTAAAATATATGCATATTAAAAAATTAGATACTAATAGGGTGGGGCAAATATAAATCCAAAACCTAATACCCCTTTCAAAAATCAATGTTTGACGCATGTAAGTCACAAAAATAACATTAAGTGTCCCCCCCCTCCCCCCCAACCCCCTTGAATAGCATACAAGTTGCACACAAGGCAACTAATGCACGTCCAAAGGTGAAAATTGATGAATATCACTTGAGTTCAAATAACCAACACGAACAAAATGAAAAAGAACATGCAAATTTCCATGGGTGAGTTCCTATGGTGGAACAAGTTGTATTGGCATTCATCCTCAATGAAAATGAAAATTCATGCAATTGACTATAATTTTTTAATTGCTAAAATAAGGGTGACCTATGATAGATTTTGAAAGTACAAAAAACATTGTTCAATTTCTTCAAATTATTGAACATCCTTCATAAACATTGGAATGACAATCTAGGTTGAAACATGGTTGAAACTTATGTTTGCTTTTGTTTTTACTTCAACACAATTAATAGGGTAAAAATCTCATTTCATCTAAATTTCTTGTGATGAAGTGACAACCATTGATAATCAAACGTGGATTTCAGTGTTTATCTACATCATGGAAAGCTAAAGACGTTTCCCCATTTTGCTAACATTGCAACAAGCTTTACAAGGTTCAAATGCAAACAACCTAGCATATGAAATTGTGAATGCATTATTTGTTTATGATGGTATTTTGTAGATTGATTTAGCTTCAAAATTGATATGTTTTGGTGTAAACAAAGTCACAAATTTTCAAACAACAAGATTGGTGTTACAATGTATTTGAAAGAAAAGTATGTGTCATTCATGTTTGGTGTAGATTGTGTTGCACATAAAACTAACTTGGTGGTGCAAATGTTGTTTTAGTTAACATTGGTGTCAAAATTGATCTACAATTATCATGTGCAAAGTCTTAAATGGTCTTTGGAGAAAATAGATTGGTTGAATTCATGGAGCACAAGGCATTTAAAATACTTTGCAATGTAAAAACACAATGCATATTTATGAAGTCTATTGATTAATGAATCTTGTTTAAGTATAAATCCCATGATGTGCATATGTTTGAAGAGCAAGCGACCAATGTCAATGATAAATCTAAGTTGGAAATTTTGTGTGGTATTGAAACCTTTATTAGTTTCACCTTATATCCTACCCATGCTTGAACATGAGCAATTTTTATTTAAGTTTGTTCAAGCTTGTTACATTTTCATTTGGAATTTTATTGAGGTAGTTGAAGTGACTAAAGGGGATCTCTACATGAATTGTTTGAAGCTTTCCTTAGCCTTATGAATGGCACATCTAATGTTTTAAACATTGCATCACAAATTTATAAGCTTCATGGGTTCATTCCAAATCTGTGTGAAATCTATTATTTCATAGGTTCATGATTCATACATTATTAAACACACAAGTTGTGTGCATGACTTTCGTGTGTAAACAACACAAATGGACATACAACATCTATGTCTAAACAATACCAATAGGCATATAACATTTGTGTTTAAACAATGCGCGCAACATTAATGTTCAAACAATACAAGTAGATGAATGACATCCATGTTTATTCCATTTGAACCTATGAAAAAATAAATTCACATGATTATTATTGCCAAATCATGACCCATGAAGTTTATGATGTGATTGGATTACTAAACCCAATTTAGGTGTGAGGTATGTTGCATTCAAATTTTATTAATGCTTTTACATGTTACATAAACAAGACACATTGATAAGACAATTGAATGTTATTACCAAAATTGATTGGCTAGTTGTAATTGATGTTATGAAATGACAATGCATTTCAATTGTTCCCGGTTTCATTGATGAATTAAAGTGTAAATTTCTTGGCCAATATATTATGAATGTTACTAGTGCCATTTATTCATATATTGGGTGCAACTTAATGTTGAACAAAGATTTGAGGCACATTTGAAGATTTTGAAAATTCGCTCTTATTTTGGGAAGAAAATTGGATTGAACTAAATCTTCATCCTAGCCCTATTTGATAAGCATTATTGTTGTTAAAATTTTCATTTTTCAAACTAACAATGCTTGCCAATTCCCATATTACCATGAAGCTTCCATATAATTGTAACCCTTGCACTTATATTTTATTTACATTAACCTACAACTAACTTGTTTTCCATCAACTATATGAATGGTTGAAATTGATTGAATTTTCCATGGCCATGGTTATGGGCAATGTAAAAGATACTCTACTATAAATTTTATTTTTTTAAAGTAGATTTTCTAGTATAAAAAAATTCAAAATGACAGGTGTACTAATAATCACCTTGTCAATTAAAAAAATTAATTAGACTTGACATTGTGACTAAGGTGGTCTATTTAACTATTGGGAGACTACTTGATTAGTCATTTTGACAAGTAGACAATAGACAATTTGAGTGGTTGAATTTTTACCTAAATTTAAATTTCTTTTGTAAATTATTATTATTAAAAATACATATTCTAAGTAAGTAAGTAGTAAATAAGTATGTAGCTTATTAAAAGGTAGGTAGGCAGATAGGTGGTAAACCTAGACTAACCTACCTAATTACTCTAATTTAACTTACCTACTTTAGTCCCTTAAGCATGCACATAATATGTTATAAATATAAAAAATTGAACCCTTCATTTTCACAACAATAAACCAAGTCCTTAAGAATGGATTCAACTTCTAAAAGTTGATAATTTTGGCCAAGTTTTTTTAATTTTATATGTTTATTTCAGGTATTACCTTAGTGTGAACGCAGCAAAAACAGGACTCAAACCCTCTAGTGTAAACATTGTCAATTAACTAACCTAAAAACCTTCAAGATTTTTCTTTGTGTATTTTGGAGGTACACTTACAAAGTGTATAATCTTGCAAGGCATTTAGAAAATCAAATTGTTTCTCAAAATGCCTCACATCATTTTTTTCCCCCCCATGGTACCCTCCGGGTACCCACCCATGGTTGTCAAGATGTTACATTGGTAGCAATCTAACCCCAAATTAACTCTACATGCTACATAAGGGTTCTATAAACATTGTGTGCCTTTACCTAAACCACCAAATTCATTTGACATGTGAAGTTTGCATATTTTACTTGTTGTAAAATATTATGCAAATTGGCATACTATAGAAGTTTCCCATTTTCCTAATAGCTAAAAATTATCAATATCTTTTATTGTTCCCAAGTAAGAAATCACATTACTTTTGTGAGGTTCATATAACAAAAATGATACTTCCTTTTTGAGAAAAAAAATAGCATTAGGTTATGGAATTACAATCTCAAACCTTGAGTGAAGGGTTTGCAAGCTACTTTTATGCAAAATTATGTTTATTGCCACCTTTTGGAGAGTCACGTATCCTTTGCATATTTATAAGTTCAAACTCAATTTCACATTACTTAAAACCTGAAATTCATCTAAATTATAATTAACATGCCCAAGGAAATCACTTCCATATTTTTTCAAACCATTTTTTTTTTCCAAACCACATGCAAAAAAAATTATAGGGTGCACCTAATTCATTAGGAAATAATTTTAATATTTTACTTAGAGGTAAATAAATTATGGTGCTTGGATCTATTGTGAAAATATATCTAAAATATATCTAAAATTTTCTGAATTTTAATGAATTTTCTTTTCAATATTCCATCATTTGCTAGTGTACTAAAAAATACCACTTTTATCACAAGTGTTTCAGAAAAGATCCAAAGAGCAACCTCCCATTACACTCCCTCATTAGCCATTACACTCTTGCCGGTGGAGCTACTCTAGCTTCATCAATTTGCAAGAGCAGCTTATCCCTGCCATTGCAACTTGCAAGAAGGACCCACACCCTCATGCCACAAATGTACCACTACTACCTACATTCCAAGGAACTTGATCCTCTTTGGACTCCATTGTGATAACTTTGTTCTTTCATTGCATCCCCAAAAAGGAAGGCAGGCAAGTGTAAGACTGAAGTAGTTGATAGTACTTCTTGGGATTAGGGACTTGCGCTTTCTGGTACTGCCTGAAGAAGAGTGTTGGGAGTAGCACACTAATTTTATCTATTGTTGAAGTTCATCTATTGCATTGGGGAAAGGAAGTTACTCACAAAAACTGATGACTCTTTCCATGTCTTCCATATGAATTACATGCCATAGCTAATGGGTCTTATGATTGGTGTGTGTGGAACAACCATGATTTAGTGTTGCCATCTCTGGAATCTAATGTTCATCTGCTTCTTCGTCTGAGCTTTAGCTTTCATTGCCATTTGGGTACTGAGAACAATTTGCAAACACAGAGAACTGGAAATGGAAGGTAAGACTTCTGACCCACCCATTTTAAGATCAGCAGAAATTTGTTTATAATTCCTTGGCATGATCAGCTACTTGAAGTCAAATTGTAGGCCCAAACCTCAACTTCTACAATCTATACCACAGAGGAACATACAAATAAACTTCAGAACACTGTTTGCAAATAGACAGTGGTCCAGATGACCATGACAGCATAAGGGACAAGAATATTGAATTTTCTAATACTGAGTCAGAAATTGTGGCATGGGTCAATTTAAAGTTAAACATTTGCTCCTAGCGTATCAAGTGCTCTATTTTTCCCTTGCAGCCCTTCTTCCATAGCAGACAACAATAAGCAGTTCCTTGCAAAGGATGTCAGGAGCTCATCGTAAGTTGTAACCCACTGGTCAGAAAGACAAAACATCTAGTTAGAAGCATCAACTTTGGACTCTGTAGATGCTTCAGCTTACTCGTACATTAACACTTGATTACCATTTCAGATTATCTTATATGATTTGTATCAGTCATCAACAAAAACCAATTTGCCTTCATGTTGTCTGTAGCTGACTTCATATCCAAATCAGCTTCAAAAAATTTAATCTTACTCATATGAGCACCAGCCATCCATGTGACGTGAACAAGCCTCCAATCTCCTCCATGTTGGGTGTTTGGGCATCTTGACACAGTTCTATAACTTTCACAAAGTCATTTGGAGGCTGCAACTGCAGTTACATATAATAAAACCCTGCAGAGAATTGTGGACACATGATTCCTTTATCTTCACTGTGTCAAGGAGATTGCTTTAGAGACTGACTGCAGAGTTCCAAAAATCTTCACCAATTCTAGAGCAATTCTTATTGATTGTCCTGCATATGCACCAATTGGCTAGGGATCTCTGATTAATGTATGCTTGGAGGACTTTAACGCAACATAAAGCTCTGCACAAAGTAAACCCTGAACTAAGAAAAGTGCAGAATCCCAAGACCACCATGATCAAGAAAGAAGCTGTGCTGTACAGAAGGAGAAATACAGAAGAACTCAAATACAACACTAGTTAGTGGTGTTGCAATTCACTAGCTAAGGAGTTAAGCAATTGGCACACAGTTTGTGCACCAAGAAGAATCGCATCCTTGTCTGCAGCGGATAATTGCCGGCCAAACAACTGAAGAAACTTATCTGGGTGCCTGCAATATACAGCACTTCTTAAGGCACAAAATAGCTGTGAAACCAAGTCTCCTTCCAATCTGAACTTGCAATTAGCAATTTATGAGAATATATCCCCCCACCCAGAAAAACATGATACAGATTTTGCACAAAAGACCCACAACATCCTTTGATTGATTGCAGTCTGATCTACTCTCAACATAACTTTGTGCAGTACTGGCTTACCATCGGAGCCGCTCTTGTTGAATCAGAGAATGCAGCTCAGGTCCAGGGACTTCAAGCTGGCTAAGTAGAAGCTCATCATCTCCTTCTGTTTTTGATCATTCCACAAACAATTAGTCCTCCTCTTAACAGTTTCCTTGCTTCTAATCATTTGTTCCAGTTTGCACAAACAGCATCGTTCCCCAACAGATATTCATCAGCCACCCATCTCTCTCAACCGAACCTAAGTTTGCAGATTGTAAGCAAACTGCCTTATGTTTGCAGATTGGAACCACTATTTACTTGAACATTACTAACAAAGATATCAAACAAGCACTTGTAAGGAAGGAATTAATGCCTTTGAACAATCAATAAGTCTCGCAATGAATTTTTCATTTGTTTTGACTCATCCCATCATCTGCATGTTGAAAAACCATACCTTGGTCTCCTTGCCTCAGGATGAATGGCCATGGAACGTTCTTGAACTTGATGACTGTGGCCTTTGAAGAGGAAACCCCTTCAGTCCCCTCACCATAAATGCGTACAAAGTCACTCCATGCAGCTTGGTAGGTGTCCCACATTCTCTGGACTGTTGGTTTTGAGGCAGGGTGAGTCCCCTTCTTGTATCTGTCAACATCCCCTTTGCCTTCATTCACTTGTCTCTCCCAGTCAGCTTCCCGAAAGAGAAGATCTGAAAGAGGTTGGTTGCGGAGATCTTGCACCTGGGCCAATCTTTGCTCTTCCTCGATTGCTGCCACCAGCCTCCTTAACCCTGCTTATATACATAACATAGGAAAGGACCACTTACATATGATTTGAATTTTTCTACAGCACTACGGAAAGCAAGGAAGAGTAAAGATTGAGGATTTCTTATTTTCTTTTAAGATAAAGGCTTTACCTAAAGATACAGGAGTTTGACCATAAGAATTAGTGGCATATACATCTGGTTTGTAGAGCTGGAGAAGAGATGCCACTTCTGCATGTTGGCCAGTACAAGCAAAATGCAGAGAAGTATTTCCAGAATTTGTTACACGGTTGATACGCTTCCCATCACCTGCCCCTGCGCCCAATAGCATTCTCACCACCTGTTTCCCTTCAAAACTCATTTATCATAAGAGCAAAACTTCAGAAAGTCTAAAACCCTAAAACCCTTTCATGTGCAAGTGGTGGGAGAGGAGTGGTGTCACCTGCACATGACCGTAGAGGGAAGCCCAATGGAGAGCAGTGTAACCCATATCATCTTTGCCAGTAATCCGTGCCCCCTCACTTAGCAATTGAGCAACACGTGCTGCATTTCCCTCTCGAGATGCTTCATGCAACTGCCTTGTCTTCTCTTCCTGCTCAAATGCAATAAAATGCAACCACCTAAACCTCAAAAGAATTTTTTTTTTCCTACAAAACCAAGGGTTCCAGAATTTCAATCAGGTTTTGAGACTATCCAAATGTGCATCCATGATGACAGTGCCCTATTTAGCAAGATTTGGTTGTTACCGCATCCCCAACAAAACAAAATATCAACATACAATGACCTTCTTCTCGGAGGCTGCTTGTGTGCCATCTCCTTCACACTCTGACACATGCCTTTTTTTCTTTGAGTGTCTCTTTTCTCTGTATTCATGCCTATGGTGCTTCAGCCGCCCCTCCACTGTGGAAGCAGCTGGACACAAAACAAACCACTTCAATTTTGTCAACACAATATACAAGACAACAAAGAACATCTCTTCAAGCAGGCTCAAAACCATGTGAACATGATGAGGCAAGTGACCCTCCTTAGAGCCCAGAAATTCTGTACTAGGGTTTGGTACACAGAATTGGAGACCAGTTCAAATTAGAATTCTTTATCAGCTGCAATGTCTTTTTGCAACCCTTTGTCCACAAAAAGACCCACAGAAGGCTTCTAGGGTTAAGGCACAACCAAATATATCTCTCATAAGAACCAAGAAATCTCCATTCTCACAATTGAGAAAAGGCAAAGTGAGGTTAACACTTCTGTAACCAGCCAAAGAGAATTCTAAAGAAGGAAAGACAAAACAGACAAGAAAGGGCCAAGAAACAAAAAACAAAATAAAACACAAAAGCAGTATGAACAACAGTGCCAGCCTCACACCTGTTCAGGGACTATCAACAGTAGCATGCATGATAGTGACTTCTCTATCACAACTTTCCCACTGACTTCATCAGCTCCCTACAGTGGGTAAAGGCCAGTGAAAACACTAACCTGCACTGAGTTTCTGCTGCAATTCTGGAAGCAATAGAAAGACTCAGCCATGCTACTGGCTAGCAACAAACAACAACACAAAAAAGATAACAAAACACAGAAAAACACAACAGGATAGAAAAAACACACAGAAAAAGGACAGCAGACAAGAACAAAGACCAAGGGGGCTTACAAGAGCTCCCCACTTACAAGACTTTATACAGAATCACTCGGAACACTCCAATTGCAGAAATTCCGAAAAGGAATTCTTCCTTGTTGAGCAATTCTCTAGTCCACTTTAACAGAATCTTTAGAGGGTAGCCTTTATTATTCGGAAGGACAATAAGACTGACCATTGGAGAGATAAAAAAACTCTTTACCACTACAAAGCCTCAAAAACCTGTAAATTGGACTGTTGATAACTCCCAACTGAGCAGTAATTGAGGATTGGAATTAACATGAGGCATGTGGATCATTTCAATACCTGCATACTCTGGTTGAGAACGTTTGTCAAAGATATCACATTATATACCTTGAGGACTTTGTTTCACAGGTAGATCCAAGAAGTTACAACCAAAGTAAGGCGCAACCAAAGTACATGACTTCTTTGCCAAGAACTTCAAGCAGACTGAAAACCATGCAAACATGATGATGCAAGTGACCCTTGCTTGGAGCCCAGAAATTCTGCACTAGGGTTTGGTACACAGAAATGGGGATCGGTTCAAATTGGAATTGCTTTATCAGCTGCCATGTGTTTTCACAACCCTTTGTCCACAAAAAGACACACTGGAGGATGACCCAAAAGGCCCATTTCTGTTTGTGGCACTGTGTGACACATCCTGTGCTGTGGACATTTGGTTTGTCCACAAAAGCACCCACAGGAGGCTTTCTAGGATTTAAGGCGCATTTGCTTGGGATGCTGAGAGGTCCATGAGTCTATATGCTGAGGGGACTTACCTTGGGGTTGGGAATTGGGTACTACAGAATTCCGCAAGGACGTCCAGGAGGCTAGTAGTCGTTGCCTTCTCTCAAGCGCAGTCCCGTGCGGGTGCAAGAGCGCTGCTCGTAGCTGATCCACTGCTTCCTCTTCCGCAGGCGTGGCTTTGGCATCTTGCATTGCTTTCCTTTTCGCTTCTCTCCCCTGTCTCACTTGTGCGCGCTCTCTCTCTCTCTCTCTCTCTCTCTCTCGCTCGCTCGCCCCAACACAAAACCACGCGCATGCACACAGACTCTCTTGCAAAATCGGCCAATCGAGCTTTCCGCCAAGGAATGGGAATCACCTAGGGTTTTACCAACGCCACCCAATGCTCCTTAAACCCTAGGATATATTGTGCTTAAGGGATTTAGGCCCCTAGGTAATAATAGGTCTATTTTTACATGAGTATTTTGAAACATGATATTTTGGCTTGGTGTTGAAACTTGAGATTAGTTATAGAGTTCTAATAATATCTTGAAGGATTTTGGTTTCTTTTGAAGGATTTTTTCTGAAGATTATATTTTTGCATGGTGAAATATTTGAGTTTCCATAATTCTTCTTTTGCCTTCAGATACTTTTTAATGTAAAATGGCAAGGTCATAGTGTGACACACACATTGTTTTTTTTAAGTGTAAATGCCTTGACAATAAGGAATCATCCAAACAATGATCGATGCAAAGCCAACATGGTGGGAATGGCCTCCTCCATTCATGGACTTTGTTTCCCCCTCTAAAGCACAATGCAAACGATATCATGAACTTTTAACATACATAGATATATTGAGAAGTGAGGGTTCTTAAGACCTATTCCTTAAGAGTGAGATGGTTCTTACATCTTTAAGAAGAGGACATACCATCCATCTTAATAAGAAGGTGTAAGGAATTGGCCTAGAAGCAAGGCATTTATGCCTCCACCTCATCCTGAGGTTTGGAGCATAAATGTTATGCTTCGAAGTTGGTTCCCACCATAATGAACGAAGTTGAGGGGTATTATTAACAAGGAATGGGCATTTCCATTGTATGAAATGTCCAAAATGTTCAATTGTTTTTTAAAAAGCATTTCCATAGCTCATGGTTATATGGAATTCTCAAATGCTTTCATGTTCCTATTTGGCAAAATGCTGAAGTTCTTCTTGAAACTTTTCCCAAGCCTTCTAAAGTCCACTTTTTGAAAATATTCCCACAAAATTTTTGTTTTCCATCAAGTTTTTTCCGGAAATATTTGCACACAAGAAAAATTTACATTACAAAATCAAAGTTATTCCTTATTCTTGAAATTGCTCGCTCTTCATTCATTTGCGCAACTTTCCATGAAGTGCTTCAACCTCTCTACAATTTCTTAAGAAAAACACACCAAAATGTTCGATCTAATGCTAAACGCTACTTTGCAAAATACTCAAAATTGGTGATGGAAAGAGTTTTACCACCTTAACTTTGTTTCCTTTATGGAAACCCCACCCATGCATGCATTTTGGCATTCAAATTTCAACTAAATTGATCATTTTTGCATTGAGTTATGACCCTTTAATGGATAATTTTATTATATGTGCAAACCATGAAAAGGCATTTTAAACCTTGCTAAAATTCCCCTCCCTCCCCAAAGAGAAAGATCCTGCTCACCAAGATCTTTCCAACAACACCAAAGGCACATTCCAATTCCCTCGAAATAATTTTCAGGTACGTTTTAATTTAATTTCCAATGAAGAATTCATTCAATATTCAAGAACTTTTGCACTGCAAGTCCAAACGCCATGAAACAAAGACGATCCACCCCTCCTCCTCCTCCTCTTCGAGAGCTTTCCAAAGAGACCAAGAATGCGATCCAAAGCATCCTCACCAAAGAAATTGGATCTAATAAGGTAAAACTTCCAAAAGTTGGATCCAATGCAATAGTCTGTGCCCATGTGGGGGCAGGTCCCAACAAACTACCATGCTTGATAGATGGGAAGGGTGTTTCTAAGGGGAAGGCCAGAATTTTGTTTTTCTCCTTTGTAATGGGTTGAACTTCTTGTGTGGTGTGGGGGAGAGGGAAGGTTTAGTTTTTTAAAAAGGAAGTGGGACTAAAGCAAGGACCTCTAGAATAGGCTGAATTTAAACAAAAATAAGTTTCAGCTTTTTGAAAAGGGTTTTCTTTCTAAAAATTAGATGCAATTCATGTTCAAGGTAAATTTTGTGTGAATGTGTAACAAATATATTTTTTAACATATGTAAATATTTTGTATCGAAATATTTTTTAGATAATATTTTTATATAGTATTTTTAAATTGAAATATTCAAAATAATTTTTTTTTGACATGATTTCTTTTTTAATTCATTAACTATTCAACAAACATTTGTTGAAGTTGTTTTACTATATTAATAAAAATATATATTTAAATATTTCTGAAAATCTTGGGAATTTATTAAATTATTTGTGCATTTTACATCCTATGAAGATGTTTTATAATGTGTGTTATTAATTGAATTAAATACATAAAAAAATGAATGACTTGTTGTCATAAAAGTTTTACCAAAAGGAAAAAGGAAAGCAAAGAAGGGATTTACTAATTTTTGGTATTTTTACTTTAATAATGGTTTTAAGTTTTTAGTTAAATTAATTTCAACTAATCATATTTATTAATTACATCAAATATATAATGTAAAAAGCATTTAGTTTCTTCTTCTTTTTAATAATTTAAAGGACATATTCAACATATTGAAAATGAAACATTTGTCAAAACATTTTTTTCAGAATTAACAAGTCTATATGAGTTTTATCAATGTTATGCTTATGAAAGTAATTAGA
>Ga0209208_10005156_pt1 | contig 18264 bp, 14 predicted proteins | sample S1TSphfallax_3_FD_187694 | JGI IMG/M metagenome (GOLD analysis project Ga0209208, IMG submission 187694) | Host-associated microbial communities from peat moss isolated from Minnesota, USA - S1T2_Fd - Sphagnum fallax MG (SPAdes) (version 2) | ecosystem: Host-associated > Plants > Peat moss >... | reverse complement strand
ATGGTGGCAACCCATAAAGTATTTCAATGTTGTGCAATGGCCAAATGTTCCATTAGCATGGGCATGACTCTTTTGAACAAGGTTGCATGTTGTTCACAACTTGAACCCACACATTGGGATCATCAAGATTAACCACATGGACCTATAAATGGATGTTGGTAATTGGGGTTCATGTACACAAATAAAAAAGGAAGGGGAAAATGATGCAAGGGATATGTTTCTTGAATCAATATCCCATGGCCAACCATGGCAATTGTATGTCCCAATCCTTATATGCCCTTTTTGTAATTCATATTTTCATAAACCTTTCTTCACCATTTGTACCATTATTCACTAGTAGAAAAACCCCATTTGTCAACTTGTCTTAGGCAACTAAAAGTGTCTTTTGCGACTATTTTTGATTGCAACTATCCTTGTTGATTGCTCTAATTTAATGTTTGACATCAAATTCATATTTGTAAAAAAACGAAAGCCCATTTTGCCAACTTCCTAATGAGCTGGAGAGATTCCATGAACCATTTCAATGGTTGGTAATCACCAAGGTGAATGGGTTATTAAACAAATAAAATTGGAATCTGGCCATGGCCCAAATGATGGCCAAACATTTCCCTTCAAATGAACTACATGTGGCTTTTACTTGGTTATTGGGCCAACTTGCATTGGCCACCATAGACTCTTGGTTTTTTTCATCAAGTTGTGTAAGAATTGTTCCAAGTCATAAAACACTCCACTTTGTATGTAATTGGAAAGGATGACCTATAATGGGTTTCCTTAAAATGGGTATAGAATTAAAGATAAATTTCAACTCTTAAAAAGCTAGTTCTTGTGTCCCTTTAAATAAACTTTTCATTAACCTTGGTTAATTGAGTCAAAGGTGTGACAATTTGATGAAACCTTTTTAAAAAAACCACTAGAAGTAGTTTTTCAACCCTAAAATTGCCTTCAACTGATTATCATTAGTTGGTTTTAAAAACTTGGAAATAACATCCATCTTAACCTTTTGAATTCCCAAATATTACACATGGGATTTTTTAAACCTACGTTTTCCTAGGTGTAATTTCATCCATGCGTCCTCAAATGTTTAAACACGTTTTGTAAGTGATAACCATGTTCCTCCATAGTGGAACTAAACATAATGATGTCATCAGTTTAACTAACACTTAGCAAAGTCCAAGCCTACAAGAAGTCAATCCATCACCTTTTGGAACTTTGCAAGTGTTTTCTTCAACCTAAAAAGTAGAAACTTTCATTGATACAAATAGTCCTTCCCATTTTGGTCAATGCCCCAAAATGTAGTCTTCATATTGTCACCTTCACAAAGAGGCAACTAATGATATTCAAATCATAAATCCAAAATGTTAAACACTTTAGTATGGCCAGTAGAATTTTAAAACTCCTTCAAAGCAATGGCATGGCATATTTGTTGAATTGTACTTGCTGTTTGACCAAAGTCTATTGTCTCCACACTCCAATGTTCAATCCAATTACCAAAAATATCTTTTTTGAAAAAACATAATTGTGGTTAATGCATACTCCCCTTTGGAAAGCTCCGCCAACCCTACTTCCAAAAATTCCTCCATTCAAACTTTCACCAAAACTCTTTCGATGTCACTCAACCTATATGGTCATTGGAAAAAATGGAAACACCACCAATTGATCCAACACTTCATACAAAATATTGGACAAGGAATTGAAATTGATGCCCATATCTTGATTGCCACCTACATCACAAACTTACAAGCTTCATAGTTTCGTTCCAAATTTATGCAAAATTTATTATTTCATAGGTTTGTATTGTTTATACACGAATGACATGCATTATTTAAACACAAAAGTCGTGTGCATGACTTTTGGGTGTAAACAACATAAATAGACATACAACATCTGTGTTTAACAATACAAATAAGCAAATTGGACCTTGTCATTTTGACTAGCAGAGTGATTGACAAAATGATTGACAATTTAATTAGCTATTTGATTGGTGGATAGTGGACCATTTGATTGGGTCAATTTTATACCTAGATTAAAATCATTTTTAGAATATAATTTTTAAAAATTAATTGGTAGGCAGGTAGGTAGGTAAATAGGTAAGTAGTAAAGGTTTAATTAGGTCTAAAAAAGACATTTAGATAGGTAGTGCTAGCCTAGCCTACCTTACTTAACCTACCTACCTTAGCTTTCTCAACATGGAAATAGGTTGTAAATATAAGGAATTGAACCCCAAACGTTCCCAATGATAAACCAAGTCCTTACCAATGGACTACACTATCAAAGGTGTTCGATTCTTATTAAAAAAAAAAAAATCACATCATTAAACATAATGGCTAAACTTAAGTGATAAATAGTGGCTAAACTTAATGATTTAAAATAATAATTAAAGTTAATAGTTAATTTCAAATGACTTAAAATAATAGCTAAATTTAATGGTTAAACTCGGCAACTTAAAGTAATGGTTAAATTTACTGGCTAAACTCAATGACTTAAACTATTGATTAAACCTAGTGGCTAAACTCAGTGACTTAAACTATTGACTAAACCTAGTGGCTAAACTTAGTGACTTAAACTATTGACTAAACCTAGTGGCTAAACTTAGTGACTTAAACTATTGACTAAACCTAGTGGCTAAACGCAATGACTTAAAGTAATGGTTAAACTTAACGATATAAAATAATGGCTAAACATAATGGTTAAACTCAATGGTTAAACTCAATGGTTTAAAATAATGGTTAAATTTAGTGGCTAAATTCAATGGCTTAAAATAATGGTTAAACTTAATGACTAAATTCAATGGCTTAAAGTAATGGTTAAACCTAATGGTTAAATTTAGTGCATAAATTTAATGACTTAAAATAATGGCTTAAAGTAATGGCTAAACCTAGTGGTTAAACTCAATGTTTTGGAATATCAGCTAAACCTAGTGGCTAAACTCAATGCTTTAAAGTATTGGTTAAACCTAGTGGCTAAATTTAGTGCTTTAAAATATTAACTAAACCTAATGGCTAAACTGAATGATTTAAACTAATGTTTAAACTTAGTGGCTAAATTTAGTGACTTAAACTAATGGTTAAACCTAGTGATTTAAACTAATGGCTAAACCTAGTGGTTAGATTCAATAACTTAAAATAATGGCTAAACCCAATGGCTGAATTTAGTGGCTTAAGGTAATGGTTAAACCTAATGGCTAAATTTAATGATTTAAAATAATGGCTAAACTTAATTGTTAAACTAAATGATTAAAAATAATGGTTAAACTTAATGGCTAAAATTAACTTAATATAACGGTTAAACCTAGTGGCCAAACTTAATGACTTAAAATAATGGCTAAACCTAGTGGCCAAACTTAATGACTTAAAATAATGGCTAAACCTAGTGGCTAAACTTAACGACTTAAAATAATGGTTAAACCTAATGACAAAACATAATGACTTAAAATAATGGTTAAACCTAATGGCCAAACTTAGTGACTTAAAGTAATGGTTAAACCTTGATTAAACTTAATGATTAAATATAATGTATAAACATAGTGATTAAACTTAATTGATAAACCTAATGGTTAAATTTCATGGCTAAAAATAATGGTTAAACTTAAGTTAAATATAGTGGGTAATTTTAATGGTTAAATTTAGGCTATATTTAATGGCTATACCTATTGGCCAAACTTAATGGTTCAATTTAGGTTAAATTTAATGCCAAATTTAGTGGTTAAACATAATGGCTAAACTTAATGGTTAAAATTTGGTTAAACCAAATGGTTAAATCTAGTGACTAAACCTTTTGGTTACATCTAGTGGTTAAAATTAAGTAGGTAAGTGGGTGGATAGGTAGGTAAGTAATATGTAAGTAGGTGGGTAGGTAAGTTGTATGAAGGTGAAAAACATAGGTAGGTATGTAGGTAGGTAGGTGAAAAGGTATAGGTAAATAATAGGTAGGTAGGTGGGTGGGTGGGTAATAGGTAGGAGGTAGGTACAAAAGGTAGTAGACCATATCATATTTGACTATAGATCATTAATCGTCTTGATTAAATGTTCAACTTGACTAAAGACCATTGGTCATTTTTATTAAGGATCATTGGTCATTTTGATTAAATGTTCAACTAGATTAAAAACCATTGGTCATTTTGATTATTGATATTTGGCCATCTTAATTAATTGTTCAACTTGATTAAAGAACATTGACCATTTTGACTATAGTTGTACAACTTGACTATGTGTATATAGTCAAATAAATTAGTATAATCAAATTGATTAATCAACATGTACATGTGTCATTCAAGCCCTTAGCCTTAGTCAAAATGAACCGCCTCAAAGAATGGTTAAAGAACCAAAAGTTACCATGTCATTTTTTTGGAACCCTTTTATTTTGAATGTTTTCACAGCTACAAATTATTATTTTTTTGTGTTTATCTATTGCATGTTTTAATATATGGCTTAAAGTTTATAGTGGAATTAAAAAAATTGAAAATTATTACAATTTTGCATTTTTAATAATGATGGTTATTTTAGGAATCACATTCTTTAACTTTGGAAATTCATAATTAAATTATACATATTCAATTAATTATTTAATAAAAATATAAAAATATAATGGCTTCAAGATTACCTTAGGAAAAAACTTCCCAAGAAAATTCCCAAATCATGTTTCAAATTTGTGTTTTTAACCAACAAGTTCAAAAATACGAATTGATGTTTCATTCTTGAAACTTCTTTAAATGCAATGATTATAAATATCAAAATACATGATATTCTTGATATTCTTGAAATTTCAAAAGCTATGGAACTTAATAAATGTATTCATTAAAATATTTAATAAAAAGATTTATTTTTGTGTTTTGTATTTTTTTTAAAAATTAATGGATCCAATAGAATCAAGGTGTGACATTCATAGTGGTACCACCCAAGGATGGGTTTGCCCCTTTACTTTTACTATTCTTGTTGGTAGTAGATTTGGTAAAAATAGATTCTAAATGCAATGAGCAATAATGGTCAATGTCATGACCATCAACACCACAATGTTCATATTTTTTGTTATTTGAAGATGTGGGTTTGAATGTAACTGTTATACCTTTTTTTGGGCATTCCTTCACATGGGGATTTCCATAAGTTCAACACAAAACCCCTTGACCTTGTTCCTTTAAAAAAAACATGGAAATTTTAAATTAACTCCCTTTGGCCTTCTCCCTCCAAATGGTAATTGATTCCTCTTTTTTGGGATCCTTTTTGATGGTCATGGTGATGGCAAGCTTACCAACTTCCACCACATAAAATCCTTGATTAATCTTTTCACAATGTGGAATGCCTCTTCTAGTGTGGCATGACCTTCATGATTAATGATGAATTGAGGTTTTGCCATCCAATTTGAACTTTTTTGTCTTGTTTGGACATGTATAACTACACCAATTATCATTATGTGAAAACATCATTGCTTTCCTTGGCAAATCATGCTAACATTGTGTACATGGTGCATGAATATCATCCTTTTTCCTTTTGAAATCTTAGATTTTTTTCATCTAATTTGTATGAATGTTCCCATACTTTAATCCAAAAAGTTTGAAACATTGATCCAATGGGTCAAATGGCGGTGGATCACCAATGGTTGTCATGGCACCCAATGTTGTTTAGGAAATTTGTGACATAAAAAATGTGGGATCTAACAAGTCCATGTAAGCCATAACGCCATAACCCTTGGTGGAGGAATATGTTGAATCATCTTGAGAATTAATGTTTGGTTTATTAGGATTTGGCATGGTTGTCATTGACAATATTGCCCTTTCCATTTGAGTTATTATGAATTCCATGCATTATGTCAAATATTATTGCACAACCTAAAGAAATGTAACATGTTTTGACCAATGTTTTTCATAAGTTTCCAATGCCACATGCTTCAAATGTTAAGATACGAATTCAAATGCCCACCAAGGATTACAAGAAGATTCCTTTGCCTTTTGGCTTGTATATAGGTTTTGAACTTCCATTCCTTAAGTGAAATGGTGCCCACCCATCTAAAAAACAAATCTATGACAAACCTAAGGCCTTTCATATCATCTTTTGTATCTCCAAATGACCTTACAACAAATGTGAAACTTGTGAAAGGATATGTTTTGACCTCCTAATCCAAGTTTTTTTTTTAGGATCCTCAACATGTCTTTTTAGGGGTGGTGACATATAATATTATTTTCAAGTTTGCATACAATGTGCCCTTCAACTTTAACCTTATCCTTAATATGGGTGATTAATTTTGTTGAACTTGTTATGGCTATATATCCAAAATTAAATTTAAAGTGCACTTACATCCACCCACCAAGCTTTATAAAGCCAAACACATGCGATTGCTCAGTGTGAACATGACAAAAACAATCTATGAGTCATCATCGTGATTTCATTATCATACAACAATCAATGGAATAATCCTAATGATGAAATCTAGGAAATGCTCTCAACAATGCCAACCTAGGTTTATAATTTAAACTTTATTAAATCACAATTATTATGTTTGGGCAATTCATGAGTCAAGTAGGATGTACATAATGGTCAAAATTGATGGGTAACCTTGTCCCATGCTCAACCATCACTATTATAGAAGTGAGGTGCAATTTACTAGCTTAAATCACTATAGGACCTTAAAAATGATAACTTCATTACATTTTATTGATTTCAAGGTGGTGAAAGTTATTTCATTATAATATCACTATGTAGACATCATGTTTCATTACTAATGAACATAATTCACTATTATAATTTACTTTATTTCAATGTTTTTAAAAATATTCTATCTATGTTACTTTATGATATACCTTATATTATTTTAAGCTACTTTAGTTATTTTAATTTATATTTTATGTTATTATAGGCTATTATAAATTATTGTACCTAAAATATTATATGTTATTTTATTTCAAGATATAATTTAAATTATTCAAGGTCATTCTACTTTATGTTATTATAAATTATTTTATCCTAAAAATAATCTAAAATAAAATATGATGACCTCAGGTAAAAATAACTTATAATAGAAAATAATAGCCTATGATATTATAACATAGAATATCCAACAATAATTTATAATATAATAATCACCAATAGTTGTAATATAACATATAATAACCAACAATAACTTATAGTGCAATAACCATTAATAAAATACCCATCAATAATCACCAATAAAATAACCATTAGTGGCTTACAACGGAATAATCACCAATAATTATTAATAAAATAGTCACAAATAGCCATTAATATAATACTCACCAATAATCACTAATATAATAACATTAATAACCACCAATATCCACCAATAGAATCTTCACTAGTAACCATCAATAAAGTAGCCACCAATAGCCACTAATATAATAACCATTAATATTCAATAACAAAATATCTACCAATAGCCATGAATGTAATAACCACCAATAGCCATTAATATAATAGCCACCAATAATCACTAATATAATACCAATTAATATCCACCAATAGAGTAACCACTAATAGCCACTAATGTAATAGCCATTAATAAATACCAATATCCACCAATAGAATAACCACTAATAGCCACTAATGTAATAGCCATTAATAAAGACCAATATCCACCAATAGAATAACCACTAATAACCACTAATGTAATAACCATTAATAAAGACCAATATCCACCAATAGAATAACCATTAATAGCCACTAATGTAATAGCCATTAATAAATACCAATATCCACCAATGGAATATCCATCAACAACCATTAATAGTCATTAATAAAATAACCACCAATAGTCATTTATAGAATAACAACCAATAACCACTAATAGTCATTAATAAAATAGGTATCAATAGCCATTAATAAAATAGGCACCAACAGCCATTAATAAAATAACCACCAATAACCATTAATAAAATAACCACCAATAGTCGTTAATATAATAGCAACCAATAGCCATTAATAGAATAACAACCAATAGTCGTTAATAGAATAACAACCAATAATCATTAATAGAATAACTATGAATAGCCATGAATAGAATAACCACTAATAACCATTAATATAATAACCAACAATAGTCGTTAATAGAATAATAACCAATAGTTGTTAATAGAATAACTACGAATAACCATGAATAGAATAACCACCAATAGCCATTAATAGAATAACTAGCAATAGTTGTTAATAGAATAACAACCAATAGTCGTTAATAGAATAACTACGAATAGCCATGAATAGAATAACCACCAATAACCATTAATAGAATAACCAGCAATAGTCGTTAATAGAATAATAACCAATAGTTATTAATAGAATAACTACGAATAACCATGAATAGAATAACCACCAATAGCCATTAATAGAATAACTAGCAATAGTTATTAATATAATAACAACCAATAGCCACCAATAGAATAACTACGAATAGCCATGAATAGAATAACCACCAATAACCACTAATATAATAGTCCCCAATAACCACTAATATAATAATCACAAATAATAAGTAATAGCCACTAATATAATAATCACAAATAATAAGTAATAGCCACTAATATAATAATCACAAATAACCATTAATAGCCATTAATATGATAAGCAATAATAATCACCAATAGCCACCAAAAGAATAATCACCAATAGCCACCAAAAGAATAATCACCAATAGCCACCAATAGAATAATCACGAATAGCCACCAATAGAATAATCACGAATAGGCACTAATAAAATAATCACCAATAACCATTAATAAAATAACCACTAATAACCATTAATAGAATAGTCACCAATAACTATTAATAAAATAACCATTAATAGACATTAATGACCATCAATAAAATAGGTACCAATAGCCATATATTAGAATTGTTTAGGATTGCCAAAAAAAATATAGGGTGAAATAATTTATAATAGACAAAAGTAATTTAAGGTGAAATCAACTATAATAACCTAGAATTGTTAATAATAACATAAGGTGAAATAACCTTCAATAGCCAAAAGTAATTTAAAATAACCAAAAATAAACTAGAGTGAAATAGTAAAAAATAACCAAAAGTAATTGAAAATAACCATAAATAGTTGTAAATAATGTAAGGTGAAATAATTTAAATTAATGAAAAATATTCATATAATAACTGAAAGTAACTTAACATAGGTAGTATTGTTATATTAACAAAAAAATTATCCATTTATTAAAAAAATAATTTAAAAGAATGATCATTGAAATGTTATTGAATAATGATATTCAATTTATTTTTTTGTTCAAATGTTTTTAAATTTTCAAAAGGAAATAAATGAAATTATCTACATTATTGAATTAAAAAATAAATAAACTCAAATCATTTCATTTGAACGAAATCTTAATAAGATATGAATTTTCAAAGTTTATGTTTTTGTAATGTTTAAAATGAAATATTTGATAAATAAAATGTAATGTAACATATTATCACAACAAGTGGGGTGGTTTGATCATAAAGGTGTTTGTTTCCAATCCAAAGATTAAATAATCAAACTTCATGAATGGTGTTATGTGTGGTCAACAGTGGTATGTTGACCGAATATTTCCTATCAAATTCTTAGAATAGGTGGTTAGGTTGATTATGTGACAATAAATCATAGGTTAAAAATCATGAAATTATCAATAATATTATATATTAAATAATTAAATTTTAATTAATTTCCATGCTAGTTAACAAATGAATGGTTTGGTAAATTTGTATTTCACTTGAGAATAACCATTGTTCGTAACAATTAATATTAGTTCATTAGGGGGTTAAACAATTTCATTAAGTAAAAATGTTCAAATTGATTCAAAATCTAATGAAACCCAAAATGAACTAGGATGCATTTTGTAATAGTGCATTGACCACACCAATGACAACCCCAAGGTTCATTATGACAATCAACATGCATGAGCAAGCTTGTAACCTTTCATCTTGAGTTTCCCACTACACAATATGCATAGGTTTCAAAGAAATCAACCCATAAAAATGTGTTTGATTTAAGGTGTCAAACAATGCACACAACTTGACAAGCCCCCCTACATCTTAAAAATAAATGATAGCCCAACCAACATAATGATAGGAAACAAATGCATAACCCAACAACATTAATGGGGCATTTACACAACAAGTAAAAAGCTAACATGTAACACTTCCACCCATTTTGTAAGCCAAAAATGTTTAACCTACAATAACAAATTATTATATAAAAAAGAAAGGTTAATGATGTGACACTCCACATTTATTAATGTCATGACATTCCACCACTTGTGATAAATAATGTTTATCCACACACTTGGTGACAACTTGTCGCACACTTGCTAGCTCTTGCACTTACTTCCTTAATTATGCTGAAAAAAACCTCCATTTTTATTTATTTTTGGAATGGACAAAAATTTCCCACATACATTCACCTCTTCTTTAAGACTCCAATGCCATAGGTAAATTGAAAATCTAACCTCCTATGAAACCATGATCCATGGTGAATTTTTTAAAATTCCAAATTGGAAATTAGTTTTTAATTTAATTGATTAAAATTTTGCGAATTATTTTAAATTCATGACATGTCATGAATTCTTGAATGTCCATCTTCAATTGTACAATAAATTACACACACTTGCACATCATGTTCAATCATAAGACCTTATTTGCCAACTAGACAAACCATCCATTCATTGGGTCAAATACGTCTAATTTAAATATCTTTGGCCACATCCACCATATTTAATAAACAAAAGGATGAATAATCAACTTCATCCAACTTATGGATGATTAGTTGTCCTCATGGATGAATATTTGAAGAACAAAATAATATTTTGGAGACCAAGCAATTCCAAATTCAAATCTTGAACCACATGAAGCTAACTATATACCTCCAAGGCTTGGAAAAAATTTCAAAGGCTAGGGGCAATGGTGTGCATCGTCAAGTTGCAACATTGATTCCCCGCATTCCATAACTAAAAGATAATAAATGCTACAAAAATCAAACTACACAAAGACAAACCACCTCACAAAACACTACTCAATAACATAAAAGGGAATATATAATGACATGCAAAATACAACAAAAGAAAAAAAATCAATTCTACACCATCAAGTTAAAAATGTCTACTCATTATAGAAATCCATAATCTTTACACCACTTGATTTCTTTTATGGATCTCAATTGTCAATTCAAGTTATCTTAGTTAGTCATAAAATAATTTAAGTAAAAAAAAATGCTGAAAATTTTGTACACATGGGAGGTTTTCCTTGTGAGAGTTCTGCCATTTTTAATGAGTTAGACTTTACTCTTGTCAACTCATTTCACACGATGTAACTCCTTTGACAATATTTCCCTTTATAAATAACTCTAGTTGTCCTCACCATTGATTCATATACAAAACATGGTCTCCATCATCAATTCACATTACAGGTGAAATTGATAGCATCAAAAGTTAAGATATGTTTAATTCTAAAATAGGACTAATAATTAGGTGCTAGTAAGTTATTGTTTTCAAGTTTAAAAACAAAGGATTGAATCCTTGTTTCATCATTAATAAAAAGATCTTCATTCTTAAGCTGTTTTTTACATGGTATATTCCAATGTTTATTTTTTAAGTGTTTTGTGATGTAGCCAAAGTGGCGATCGACCAAAAAATAATTTAGCCAAATTTGGATACATACATAATTTGAAAGTTTTTTAAAAATTGAATTTTTTCTATATTCTTAATTACTTGTTGGAACTTATCATGAAATTCTAGAGATTTGGATTTTGAACATTGATTCGGTGCATAAGGTGACTTTAAAAAGATCTCTTACATGTGGACCTTCATTGTGATCCATTTTACATTCATTCAATGCAAGGCATAAGGTGATTTTGAACATTGATTCGGTGCAGAAGACATTCGGTGTGAATATTATCTAGAACCAGTGAGAATGTGTAATAATATATGTCAATGTATGTAGCCTTAACAACACCACCCCATATCTGTGATAGTGAAAATGCCGAGCGGAAAATGAAACCATGCAAAGAAGACTGATAGGCAAATAAATTGCAGCAAAAGAGACACAAACCAAATATGAACCCAAATGTTGAAATAGTAACATGCAATGCATAGAATTCAGAATAGAGTCTTTTATAGTGTGGCAGTGTCACAATTGTTTGGGAGTGTGTTTTTTTCCCTATGGTAACACCTTCTATTCTTGAGGATCATTGACATGAGTCTATTGTACAAATGGCTTAACCGTATATGATTTCGTGTTATATCCTTGCATTCAAGATCGAAAAGCTCTGGTAAGAAGATTTCTTACCAGCACAATCCATCCATGTTTGAGCTAATAATGTCCTATGTGCACAGATGCCACCGATGCTTGTTTGCTATGCCAAGCTTTGCTACAACACTGAACAGCAATGATCTGCAAGAATCTGGATTGCCCTCTAATTCTGGCTGAAACCACCGGCGTAATTTGACAATCTCTTGGGGTTGCAGGCATTGCTCTCTTTATTTTACTATATTTCAGAGCAATATCAGTATTCAGTTGGCTGTACAAGACACCCAAAAACACAGGAGAAAATGTTACACCTTGAAGAGTGAACTCAATGAGAACTGCATAATTTCACAACCCTAGTGGGACTCCTCTGTATTAATAATGTCACCCTCAAGCATAGTGACCCAAGATTGAAAAAAGCCTTAGCGTTATGGATGTTTCTTCTTTGAAACCTGGTGACTCAAATCTCATGTGAAATTGTGAAAGGTATTATAAACAAGGGGGAAGGAATGAAGGAACAAATTGCTAGCCTTTATGAATTGCAAATTCCATCAGACAGATATCATCATGATAACACTGCTTCAGTTCTACTTTCTGGTTTTGCTGTCTGGAGAGCACAGGCTTCAGAACCTTGCACATTGAAAATTGTTGTAGGCACACAAAATTGACCACTGCCAAATCACAGACATAGAAATTTACTGTTAGCACCCAATTCTTCACAACCAACCACACAATTCTTCGAAAGAAAACACCCAATTCTTCAAAAAGAAAGCACGCTATAATTCATCACAACTAAAATCAAAAAAGGGGAAGAAAAATCTAAACCTTTTCCACAAAAAACTCAATATTCCAATGGAACAGCTAGCAACAGAGAGAGATGCAGACAAACTTGAAGAAACCACAGAACTCATCAAACTGGAGCTTTTGAGTAGAGAATTTCAATGGAATAGAGAAATGAAATCACCCACAATACACTGCTGGGATATGGCACAGTTTGAGAGCAAGAGAAAAGAAAAATGCCCGAGAGATCAGAAACAAAGCAAGAAATCAGAGGAAAATCTCGTGCACTCACAATGAAGTATACTCTGTGATGACGAACTTTTGTCCATCTTGTGCTCCCCAACACTTCGCATCCTCCCAAAGCTTGGCAGTTCTGAACTTCCACGAGATCCACACCAGCTTCAGATGATGGCAAATCCCAAGCAGCTGCATTCGCAGATGATGATGACAAATCCAAACCAGCTGCAATACTCAAAACAGCGTTTGCATTTGCAAGCAATCGTGCATCCAGAGCAGCTGCATTTCCAGGCGATGGCGACACATCTGCAGCAACAGCAGCAGCTGCATTTACATTTGCAGGTGATGTCACATCTGCAGTAGCTGAATCCCAAGCACCTGCATTCGCATTTGCAGGTGATGGTGCATCCAAAGCAGCAGCTGCATTTACAGGTGATGGTGAATCCAAAGCAGCAGCTGTGTTTACAGGTGATGGTAAAGAACCTGCATTTGCAATTGCAGGCAGAAAGGGGCAAACCTCCTCTTCATGATCAGTGCCATTGCAACTCATTGAAGAGCTTCTCATGTGGTATAGATGTGGAAGTGTAGGAGGTACATGAAGATGGCAGCCCGGGAGTTAAGTTGTGCCTTGCAGTTGTTGCTACTGCTGCATTGAGACGAGCAGCGAAATCAGGGATGATGTTGAAGCAGTTGCTCCTGGGACTTAGACTTGTTCTTCTAGTTTCTTGATCCTTCTCCTCCTCCTCTTGCTGATGCTGCTGTTGCTGCTCCAGAGACTCGAATGAAGCATGTGAACTAGGAGGACAGGATGGCTCAGTGCTGCGTTCAGGCTGTGTCAATGCATCCAGGTAGCCACTCAAGGACGGATTCGAGGCAAAATGTTTGGAAATAGAAACATAAACGGAACTAGCGATGAGTTTGTAATGAGGACGAGAAGAAACAAGAGCATCAAAACTACTGGTGCTCAGCTTTTTAGGATTAGTGGTGCTTTTTTGGGTGCCGGGGTTTTGTACAGTTTTAGGACCATTGCAAGCGGACTGATGACGTTCAACCTGGAATTGTCCCACCAACAAATGCGCAGGTGGTGGTGGTCAGACAGCGAGATTGCATTTGGGTTGGACGCTCGAGAGGGAATTTCATTGGGTCTACTTGGGATGCTCTTTGAATTGTGAGGAGCGAGAGAGAGCAATTGCCAAGGGTTTAAATTGAGAAGCGGCGATGTCTTCTTCATCGTCAGTGCAGCACTTGCAATGCGCAGGATTTAACTCTTTTCTAGAGCACAAAAGCAGTAGCAGCAGCTCCACCACCACAGATTGGACACATTCTATGCAAGACGCAGCACCTCATCGTGCCTTCTATGTAATCAAACTACATGATTTGAAAGGAAGTTTTTCTGCAGTCCCTGCAGGTGAGAGAGAGAAACTGTGGCAGAAGTTCTTTTTGGATCCTTCACAATGGTGGGATCCCAGAGCAGATAACTGAATATCAATCCTGTCAGAGTTCACATGTCAATATAGCCATAGCTGTCAATCTTGTTGTTCCTCTATTACTATTCTGCCTTGGTCTAAAGTTGGCAGAATTTTTTCTCAGGTCCTTTGCACTAGTGGGATACTAGTAGTAGGATGGAGAAGGTAGGTAAATGCAACATGCTGATGGAGAAGGTCAGTGCAGGTCAGTGCAGCTTTCTCTGTTCTTATGATGCCATTTATGCCTGGGTTGTGGAGAATAAATAACTGATGAGCTTGATTGGGATTTCTGATTTTAGACAAATGGAAGGTACCCAGATTTCAAACATAAGAAGACACAAGAATCACTTTGGCTCGGGGACACATGAAACCGACCATGGGTGGCAGCAGAGATGGCTGCAATGGCACCGGGCACAGTGCAACTAAGCATTTTTGGATGGAATCAGAAGCTTACAAAAGATGTGAAGGATGGGCAGCCAGAGAAGGCTATGCAGCTTTTCTGACATATACGACAAGAAGGAGTGAGCCCTGACAAATTCACTTTTGTTCAGGTCATTAAGGCATGTGCTGGTTTAGGAACACTGGAAGATGGCAGGCTTGTTCATAAACAGCTCATTCAAAGTGGTTGTGAGTCTGATGTTTTTGTGTGGAGTAGCTTGGTTGACATGTATGCAAAATGTGGGAGCATTGAAGAGGCTTGGAAAGTGTTCAACAAGATGCCATCTCAAGATGTGGTCACTTGGAATGCCACGGTATTGGGACATGTGAAATGTGGCCAAGGGCAGAAGGCACTGGAACTATTTTGACAAATGCAACAAGAGGGTGTGCAACCAAGCTCTGTTACATTTGTGGGGGTGCTGAAAGCATGTGCAAGTGTAGTTGCAATTGAAGAGGGCAGGTACGTTCTTCAGCAGATCATCCAAAGTGGTTTGGAGTCTAATGTCTTTGTGGGAAGTAGTTGGTGGACATGTATGCAAAATGTGGGAGCATCAAGGATGCTGGGTGTGTGTTTGACAAGATGCTATCTCGAGATGTGGTTATTTGGACCGCCATGATATTGGGACATGTGAAATGTGGGCAAGGGCAGAAGGCACTGGAATTATTTCGGGAAATGCAACAGGAAGGTGTGCAACCAAACTCTGTTACTTTTGTGGTGGTGCTGAATGCATGTGCCAGCATGGTTGCACTTCAAGAGGGCAGGCATGCTCATGAACAGATCATTCAAAGTGGTTTGGAGTTAGATGTCTTTGTGGGGAATAGTTCAGTTGACATGTATGCAAAGTGTGGGAGCATAGAAGATGCTTGGAGTGTGTTCAACAAGATGCCATCTCAAAATGTGGTAACTTGGACTGCCATACTTGGAGGATGTGCGATGCATGGGCATGGTAAGGAAGCTCTTAAAACATTTTGAATGGATGCGTGAAGAAGGTATACAGCCAAATGATGTCACTTTTGTTTGTCTTCTCTCAGCTTGTAGCCATGAAGGTCTGGTGGATGAAGGCATGTGGTGTTATGCTTCAATGGTCACAGAGCATATCATTTCTGCAAAATCAGAACACTACACCTGTATGGTCAACCTTCTTGGCCGTGCTGGCCATCTACAGGAGGCAGAGAATATGGTCATGGCAATGCCCTGTCAACCACATGTGGGTGCTTGGATGGCCTTGCTCAGTGCTTGCAGAATTCATGGTAATGTGGAGATGGCAGAGCACGTTGCAAAGTGAATTCTTGAATTGGAGCCTGACAATGCTGCTAGGTACGTGCCGCTGTCAAACATCTATGCTGCCGCTGGCAACAGGCACCTCTGTGAGAATGTTGAATGGCAGAGAAAGGAAAAAGGTGTGAAGAGACTGCCAGGTTGCACCTAGATTGAAGTGAATAATGAGGTACATACGTTTGTAGTAGATGATCAAGACCAGCCCCAGATGATTGAAATTCATGCAGAACTGCAGAGATTGTCAGGACTCATGCATGATGCAGGGTACGTGCCTTGTACCAAATTTGTTCTGCATGATGTGGAAGAAGAAGAAAAGGTGTTCCATTTGTGTCACCATAGTGAGAAATTGGCTACTGCATTTGGGCTCATCAACACAGCTCCTGGTACTGCTCTCTGAATAAGAAAAAAATTGCAGGTTTGTGAAGATTGCCACACTTCCACAAAGTTCATTTCAAAAATAGTTGGGAGAGCAATCGGGGTGAGGGATGCCAATTGCTTTCATCACTTTGAAGATGATGTTTGTTCTCGCATGGACTATTGGTGATGCCAGTAGTCTGTCTTGTCAGTCATACTACCAATCTTGTTTCGTTTGCAGCATGTCTAGTGATATTGTAGCACAGTCAAAGTTCAACACTGTTATTAGATGTGGTGCCACTAAAAAGGTTGCCAAAGAGCCTCCCTGGAGTTTTCTTCCTGCATCTACCGTTCCTACCACTGCAGTCAGCGGCTTCTTTGGTAGATTCTGTATGTATGGAGTTATTTTGGAAAGTGAGTGCATGTGGAGACTTTTCATTTTGTAGCCAGAACCACCGCTTCCTTATGGATTCTGGGGAGTGGCCTTGGCGGCCTTGGTGGCTGTGGAAAAGATGCACCCACCAGAGCCCTGCTTTTATGTTTGTATGATGCCATGCAACTTGTGAATTTTAATTAGATGGTGTCTGATGCGTGTTTCCAGGATATTATGTCAAAATCGAGGATGACCAAGAAACAATGTTCAGTTTCTAACAATACAAACTTTGACTACAAAAGGTGCAAATTTTGTCTTTTTGCAATCTTTGAATTCCTGGAGGGGCATTCAACAATATGACCGCAGATCCTGTTATCAACTAATGAACAAAAATCTGGAAAATTATTAGGTCCTTGTCTTCTTTTGAGGTAAACCTGAAGCAATGGTTTATGTGAACTAGGATAAATTCTGTGAATGTAGTGTGTTACCAGAAAAATATTTGCATGTGACTCAAAATATATTTTATATGAATGAAGGCTGAAATAACAGAAGCATTGACTTTCAACAATTTTATTGATCAACTCAAATAGTTGACATGCTAGATTATTAGTAATCATTGTATGTTGTGAAATTTCCAAGGTTTCCTGAAAGTTCATTTCAGGATTTGAATTTTGTGGGTATCCTGATTTAACTAAAATTCAGTAATAAAATACTAAAACTTGGGGCACCATGTTATAATATTGTTAAAGTACCAAAACAAAACTAATACAAGGGTTTCAAAGGTTGGAATGCATGCAACACATTTAGCCAGACAATTCCATTGTTGCTTTCAATCTCTCAACTAAAATGTAGTCTTTAATCATGTTGGCAGGTTTAGGGTACTAGATCAGGTTTTCTGGATGATTTTCAAGTACCAAAACTTATTATAGCTCTAGAATTTTGTTGGAGTCAGAATACAACTGGGCCATGGGATTGACCCCATGTTGGAACTACATTTGGAAACAAAACAAGGTTGTTGGGATGGATGACATCCTATAAACTACCATAACCTTTCTATACATATAATCCCCCCCCTAATGTAGTACCCACCACCCCTGCATATATACAAAACCATGCGCA
>Ga0209208_10005155_pt1 | contig 18267 bp, 10 predicted proteins | sample S1TSphfallax_3_FD_187694 | JGI IMG/M metagenome (GOLD analysis project Ga0209208, IMG submission 187694) | Host-associated microbial communities from peat moss isolated from Minnesota, USA - S1T2_Fd - Sphagnum fallax MG (SPAdes) (version 2) | ecosystem: Host-associated > Plants > Peat moss >... | reverse complement strand
ATAGTTTTTTGTAAGTGTGGGGGAGCTATCCAAATTCAAATTATTTAGGCCAAACTTGGAAGGTGAATTGTTTTTCTTCAATTTTTATTTATTGATGATTTTTTTATTATCCATGTTGTTTTGGGAAATTTCGGTAGACAATGTGTTAATTCATTGTGTGCAAGAATTATTTGGACATTGTACATTTAATTATACACATTGCATTTCATTTGCACAATTGCAATTTATGGTTTTTTAGCATATTGCATTTTTTTTAAAAAATTCTTTCAATTGTTTATAAATGTTTAGGTTGATTTTCAAATAGTTGGAAAATATATATATTTATTTTTTATTTCTCCTTCAAGGTTGATAATATTATGGTAGAAAATGGGGAAGTTAAATAAAAATGAAAATTTAATTTTGATTGAAGAAATGAGACCAATGAAAATGAAATGAACATTAAAGAACATGTGGAAAGAGTAGAAAGTGGAAATGTGCAAACTAAAAAATAATATAATTGAAAAAATTGGGGAACCAATAATGAAAAAAAATCTGCAAAAAATTACATGTTCAAAGAAATTTTTGGAGAAGCCATAACATAATTTTTTTATGTTGGGCATTTTATTGTTTGAATAATGGGAAAGAGGTTGAAGCTTGACCTCATCAAGTCACGACATGTATTATGTGTTATGATAATGTTGTAAATATTTTTAATCCAAGAACTAAAAAAAGGAAAGGTTTAATGAGGTTTATTATAAAACTTATGGTATATTTGTTTTGAAGAAACATGTAGATGCAAATTAGTTTATAATTGCAAAAAACCATTAAAAAGAAATTAAAAATGAAATAATAGAAAATGTTGAAAAACAACATGCAAAGAAAAGGCCAAATGTCCCATCAAACGTAATTTCCACATTTTTTTGTTGTAATTTTTTTTTTCAAAAAGGATGATATGCAACAAAAAGACTTTTTGCAAGACCTTGGTTTTTTTATTGTGGAAAATAACATACCATTGTAGTTTGTTGAAAGTGTATGGTTTAAGTGTTTAATAATACATTTGTGTTCTAGAGTTGTGTTCCTTTTTAGAAAACAATTTTCTCAAAAAATATTACCTAACTTGGTGGGGAAAACAAAACAAGTATATGTTTTGCCAAAATTATTAGCTTGTATTTCTACCACAACAAGCTTTGACTTGTGGATGTCAAAGGATGGTATGATATATTTGCTTTTGTTATAAACTTTTTGAGTTCTAATTGGCAACCCAAATAGGTAACTATTGGTTTGTTTGAAACAACAAAAACTATTAGGCAAACGCTAGCCAACAATTTAACAAAATTGTTTGATCAATATGGGTTAAAAAACAAAATCATTGCCTATGTTAAGGATGAGGGCTAAAATTTAAATACTATGACAATTGCTTTGAAATTTGTTGTAAAACGTGAAGTCCTTGGTTTGGACGAAAGTTTTATTATTTAAATTGAAGAAAGAAAAGCTCACAACATGTTGTCTTTGATGTTAGACCTTATATTCAAAAGTTTTCATCTAGTATCTTCTTTTGTAGGTCGAGAGGAAGGTGTAAGTATTGTGAATGAATATGATAGAAGAACTTTGTATTTTATGTTTTTGAAGTGTCATCATCATTTGCACCCAATGACAAAATCTATTGGATATGTAAATCAAGCAGGTGATGAAGATTCTAGTTTCAATATTATTCAATAGATTACATCCACAAGTAAGCCATCAAAAGAACTTGTCATTAGGGAATTATTGATTTTTAGATGTTACCAAGTGGATCCCAAAGATATCAAGTGTTCTCTTTAATGGTGGGGAAAACATGAAACCATGTTTCCTACAAACTTTTTTTGGTGCAATCTTGATAGTTTTTAAACATTAAAAAATTATTTGAAATAATAAAATTTATAATAATCGGTATGTGAAAATCGGCTTTGAAAACTAACTCGTAGTATAAGATGTGTGAGAACCGACACTTTGAAACCCAGGTGAAATTTTTTTTTCCAAAATTTTTTGGAACCGTGCCTGGGTCTTTAATAAAAGATGAAAAAAAATAAATTTTAAATTTAAAAAAATAAAATTTAAAATAAAATAATAAATAAATAAATAAAAAGAACCAGGTCGTCGGATCTTTCAAAACATTTACAACAATGATGAATTGATGAAGTTCAAACAAAGCCCAGAAAAAGAAGTGTGTTGTTTTTGGGAGGCTTTTTGGGTGGCAGAGTTGGAGGGACAGGAAAGGTTCAACTACACTAAATATCTGAGGCACCCTATCCACTTGTTTGCTTTGCTTTGCTTGCTTGTTTGCTTGCTTGCTTGCTTCATCTTTGGCGTCTCTGTTTTGTCTTCTTCCTCTTCACTCGGTTCAGAACAAATTCATGAACCCAAACACAATCATCATGGCAGAAATATACATACTTGTATGTCCAAGAAGAATGAGCCCCCAAAAAATGCTCCTACAAATAGCTTGTTGAGTATTCAGCTAGCTCCAAAACACCTTTGGAGACTTGCACTCGAAGGTTTTTCTCTTTTTTGAAAGGAGTCATTTTGATTGGCCCATCATCAAAACAAAACCAAAAAAAATTAAAAAATTAAAAAATTAAAACATTAGGCACACCCCAAAATAGAGAGACCTATTTTTTTATGAGACCTATTTTTATCTTCCTATAAAGATGAGAAAAGCATGTTCAACCTCCAAAATCCCTAAGGAAAATTCCATGTACCATATTTTGGGGAAAAAGAATGAATTTTTGAAATCAACTTCTTGGGCAAACCTCAACATTACATCAATAGACATGGAAATTGGGAAATCTTATAAAGCTATAAAGAGCAAGTCCACCTGCATAAAATAATTTTTTAAAATAATAATAATAATAATAAATATTATATATATATACCCGAGTAAATTTGGATGAAGTTCTTCATGCTTTAAATAAATGACAATGATATTTGATTTTGGGCTTGCAAAAATATGCACACAATTACCAAGTTTTTTCTAAAAGGGGCAAAATAAGGATATATGATTGGGCTTTGATTTGGTCGGTCGGTCACAATGATTGACCCATGTGACATTACCACTACAACATATCTACATTGTCCAAGATTTCATGTTTATGGGTGTGGGTGGGGGGGGGGCGAGCAAATCACACTATTTATTTTGGATGCAATAAACAATTTTGATGGTGTAACAAGGGCCAACATACATACATACATATTGTGGCGTACATACCATGGATATGCTCTAACAACGAGATGAAACTTCATTCGAACTTCAATGAATGTTTGTAAAAGTATTCAGAAATTCCTTCCAATCACATTTCTCTTACTTAGAAAATTTAATTTGACCCAAATGCAAAATTTGTTAACATGAAGTGATTTTAGTGGTTTTCAATTGCCAGAAGTGAGAAGAAAATAGTAAAAGTAAGTCAAATTCCTTAATTTGGTTTTCAGTTTGTAGCCAAAAAAAATTAGAAGAATGCATTTATATATATATATATAATTATTTTTTCATGGTTTCATACCAAGATTTGGCTAAATCTTCTTAGGGATGATTGCCACTTTTTCTTTTTCTTATAGATTACATGTTCCTATGGATGATCACCACTTTGGTTGCTAAAAAAATTATAATTTTTTTAATAAAATTTAAACTTAAAAAAAATTTATTAAAACTTTTTTTTTTTAAAAAAAATCTGATTCCAATTTCCAAACCCTAGACCAATAAGTTAAAATGATTTGCCAAATGTAGCAAAGAGACATGCAGACTACAATATAAATAATTGTTCAACATTTTCACAGCATCATCTCTCTCTCTCTCTCTCTACCGTATCTTTTAAAAGCTGCATGAAATGTCAGAAATGTACAGATTTTTAAAATATTTTTTTAGTGTACAAAAAAAAAGAGCATCAAATTTGTGTAGGAAACATGAGATTTGGCTGCTGCTGCTGCTGCATCATCATCCTTCTTTTTAATTCAACCTTTGCTCCCTCTGTTCCCGACCGCCTATTTGCCTTTTCTAAATTGCCTTTGTGTGTGTGTGTGTGTGTGTGTCTCTCTCTCTCTCTCTCTCTCTTTTTGCACCTTTCTTTGTGTGTGTGTGTGTGTTTGTTTCATGATATGTTTGTACAACATGCATGTTGTTCCTTCACTTCTTCAAGTGCATTCATTCACAACACACAAATTTTTTTAAAACCCATTTATTTCACTCAAAAGAATGAAGTCACCTCGATCTCCATATTCTTCTATTCACCACCTCTCTCTCTCTCATTCGGTCACCAATTTTTCTGGAACATTGGGTGCTCCCCAATAGAAGGACCTCTTTGGATATCTAGTTGCAAAATTTAGAAAGAAATGTTGTCTCCTATGGCCCACCTTTTTACGAGTGAATGGAGGACAACATTGGCCATAGCATATGGGATAAAAGTGAGGTGCTATTGAGAACATGTTGGGGAACCCATTGGGAACTTATAGGGAATATATAGTGAGAACATATTGGGAACCAAGGAAAATGGAAAATTTGATAAAATCCTCCCCCCGGCCCTTGCAAACTAACTACCTATTCAATTTATATACACGGGAGTTGAACTTTGGGCAAACCATATGCAAAAAAAAGTGAGGTGCTATTTATTGGGAGCATATTGGGGAACAAATTGGGGAGCCTTTTGGGAGCTCCATGGGAACATGATGGGAACACATTGAGAACAAGGAAAAAACCCCCCCAAAAAAAAAATCCCTTCCCCCCAGTCCCCAGCTCTTGGCCCCCTCCTCGCCTTCCCCCTCCTTAAGAGAAAAATCTACACCCCCCATGAGTTCATGCTGAGCCTTCTCATTGGCTGCATGAAACTTTTATTTCCAAAGTTGTTTGTCACCATTTTTGGTCTATAGCTAATGGCAAGGCCACAAACTATGGGACATAGTCAACCCTCCTATTCATTGGATGGGTTGCCTCTAAAGTGAAGTTTTTTTAGTTTTTTTAAAATTTAAAATTTTATTTATTTATTTATTTAAAAATGTAATTTAAAAAATTAAATTTCCTTTCATTTTGATTGGCCAATCACCCAAAAAAACTGAATCTTGCAAGGCTCCTCAAAATAGTAATTTCTATGTGAGCATGGAGTGCCTCTCCTTTGGTTCACCTTGATAGGTGAGAAGGAGAGAACTTTGAGCAAAGCAAGTCATTAAAACAAAAAATTATGGTTTGCAACTAAAATGGGGGCAACTAAGCTCTAGAAGGTTGAAAGTTACTTAATCATGTTTGGTTGGCAAATTAAGTAGTGTCTTCTCTTTTTTTTCTTTTCTCTTTTTTTTAAAAATCCTATTGCATTTAGAATAACAAAGAAAAACTACATAATAAAATGGGATGTTTTTTTGTTAATGTTCTACTATGAATTCCTATTTAACTAGCTAATTAAAAACCCAAATTTTTGTACCTAATATTCACCCTATTGGGAATCCAAATTTGGTGGTAAGCTTTGCAACCAATGACTAAAAGGAGGGTGAATGAAAAATGAATATCTAGCATGTAGGATTTTCATATTTTGCAATAATGCACATGGTTATGATGGATTTGTTTAAATTATGGCAACTAACTAATATATGTCTTTTTCTTTTTTATTTAAAAAAAAGATTTTGGCACTTCAACAATATATATATATATATACTCTTGGAATCTCTTTAAATTCCACTAAGTACCCATTTGCCATTATAAGATGCCTTGAGACTTCAAGGTATTATTGTACTAGTACCTTGGCCACTTCAACATATATTGTCAATTAATTAATTAATTTTGAAGAGTCCATTTCAACATATGATATATTCTCAAATATTTCATCAGATTCTTTATTTTCCTTCAGGAAAAAATTGTTTATGAACAACCATTTGAATTAAGATAACGTGAAGACAAAATGTGATGCATTTTATATTATGTGAAATCATACATGAAATCAAGGGAAAAAAAGGTTATAGTCTTCATTTCCTTATATTTGACATTTTGAAAAATAACAATTTTATCTCAAAACTCAAAACCATGATTAAGAATATTAATTATTTTAAACTTTAAATTGTACTATTTATTGTTCACTTTCATATAAATCAACTTTAATGCATCACTAGGTGATCAATAACATCATTAGTTGACTACACAATTTAATACACAATTTAACAAATTGTCCAATATAATTATAATTATAATTCACACTTTGAGAGAAGGAACTTGAGTTTGATATGCTATAAGTTTTATAACTTCATTTATGTGGCATTTGTGAATAATTACACAAAAGTGTAAAGATTGCTACAACATTTCAATGTGATACTAGTTTTCATTGTACAATCAACTTCCATGTTCATTGCACATATACTTTAGCCCTTCCTTGCTACCCTTTGTTCTTTTGTCCATGTTATACATGTTGATCTTGCTTGAATTCCTTTGATGTTCATTGTTGTTATTTAAACCTATAGCCCATGAATTATTTGATGTTACATATTAACAAACTTTATACAAGACTCATCCAAAGCAAATGGCAACATATGAGAGAACATTAAGTCAAACACTTCAAATAGATCACATCTTTCAATGAATTGGTTAAAGTGCCACCATATTGTTGACCTTACCCATTTGAACAAGTCATGGAATTATTTGGCCAAAGTAAAACATGTTATTTCATTGGCCTTAAACAATGATATTGTCACATGCTTCGATTCCCAATCATAGAAAAGAAATTTAACTACAAAGCAAAAAAGTATAAAAGGTTTCTTTTACCATTAGTTTGTCACATGTTGTGGTGTAAGTTACACAAGCCTCCAATAAGTTGTCTCATATTATATAGGACACAATTTCTTTTAACATTTGTGATATTACATTGTTAGTCATGCCTTTGTGCAATGAAATACATGATAATTATTTCATTTCAATGCAAATCACCTAACCCCAAAATTATTTGCAATGCTCAACCTTTCTACGCACACTAAACACCACGTTTTGAAAGAGTGTCATTTTGACTCCATGTTTTCCATAAGGAATTGATGAACCAATTTTTTTAAAATAATACTTCCTACCATTTTGGTCTAGTTATTTGCAAGTTGGCATTCATAGTTTGTTAATGAAGTTTCAACCTTCACTTGTTTGGCCACAAGTTGAAATAATTTTTTATGCTTGAAACCAAAACATGAAAATTTCAAACTATTGTTGGGCAATTTTTTTATATTAATGATAAGATCCTTGTCCCAAGGCTTAAAATTGTGACCATGTGGAACCCAAAATCCTTAATATTGTTGAAGTAACATAAATTGCTTTTCCATTGTGCCTTATCGTATCGTATTTGTGTTTCATAAAGTTATTAAAAATGTTGTAATGTATCCTACTAGTAGCTAAATACTGTCATTATTATTTTTATGTGTTATAATTTTGTTAATGAAGGCTAACATTCAAATGAAAATTTCCCCGATTGTAAACCAAAAAACAAAAAGCATAAAATTTCACATTATGAATGCAATTTTTTTGTGTATGCCTTATCAAGTCAATATTCAATTGGTAAGGTGAAAAATATCTTAAGGTTGAAAACTCTTTACATTAATCTTGTTTCTTATATGTCATTTTTCCATTTTTGTAATGCCAAGTAACATTAAAGTTTCCTAGTTTAATTGACCTTGTATAAACAAAGTAAGGATTTCATCTTCATTTATTTTAATGAAGTGAAATCCCCATTTATAATTTGTATTACTTATTCCACAAAAAAACTTAACAACAAAAGTAATATGTAATTAATTTCAATTTGTGAAGAAATATTTGAAAAGACAAATAACTTTAAACAAGTTGAAAGAGCTAATGGACAAAGCTAAATTGTTTGAATCAAAAGTAAAACCAAATGAATGAACTTCATAAGGTCATTGCCATGAATACCATCATTATTTAAAATGAAAACATCCTAAATGTAGTGTTTCTAACATCTTCACGGTAAATTTTACCCTTGGTCCAAATAGGTGTCCCTAAAAACAAGAAAAAATGTTTAAAACATAAGTGGCATGCATTCACACATAAACACCAATGATTTGGATAGACTTAGAAAACTTGAAAACATAATAAGAACATAATCAAATCGTCCATATTAACTACAAAAATAAATACAAGTTCATAAAGTTAAAACTTAAAACATGTTTTTCTTTTATACATTGAAATTTATTTTGACATCTACACAAACAACAAAATTGCAAAGGTGAATGAAAAATATGTAATGACCTTTTCTCAAATTCAACTTAAGTGGTTAACTAAATAGCTTATTGCAATTGAAACCACAATGTGAAAGTTTCAAGGGTGACTTAAAAAAAAACACACATTTCACATGCAACCATCTTCAATTGGTTCATGTAAGACAATCAATCATAGAAGGTGGTTAATGTAATTTAAAACAAACCTTGGGTCACGAACTCATCACAAGGTTACATATATTCACCACAATCCAAAGTCTTTTGGAAAGCACAACTCTTCCTATAAAATGCTTTATAAATTTTCATGGACACCACATCTCAAAATTAGAACACTTTATTGTCATGTGACTTTGGAGGTTTAGAAGTCTTGAAAAACGTATGTTCTTTTAGGATGTGAATACACTATTTTGTAACCTCGAAAGGCTTTTCGAGGTTGTATCCACCTTTTGAATTGAACACAATTTGATTTTGCAAGTGAATCTATAGGTGGTCATAAGCCATTTGATATTATTATCCACAACCCTTTAAACATTCAAGAATATGAAGAAACATCATTTTTTGGTGATGTGAGCCCATTATATCATAACTCATATTAAGAAAATTTCAATGATCAAAGGATCACTTGAGTGGTCAAGAGCCATTTTGACATGTTTTGACTTCTCAAATCTCACTTTAAGGAATTGACACATTAAGAATCCCAACTCTCAAAGTGGAATAACAACTTGGAATTACATGAATCTTTCATTTCAACTCCAACATAGTTGGAATGCATTTAACTTCTTTTGGTTCATGCCATGCCTTAGGCACACCCTTGGCAAAACCCATCTTGTTTTCATAGGTGTTGGGAACCAAGCCCAAGGATAGCTAAAGTTGTGATGTTGTTGGACCAAAATCAAAAACACAATCACATTATGAAAATGACATAAGTTTAATCAGTTAATGACAATAAAAAAATGAGACAAGATCCCCTTCCACCCCCAAAATCGATGTCATGCCCTTGCAAATCAATTGAGATTTAAAATAATGAGCTTAATTAATCAATAATTTACAAATCTAGGTTTTTCATAATGATGAACTTGCGTGAAGCTTCTTAACAAACTCATTATTAATAGTGCATATGCCCCACTATTATAGAATTTTGAGTTCATTAAAACCTTAACTAACCTTGTTTTCCATATCATTCATTCTTCACATATTCACATGTTTCCTCCCATTTGGTGTTATTGTCTCTTTTGAGTAGATTATTCACTCTTACAACTCAATCTTTAGCTCAAGTTGCAACTTTCTTCTAGTGTCCCAATAATGTTTTTGTGGGTCAATGGAGGAGACACCTACATGATTAGATTCAAGCTAAGTTCAAGGAGGTTGCACATATATAGAGTTTTGCATGAATGATGAAGGAGTGGGCAAGGTCTACAAAATTCTCAAGATGCCCAAGTTGATCATTTCTTTCAAAAAGTGTGCAAAGGCTTGCCCGATTGTGGACTTTTTGCCCAAATATTACTTTCTCAAAATGCTAAAAAAGTTCCTCAAGATAATTGATATCAATGTTTCTTCAGTCAATGTTTTTATGTAGTCAAAGTGGTGATCATCCATAGGAAGATTTAATCAAATTTGGCTACAAGCTAAATATGAAAATATTTTCATAAAGACCTTTCTATATTTTTGGATACTTATTTGAAACATGTATAGAAATTTGAAATTTTTCTTAAATTTTGGTTGAATTCTAACTATTGAAAATCTCAAAAAGCACTCGATATCAACAATTTTAATTTCTTTTTGGCTATATATAGCCAATTTTTTTTAAAAAAGGCTGGCTAATATCCATCACTTTTGACATTGGGTTTGAAAATCAATTTTTTTGATTTTTCAAAGCAACTTGTCATTGGGTCTTTGTACTAACATCAACCCATTCCTTAGAACTCCAATATCTTAAACATTGTCCCCTATGGCCTTGATAATGTTGAATGTCAACAACTCCATCATGCTAAAACATTATAATCAATTCAAGTTGATTTCTATTGTATTTTCTTTGGAACCAAATAAACACCTTCTTTGATCTTGCATCCAAATTTAGGGTTTGTAAAAGTCCAACCAAACATGCCTCCAATTTTAACCTATAGTTTGTGACCACAGTTGTTCATTTGCATTGAATAGGCACTATTTCTTTTTTGTTACTTTGCCAATCTAGGACTGAAATTGGGAACAACATTGTTGATTATCCTCTTGTGAAATTAGGCCTTGGGTGAACCAACAACTACACTTTGTACCACGGTAAAAACCTTGACTCTATTGACCTCACATCTAATCGTGGTAAAACCCCCGACTCTATGGAGGTCACATCTAACCATGGTAAAACCCCCGACTCTATGGAGGTCACATCTAACCATGGTAAATATTTTGTCACAATCTCACTTGGGGTGCAAAGGTAACTATAAATTTGTCTATTTGAAGCCTTCATATTGTACCTACAAATATACCTTTTTTGTCTATGTACTTACATATAAAAAAAAAATTTAACAATTTTTTTTCCCCCAACAAAAAGATTGGGAAGTTTTTAAAGAATTATTATTTTCTATTGTAAATTTAAATAACTTTCCTTTTAAAAAAAAAATTCACCAATTTTTTATATCACATAATTGGAAATTTAAAATTAACACTTGATATAAAATATAAACCTACTTTTGGCTCTTACATATTTACCTACTCTTTCCTTCTGAAATTGGAGTGGGTAGATAGATACCCACCCTTAGCTTGCAATATAAACAATAAAAAAGGTATAACTTTTACACTTGTGATATTCCTTAGTTACCATAACCTACAATCAACTTCCACATTGACAAGATGATTTATTTTTTCAAAAAATTAATTTGTTTATCAATTAAAAATTATTTTTATTTCATGGTCTATTATGATATTATCATTTGAAGAATGAAATTACTTGGATTGTAGCTTGTGATAATTATGATATTTTAAGCACCTCAACTTTATATTTTTGTAAAAAAATTGTTTTGCTATAGGATTATTTCATGACAAAACTAACCCTAGGGTAATATAGTTGTAAGGTTCAACCTTTGATCTAATCATTATTTCTAAAGTCCATAATTCAAAGATCTAAAAGTCCCATTTGTTCAGTTGTTTATATTTATTATTACAATTGGGAATGGGGATGTCCTAATTTTGTTTTCATTTTAAAACCCATTATTTTGTATTACCTTTTTCAAACTAAGGTGTTTGGTCAATTGATTGCAAAAGAAATGGCAAAATTGGGTTTTGGTGTTTGATTTAGTAGGTTGAAGTGGGTCGAGGAATCCTTTGATTTTATACACCATGCCAATTCAATTACTTGACAAAGTGAAAATCTTAGGTTTTTCTTTTCCTCATCCATGAAAAAGCTTCCCAAATACTATACCCAACATTGCAAATGTGGTGTCACCGTTCTAACTTCTAACCTTCTTGATAAGGGTGTCCTTTAAGTTAGAATGAAGGTAAAAGAAAAGTTTCGAATTTATTTAGTTATAAATGTCATGACTTGAAGTAGCTTGGTTGGAGATTGACATCGTTTTGTTGAAAGCATGAAGAATGTATTTTCAAGAGGTGATGAAGGATTTGTGTCTAGCTTTTGTGAATGGTTGGTGTTCAAATAGAACTTTGATCATGTTAAATTTACAAATTTGAAGATTGGGTAATTATAAAACAAATTTAATATGAATGTATTGCAAAAGTATCACGAATTATGAGAAATGATCAAATATATTTTAAAAAATTTATGATTATTAAATATTTGTTGCCTTCCAACCATTAGGTATTGAAAATTTTACAAAACTTATTTGGGTACTTGTTTCTAAGCTTAATGAACGAGAAAAACTAAATGAATTTAGACACAACAATAGTAACTACAAGCCAAAAGCAAAGAAACCATTTTTTTGGGGCCCACAATCACGATAAAAAAAAAAAATTCTTCTTAGGAAACTTTGTACTTTGGTTTCCCAAAAAACAAACATCTCGTCTAGGAAAATTCAAAAAAAGATGGTTTAACTTTTATAGAGTGCAATATTGTTTACTAATGACCATAGATAAGTTTGATCCTAATTTCATTTTAGTCAACATCAAGCCTTACTAAGTCTTAAATGTAGTTCCTAAAATATTAATAGCTCAAACAAAAGAAGGGGAAGATATTAGAAAAAAAATGAAAATTGGAATACCCCAATTCTTTTTTGCCAACATCAAAGAAGCTTCAATAAATGGCCTATTGAAACAACTCATTTATCAAACTTTCTTCAAAACCAAGAAAATACTATTGAAGAAAACTAGGCCAACAAATTTATCAAAAATATTGAAGGCAATTCGGACATGGGTAAAGAAAATATCACAAGCATAATTATGATGTCCAACTATTATTATGTAGAAGTATTTTATGAAAGGTTGTTGTGAGAAAATATCATTATTTAATGTGCAACACATTTGAAAAATGATGAAGCACCACAAGAAACAATGATCATAAATGAATATGGTATTCAAGAACATCAATGTTTCAATATGCAAGGAACAAAACATTTTAATTGCATTCATGAATCACCACGTTTTGATATCTAATGATCAAAACTTTTTGGTTACACGCATGTCATTATGTCCTTTGTTAAAATGACCCCTTGTAGCAAAGAGGATAAACAATAAGTGATTTCTTCTCACCCCTCACATTGTTCATCATTCTTTTTGCTTTGTTGTTAACTATCAAGTCTTGTGAGTTTTTTGGAAAAAAGAGGATGAGTAATTGGGAAGATGTTGAGAAAGTAATAAAGTTTCTAAAATATCATATTGATAGCATGCCTATGGTAGTGCATAAAAAAAAGAGGGGAGCTTTGAGTGAATTTAAGAAGCAACTATCAACAAAAAGGAGAAAAAGAAGGGGAGTAAGAAATTAACAACATTATTATTGTGTAGGGAAATGGAAACTTGGAAAAGTTGGGTTGATATTATAGATATCAAATGGGTGCAATAAGTTTTTGTTGTAAGTGTTTGTGAGGTGTGCATGGGACAAATCTAGTTGGAATTAATACATGAATTTATTAGCAATACACACAAATACAACCTAAAGGTGATCCAAATAGCAGTGCTTAAGTAGGAAATAATCATTACCAAAGATATTGTATCTTTGATGTTGAACTTATTGAAAACTAGTTGGAAAAAATGCTCCACCCAAAATTAGGAACAATGGATTAGGGTTTACACAACCATCACCAATGAAGACTCTTACAATGAGAAGGAAGGATTACACATCAATGTTTTTCTTGTTAGTCCTTCACCTTTGTGGATTATGACATTGATGCAATTAATTTTGTTCAAATTTTGAACCACTTACTATGCCAAAAAGTTAATGGGGTACATTCGCCATGCATTAAAAGGCAAACAAGTAAATTGGTTTTCAATTTTTTTGCAAAACCTTGTTAAAGGTTTGAAGAAGATCCATGATATGATACAAAAATATTAAATCTATACTTGCTTGGAAGGAACTTTGTGGGAAGACCATCAACCCAAACATTGATGACAAGTATCCCAAGTTGTTGACTTAAGAAGATGATGCTACTTAAAAGCTAAAAGTTTATGAACATTGCCTCCTAAGTAAATATACCTATCATATAAATAATATAGGCATGTAAAAACACGATTTACATGTTTTTAAAAAAAACCTACATAATGTATGTGCCTATGTAAAAATATGTTTTAGATCTATACAAAAGAAGGTTGATCATATTTGTACAAAACAACTACAATCAAATAACATACAATGTGCATTACCTTTTTAAAATATAACTTTTTCTTCTTTATTAGGATCAACGCATGACCTGTAAGGTTAGATTTGTATAAAATAATTATGATTAGATAACATACAATGTGAGTTATCTTGTTAATTTTATTTATTTTTCTTTATCAAAATGAACATGAAACCTACAAGGAATTTCAAATTAACAAACTTTTTTAAAAAAATTCCACATGTCACCATGTATTCAACATGAATAACTATTATATGCGCATAGTTTGTAAATCAATTGCAATCTTTAAAAGACCAAGCCTTTCTACTAACTTTGATGCCCAAAATGCAAAACAAAGTTGATTAGATATGACACAAGGTTGATCAAATGCCAAATAGAGTTGATCAAATACAAAAAAAGGTTTATATAAACCTTCACTACCTCCACAACCCTAAACTTGAACTTGTCGCCACCTTAAATGATGTCATACTTTTGACACCCAATTTTCAAATTTGATGTTTTATTTACTTTTAACTTTTTTTTCTAAAGACATCATTCCCCAATTTTTTTAAAGTCCAAAACTTCACCAATTTTCCATTCTTTGGGTTTTTTGTGTCGTAATTTTTATAATGGCATAAACCAATGTCATCAATTCCAATTTTTTTTTGGATTTTTCACATTAATTTAGTTAATTATGATTTCCAAAAAAATAAATAAAGAAAAAATTGAAAATTCTAATCACAATTGATGATTTTCTTATCATATTTTTTCATTTCGTTGTGGTACATGAATTAAAATCATTTGGTAATTTTAATTTTTTTATTTATAAAATTTGAATTTCATATTTGAACTAAATATTTATGGTAAATTTATTACAATAATTTATGAATTTTATTTTATTTTCTAAGTATTTTATTATTTAATCAATTCAATCTGATTGTGGTAATTTATTCTTGAATTAAAATTACTTATTGTTATGGTTTTTTGATAAATTTAATAATTATAATAATTTTACATGTAGATTTATATTTCGACATTGTATATACATTCATTTCAATTATGGTAATATTTTGTTTTGTGTATATATATATTCTTTTGGGAAGGTTTAAGGCATGATTTCCCATAGGGTTGTACTATTAGGCTTTATAAAAATGTTGGACAAAGTTCATTAGGGAGTAAATAATGTATTCTTTATGTACATTATTGAATGTGCACCCAACTTCTATGAAGCTTTTAATGTGAATGTGATCAAATTTCACATTAAAAACTCCTTTGAATAGAAAATTTAGGTCTCCTCAACAAGTTTTTTAGCAAGTCATCATTCCTATTACATGATGAATTCAAAAAATCAACATATTAGACTCATTTAAAAACTCACAACAAGATCGTTATGCTATGTAAGTTATTATGTTGCTACGTAAACCATTATTTGAAGGTGACTATTATGTGCATAAAACACAACTTCAACGAATGTACTCATTTTGTGACATTCCTTAAATTCATGCCAATGCAACAAATTGAAGTCATTGTGCAATTTTTTTGCAAGAAAAAAGGGAGATAAAAGAAATCAAATACAAATTGTGATGTCATCATCGTCATTTTTGCAAGATTTTCGACATTACATTGAAGAGCAATGTGATGAAGCTAGAAACAATCGACTTGAAACAAAGGAAATCTTGAGGTTTTTTTTGTGAGGAGAAAATGAAATGATTGTTATTTCGGACTCAAAGGGGTAAAAATATGACACATCCGAAGGAGGAAAAATGGTAAATAACTATCACTTAAAACGTGGCATGAATAAGTTGAGGAGGAAGTTTGGGAAAAATCAATTAAATCAAATCAAAATTATAAGAAGGAAGATTAAGAGGTGAAACATTACCAAACTTTTGAAATTTTTGAAAAAGAAATTGATCATATTGACAATGTTGATGACATGGAACATAATGATGAACCATTTTCACCACCACATGGGAAGTGTTCCAAATGGACCCTATTGAACTTGCCAAGGAGGTACTTAGTCAATTAGGGGATTGGCATATTATTTGAACCAAACACACCATCATTATGTAACCTTAGGAAGCATGGTAGATAGTTGTGATTTTGTGTTAAGTGGGCATGGAATAATTGTTGAGGCTTAACAAACTACCAAGGAACAAGCTACCAAATTGCAAACATAATTGCAAAAAGTTTCAAACCAATGTTGATTATTTTCATGTTGACAACTTGCACCTACAAATGGATGCCAAAAACTAACACATTACCACTCAATGTGTGACATTTTTTGAAGGCAAAATCGATTGTCTTAAAGTAGAAGCTACTCAAAGGACTAAGGCTTTCGAGAAGCTAGAATCTCAAGTTGGCAAGCTCTAGGAGGAAATGTGAATGATGCATTGAATCCATGAAAAATTGGAGATGCAATTCACCAAGGAATATGAGCCCACAAGAGGATATCATTCTTAAGACCATTGTTAAAATGAAGTTGGAGGACATTAAGGGAAAGCTTCAAGAACCCAAGTTTGTAGTACAAAGTTTGACAATGAACTTAAGCGCATTATCAACCTCAACAACTTCTCCAAGTAGACAAAGACACCTACTTTACCATTAAAAAAATGTTAATTCTACACATTTTTTCACAGTTGGAGGACAAAGATTTGGTAGTAGATGTGGTGCACAACCAAATGTGTGCCACGCACCTTTAGAAGAGTAAACATTGTTGTTTTTATACATGTTGCTAAACAAGAAGAGGAAAATTTGACATGAACAACATGAACAAGTATGGATTACACTCAAGAAGCAAATAATAAAAAAATCTTGATTTGAAAATAGCTTGCCCACCCTCATTTTCCCCAAATCTAGTGAACCCAACAATTCTACCATTATCAATCTTTTGAGTCCTTCAAGAACACAAGAGGAGTCCCACCTTGTAGGTGCCAAAACTTCTCAACAAGTTGAGTCTTGAGCGACTACCAAGTAGGAGGTAATCCTAGCTCAAACAAAAGCAATTCCTTTTGCACCACCATCTATTCATTTTGACCAAGCTTTCGCTAAAATAATTGATGTAGCTCACGAGGTAGCTATTGATTAAAAGCAAAAACAACAACTACTACAAAAGGGAGTCATGAATCCCATACATTAAGATTAGTTTCCAAGTAAGAATTACAATGACTTAATACCAAATATATGCAAAGAAGACGATGTTAATTGACAAAACAATTTTGAGCTTTTGAATTATAAATAAATAAAAATTGGTCAATAGTAATAGATTTAAATCAAGCGACCCCATGTAAAAATCGTTTGGTAGAGGGTATCAACCTAGTTATTGGTTGACACTACTACTTTTATCAAATCTTTCTTAACAACATTGCATGCAAAGTGGATGACACCAACTTGTTTTTTTGAAATAAAATCCTAATTTTTTTCCATGAAAAGAGAGTTTTTTTTTCTAAAGAATATAATTTTTTTGTTCTCTCTCTAGTAGTTTGAAGGAGAAGAGGAAATGGTTTTTTTTTGCAGCATCCTACAACCCTTTACAACACATTGGATTTCTACCAAACAATTCATTATTATAGTTTCTTGAATGGTCTTATTTATTTTCAAGATTCAATTAAAACCTACCCTACAATTCTGAAAATTCAAGGGGACATAGATATAAAAGAGAAAGCAAAATGTGTTGAATTTTCACTTTTTCTTGATTTCAAAATCCATTCGATAGGCAAATTTAAATATAATTTTTTTTTTCTTGTTCAAATTGCACTCAAAAAAATGTTTATGACTTGTATATCTATGAAAATAAAGTTGTTGTTGGTTTGTTAGGTTGATATTTTGAAAACCATGATGACTCTTGTCATGTTCTTCTTGGTATCGTTGGAAAGCCCTTGACGAGTAAGTGCACGAAGTTAGTTTCTTAATGTTTTAACCTATGGCAAAAAAAAAGTTATTGAATAGTAAACATTTTTTTCATTGAAAATTCATCTAAATAAAAAATAAAAATTACGAGAGAATTTGGGCATGGTCTTGTAATTGTTGGAAAGCCCTCAATGAGTAAGATTTAATGAAGGTGATTTGAAAAATATTTAGACATAAGGTGTGAGGCATTTGAATTTTTAAGTAAAAAATTTATTAAAAATTCAATTAAATTACCAAAAAAATAGTTTTGAAAAGGAGAAATTAATGGAGTAACCAATCCCATTAAATGGGCCAACGACACATGCTAAATTAGTTTAAATAATGTTAAACAAGGTGGTGTGTCACACTATGGCCTTGCCATTTACATTTTTAAAAAAAATCTTAATGCATTAAAAAGTAAATCTTAATGCAAAAA
>Ga0209208_10005153_pt1 | contig 18268 bp, 15 predicted proteins | sample S1TSphfallax_3_FD_187694 | JGI IMG/M metagenome (GOLD analysis project Ga0209208, IMG submission 187694) | Host-associated microbial communities from peat moss isolated from Minnesota, USA - S1T2_Fd - Sphagnum fallax MG (SPAdes) (version 2) | ecosystem: Host-associated > Plants > Peat moss >... | reverse complement strand
TGACAGTAATTAACTAATATTTTGTTACCCTACTTTCAAGTGTGAATGAACCATTAGAAGCTTAAATGTACTCCTTCCCCAAAATAAAAGATGTTTTATCACCCCCTCTCCCCCCGCACCCCCCTTCTTCTACAAGTTATATACATTGAAGTTGAACCATGGAAAGACAATATGGAATAAAAAAGGAGGTGTTATTGGGAATGTCTTAAGGAATAGATTAGGAACTTGGGAAACATCTTGAATTGATGGGAACATAGCGGAAAACATTAAAGCAGATAAACCCCGACCCCCCACCCGACCTTTCCCCCAAAAGGAAAATAATCAATCCCTTAAGCTTTCTCATTAGCTGAATGAAATTTTTATTTCCAAAACAAATTTTCACCATTTTTAACCTAGACTAATACCCGTATTGGTCGTACTTATTTTGAAGAATCTTTGAAACATTAATCTTTGAAGATGTCCAATTTATTCTAATGGGGAGATAATTATACAATCTTGTTGACTTTTCTAAATCTACTCAATTTTTTAAAATCAATAATTGTTAGGTAGGTTCTTGATAACACTGCAATTGAGTGTTTTCTAAATATTTAGCCAACACTAGTTTTACTAATACTAGGTAATTTTCAAAATGGACCATGGTTTTTAGGTGATTATCATATTGGTTTTTGCTTAAAAAATCACCCACCATAATTTTCACGTCTAGATTGAAAACCACTCTTTCGAGAGTCACGATATTTTTTAATTCAAAAATCTAAGAACTACCCAAGGTAATAAAAGTTTCCCAAATGCAATTTTCAATAAAAGGGGCATGTAGGACTAAAGTGTTACATGTAAAATTTAAGATCTTAAAAGTTTTTTGCTAGGATTTTTAAAAATAATGTAGCTTCTTCTAAAATCTCTTAGAAAAAATCTATTTTAATGCTTATTTTAAAAGCTTGGGAAACACCCAAAGTTATTATACTCTACAAAAACATGGTAAATATGATTACATAAACAACTAGCACTTTAGTCCTCAAACCACATATATGATTAGTCATGACTATATTACTATTAGTCCATATGGCCTTGTGGTATTTACCACTAGCCACAAAAAATGTTATAGTCATACATACCATTTGTGACTATGTCCTTCATGATTGGACAACATCTCAACAACCAAAATCTAGTTTTTAAATGTAATCATAATTATTTTAATTAATGTCTTGCTATCACATGCCATGAATAGAATTCAAGATTTTATTGACCACATATGAATTGACATGTGACAATCTAAAATAATGAATTTTTTTCTTACCAATTATGTGATGCCATGTGGCAATCAACTTTTAGTCAAAGAAAGACACTTGGGACCTAACATAGGTTGCTTAGGCTACAAGCTTTAGGTTAGACACCTCGGGCTAAATGACTTAACCTACATGTTGAAGCCTAAGAGGACTAGCCTAGGTGACCTAACCTAGGTCAAAAAACAACCTAGGCTAAGCTAGCCACCTTATTCTTAGGAAGGCTACTCATTTATATTCCTAGGAACCTAGGTAATATATAGGACAAAAGTAAGAGGATTTGAACCCCTCAATCTCCACTCCACTTTGAGGGGCCAAATCCTTTACCACTGCACCACCACATTTTTAAAAATATTAAATGTAATTATCACAAACATATAAAATACAAGTTTTTTAAACCTAGGTCACTTTATGTTTAAACTAATGTGCGTTAACTTATGTTAACCTAGGCCACCCAACAATCTAGCCTAGGCCTCTATAGGCTATTTTAAGCTAATCTAGGTCTATCAAGGCTAAACTTAAATAACATAATCTAGCTTGGGTTATTTAGGTTTAACGTAGGTTAATTTAAGATATTATGTTAAAATTGGTCATATTAGGCTATAATAGGCTAAAGTAGGTTATTTGGGTTAAACTTGTTTATACTTGATTAAATTAGGTTATATTGGCTATACTAGGTTATACTTAATTATACTAATTAAATTTGGTTATATTTGGCTATATTTGGTTAAACTTAGCTATATTAAGCTAAACTTGGTTAAACTAGATTATTTAGGTTAAATTTGGCTATATTATGTTATCCTAGGCTATGTTTTGATAAATTAAACTATACTTACACAAACTTGGATAAACTTGGCTAAAATAATTCAAATTCAAATTGGCTAGACTTGGTATGTGCATGGCTTGTTTAACATAATCTATATTTGTTTAAATTGGTTAATTATTACCTATGTTAATTTAGGTTTAATTTGTTTAAATTTGGCATAATTAAACTACTTAATCTAAAATATGCTAAAGTTGGTTATAATAGTTAAACTAGGTTAATTTAACTTGTTGCAGTTAAATTTGGGTTGGATTATGTCACCTAGACAAAATTAGAGCAAAACTAGGTTATTTGTTAAATTAAATTAAATAAGTATATTTCGACTAAATTAGTCTACTTGGATAAAACTAATTCTAAATAAATTTAATAGAGGTTAATCTCAAAAATTATATTGAAGTTAATTCTAAAGGTTTAAATTTAATCAAATCAAATCTTGAGGTCAAAATAAGTTAAACCTAAGCCAATTTATACTAAGCCTAGCCATATGTTCATACTTTTTATATATATAGTTGGTCAACCAAAATCAAGTATGTTCAACATGACTACGAATTATGTAGTCATAATTATGGTCTTACCCATAATCATATTTATAATCTTATAGTCCTAATACTGGTTGATAGTAACTAAAGTCCAAATATGGCTACATGAGTATAATGAATAATAGTCACAAGTTGTCCTAATCATGAAAACCATGTTTTGGCATAGTGTTAAAAGACAAAACATTTGATTAGGAAGTTTAATTACATTCTCCAATACCTTTACCCCTAAACAAAATCAAAAAATTAATTTTATTACATGGAAGGAATCTCTTGTACACATGGGTGGAATATTATGTTTATGTGCATGCAAGAATAATATGTGTACATGGCAAGAATATTAAAAAATTTCTCTTTTCTTCACAAAAGTCATGCTCACATGTTCACAACTCACATTCACAATCTCATGATTCATGTTTGCATTGTAGGGACGTCCCATACAAATATTTTGAACCGCATTCACATTGTAACCCGTTCTAAACTAATTTACCTTAATTTACGTATAAAAATTACAATGTAAACATGTATAAACAAAAAATTCCTAACACATGCCATAGGACATCATTTGTGAAAAAAAATAATGGTAACCTTTTATTAACATATGAACTTGCATATATGTATGTACACATATATTGTTATTATATATGTACATATATGTGTGTGTGTAGAAAGAAAAAGAAGTGTATAACAAAGAAGGCAACTCTTGCAATAATGTCGTTCATTGTGTAAACACATGTATTGGCATTTTCTTTTGCAATGCACCTTGTTCATGTTATGTGGAATTTAAATGTTTTCCATTATCTTTGAGTGTTTGAAAGGGAGTGAATTGTGTCGCTTGCTAATTCATATATCTTAGGAACCTAGTTATACCAAACTTGATTATGCATTATAGCATGAATAGCTATAGATCTTTTGCCTAGGATAATGTTCGGCTTATCACCTTTACCATCCACCTTTGACAAAAACATGTGATGTAATTAATGTAATACAAAGATTATGAAGCTTGATGTATCCATGTTTTTGGCCACTTGCACAATCATGTTAGTTTCACCAATTTTTTATTGATCATTTATATCATTTCATGATATTAAGATGAATTGAGTGTAATCATGCTTTGTCTACTCACTTGAGTAAACAAAACATGCTTACATCATTTGCATTCTTATGAGCTTGTTAGCAACCCCTTCCCATGTTTTGATTTTTTTGCCTTTCATATTACAAGCTAAAAGTTTTTTAATATTGTTAAATCCAAAAAAAACTTATAACATGTGGATTTCTTTTTAATCTTGGAAAGTTGCATTTTGGTTGTGATGTACCAATAATTCCATATTATATACCATGGGAATTTTGCCACCCTTCAACTTGTGAAACAAGTGCATTCATTTTCAACTTTTATGTTCATGCCCCATGTGGTTTTCATGATTGGTGAAGAAGTCATTCAATGTGAATGATGTAAAGATCTTTGCTTTTCATGTATGTACATTGTTCACACAAAATTTAAGTTTTGCTTACATGAAAGACAAAAAGGAAAAAAATTATGCCCATATTAATCTTGAATTGGGTATTTCCAATGAACTAGTTTGTATTCTATGCATTAGTGTGTTTTTGTCACATGAAAATAAAAGGCAAACTTTTGTGTTCATATAAATTATAAATTGTGTACTTCCAAGGTTTGTTAGGTTTAGTGTGTTATTTGTGTGTGTGTGTGTGTGTGTGATGAGATGGCTAATAATATTATTATTCGTGGTTGGAACTCCTTTTGCAATAAAATATGTGGCACCTAGATGGACAAATGAACAAATTAAGTTATTTAAAATCTAGAATCCCATGAAGTCTATTGCAAAATTTGCAAGATTATATCTTTAATGACAAATTTGCACCAAAAGTATAAATTCATGTTTTAATTTGAATGTGCATTAGTCATTCGTATAATAATCAAACATATTGAATGTGATGTAGAGTGAACTATATATTTAAATAACTTATGTTTTTGCAAAAGTGAGCAAAAATCAATCTTATATGGGAATATAACAAATTGTTATGATTTCTATAACTATCTACACAATTTTCCATTAACATGACTTGATTAAATTTGACATATGATATCTTTGTTACGATTTACTATTGTACTTTTCCTACAATGCATTAATAATTGAGTTGAAAGTGTAAATAAATCCAATCATATAATTCTCAATTCCATTTTGTTAAATTTGTTCTCATGGGTTTGAGTTCAAAAGCTTTTTTACTTGTTACAATAGTTAAAGGGAAAATAAAGGTAAAAAAATATCAATTTCATAGTAAGGCTAATGTTTCAAACTTGTGAGTCATTCAAGAAATTTGGCAAAGGGATGTAGTATATCCAAACCATGAAGAACAAAGATACCAATCAAAAAGTTTGCAATTAGTTCAAGAAACATGATGAAATGTGAAGATGAAATTCCATGTCCAATTTTCAAGTTTTCCCGACACCCTTTAGTGTACAAAAACATGATGAAGAAAACCCTCTAACATGATTAGACTCAAAGGAAAATTCAAAACACCTTATGCTTTGATTTCATTGTGTCTAAAAATGTCATGTATAATTAGAAACATCACAAATGCTCTCCAAGTAAACCACCTTTCACTTCAATAGTCCACACTCTTTTGGATCTAGGACAATGACATTATTACACATCCCCCCAAATCTCCAAGCTTTGATATCATATCCACCATGTTACTTTTCCAATAATGACATTAATTCTTCAAGTTTAATGTCATTATTATGGGCACCATCTTACTTTGATCATCTTGAGTTCTTAGTAATGTTCTTAACTTTTGTCAATATCTTATAACAAAATACAAATTAAAGACTAAATATAACCTAAATTAAAAATAACATTAATATGGTGACATGCAGACAAATGGTGGCCTAGATTAAAATGTAGTGGAAAATGTGGTTCTAGGTTGTAAGGGTTGTAAAGAGGTGGAGTTTTACGTAGTTATATGGAACAACTTATGAATCCATACCTCAACACAATTTTTTTCATTCTGAAAGTGCTTAATTCAAAAATTATTGTGATATTTGTTGTCTGAATAACAAATCAATATATTAAATGAAATGTAATTTTTTTCCCCTAATTTCTTTTACTTTTTTTTCCTTCTAATGTTTGTTTCTTGTTCTAAATTATTTTCTTCTACTATTCAGCACACTTCATTTTTTTTTCTCTACATTTTTCTATTTTTTTAATCATCATCATTTTTTTCATTGAACATGCATATTTTATGCCCAACATTTGGGTATTGCAAAATCATTCTAATAAAATTAATGTTTATTTGTGACCCTTATGCAAGTATTTCACATTGAACTTTATGTTTTTGAAGTTCTTTTAATGCAACATTGCAATATGTTTCAAACTCATATTTTTGGGGAAAATTTCAATCAAATATTAATGCAATGTTCACACTCAAGGCATGTAAACCATAATACAAACATGAGGTTACAATTGCTATAAGACAAAACTTGTATGCATTAATGTAAATATCATATTTTTCTAAACTATTTAAAATGTTCAAAAAATGGAAAAATGAACTTTGTGCCATTGTTTATGCCAAAGAAACCTAAGTAAGATATGCATGCTACTTTCTAACCTCAAAAGATTCTTTTTAAAACTTATTTTCATTAATCTGTCATGTGTTCATCAATAAGTTCTTGTTGTTGTAACCACCTTAGTAGCATGTTGCTAAGAGTAAAGTTCATAATGATACAATTGAAGTTGTATGACATTAATTACAAATTGGTATTTCATAGTTACCAAAAATTTGCATCAAACACATGATACACATTAATATGCAAATTTGAAACATGTGAACTAAACCCCACAAAAATTACATGGGTATGAACATTTATAATCTATTGAATTTTATTTTTTTTAAATTGGGGAAAATTTTGGAAATAAAAAATAAATATAATATAATAACAAACTTCACCTTTTGGAATTTTAAAGACCAAAAACAAAAAATGAAAAAGTAAGGGGGAAAAAAAAGAAATATTTAAAAGAAAAAAAATCTTTTAGCATTTTAAAAATAGGGCAAAAATACCCAAATAATCTTTTTATTCTTTAAAAAAAAGGAAAAAAAAGTAATGAAAAGGAAAAAAAAACCTAGAATTCTTCTTGTTGAATTAAAAAAACAAGAAAAAAAATCTTCATGAGAAAAAGGAAAATAAAACAATTTTCTTCTTCTTCTTTTGGAATTAAAAAATATATAAAACACAAGGAAAACAACATAAAAAGAAAAAATAGTCTTTGTTTTCTATTTTTTTTTGTTTTCATCTTCTTTCTTTTTTATTTTCATTTCCTTCTCTTTTATTCGGTTGTCTTCTTCTCCTTCTTCTTTTTACTTTTCGTTTTTGATTCTACTCTCCAAACAAAACAAAAAAATAGACAAGGAAAAAGATGAAAACATACCTAACATGATGTGCATAATTAATGATGATGCAACAAGCAATGGCAACAAATGCAACAATGTAATGAAAAAAAAAGAAAATGCTTGAAGAAGGAAAAACAAAATTAGAAAAGAAAAAAATGATGAAAAAGAAAGAAACCAAAGATTTTTTTAAAAAACCAAAGTAACAACAAAAACAAAAGAAAAAATGATAATAAGAAGAATCTACAACACAAATAAAAAAGAAAAAAAATAGCAATTATAAAATAATGATGAAGAAAAAGTTAGAGCACGATGGAAGAGAAGAGGATAATGCTGAAAGAGAAGATATAAAGAACAAAAGAGGAGCAGAAGAAGGAAGAGGAGAGAAAAAAAGGAAGGAAATTTTTTGAAATCTAAGAGAAGAGAGTGAGTCAGTGAAAAGAAAAAAAAAAAACCCACCTCAATGTTTGGTTTGTTTTATATGAGGATTTTTGAAAGATGATATTTTGGCTTGTGTTGAAACTTGAGATTAGTTATAATAGAGTTCTAATATCTTGAAGGACTTTAGGTTTCTTTTAGAGGATTTTTTGAAGATTATATTTTTGCATGGTGAAATATTTTGAGTTTTCATAATTCTCCTTTTGCCTGAAGATACCTTTTAATGTAAATGGCAAGGCCGCATTGTGACAAACCCCTTCTAGTGACGACCATGCATTCGTAATAATGATCATGATATCCATTGAACATGAATTCGTAAAATCTCAAATTGTTGAATCTGCCACCCCAGACCTTAATAATGTCATGGAATCGTCTCTCCCCTGTCCATTATGTTGTGTGTTGAGTGCATTGCCTAGCTCACCCTACTGGGTTCACTTGGTGCTGAACCCAACATAATGGGCTGGGGTTTGATCATTCCATTGTACATAAGACTTAGATTTTCCAACCTTTTCATTAGCTTTGCCAAATTACAGAATTGTCCATCATGACTTGAAACCATCCACTAAAACATTTCTTCCACAAATTTGACAAGTCTCAGATTAGTTAATCATAACTCTAAAACACTTGGAATCCACACAACAGTTACACACAAGAAAACCAGCTTTTGAAACACCACTTCAATGATCCTACCAAATTTCTTTTGCAGAATTCTGCACGAGACAAACAAAATCTGGAATAGAACTGGGCCATGACATGATGATGGAACTGCCTTGATATTAGAAGTAAGGATTCTAACCAGAACTGTCATGGCTAGTGATGGAATTGTCAGCCTCCAAGTGAATAAGATTTGGTCAAAGGTAGGTAGGTAGGTAGGTAAATAAAGACAGATAATTATTTAGTTAATAAGTAGGTTGGTGATAGGTAGGTAGGTAATATGTAGGTTAGAAGGTAGGTAATAGGTAGGTTGATGATAGGTAGGTAGCATCAGAGTGATGGGGGGCACTTTTCAGCTTTCTCCCAAGCTCTTGAAACTCTTCCTCACCTTGCTCTCTGATTTTGCAGTTCTGTGAGATGGGTTTTGTGTAGAAGTTTTTGCTTGAATTGAAATGATGGGTTTTTTTTGCAGCGACTGAAGAGGTTTTTGCTAGACATAAACATGGCCCGTGTGCAGCAGAAGAAGCTGGATCAGGGATGGGTAGCATGTAGAGCTACAGAAGTGGAGCTCACAGGAGAGGAGCTCAGTACGCCTGCACACTTCCCAATAAAAGGAAGTTCTGAAGGATGGATTGAAGCAGTTGTACCTGGAACGTAAGCATCCTTTCTCTCCTCTCCTCTTCTCATCAATCCTCTCTGTCTATGTACGGAATGCGAGCAAGCATAAAATCTGCTGCAAATTTTCTTTTCTAGCATCACAAAGCATAACGAGTCTTAGTTCACATGTTCAGGTCTCATCAAGGTTTATGCTCTTGATTTCCACCAAGGAACTCAGAAAACAATTTGTGATTGTTGACCTCTAAAAAAGAGCTAGAAACCCTAAAAAGTGAAAAGTAATATGTTGTTCTGCCATTCTCCTGTTTCTCAGAGTATTATACTTTCAATGGGTCTTTGATATTCTTTTCATTTCTGCATCAAGTCTTGGTGTTCATTTGCCCTTGACAAAGAGTACTTACAAGTACCCACAACTTTCTCAAGTTCAGAAAGAATCATTTTATTAGGATTGGAATTTGGCATTTGGTCAGATTTCTGGACATTGGTCTTGAGTCTAAAATCATGTTTCTAGTTTGATTCACCAGAATGTCTCATGTGGTACACAAAGGCTTCACACTATGAGCCACCATGCCCCAACTGTTCCTATGAGGATGTTGGTATGGGACCTACAAGAAATGGGGTTGAGTCCATCAAATGTACTGAATGATAAAAAAATTGAGCTTTTGCAGAGTGTTGACAACGCTGCTGAAAAATGAGAAAATACCTGATCCATTCTACGGTCTTAATAATGAGGAGGTTCCAGATATAGCAGATGTGGGTCCAGATTATTACACATTTTGGTTCTGTAATCAATTCGATCTCCCCACTTTGGTGAGTTCTTGTAACTAACTACGTGAGCTTTTTCTATACACTGTTTGTTAAGCATCACAGCTTTGCAGTACTTTTGGCATCCTCAAAAGACATAGTTCAGATGCCAAATATGACAACCATTTGTGAGTGGTAAATCCAGTTTCAGTTGAACTGGGTTGCACACATATTGGACTATTTGTTTTGGGTACCCATGATTATAGTGTTGCATATCTTGTGTTCTTATGACTAGGGCAACAATCATATTTGTGGCATGGCCTTTGCTGACAGGTAGAAAATGGGAAGGCATGGCTGCTATTCAGGGCCATAAACTACCAAGCTGAAGTTTTTGTGAATGGACACAAAGAGGTACTATCCAAAGGCATGTTCCTGAGACACAGGTTGGACATCACCAACTGGTTGAACAAAGATGGGAACAATTACCTGGCTGTGAAAGTTCACCCTCCAGACCATCCAGGCCACATCCCTCCAGAGGGTGGTCAGGGTGGAGATCATGATGTAAGGTGGTCTGTTCTCTCTGTTCTCTTTTCTTTCAGATTAACTCTTGATGCATGGCCCTTTTATCAATTATCTGCAATCCTGAAGACTCTTCATGAGTGTGTAGTTTGTCGTCTCAATGCTTGACACAATGTCATGTTCATCAGAATTCACTTTGGTATGTTGTGTGAACAGATTGCCAAGGATGTGGCAGCCCAATATGTGCAGGGCTGGGATTGGATCTGTGCTATCCGGTAATGCTATTCAACCTTATCCTCACCATTTCACTGTTTCCATGGAGTTTCACATGGCATCATCCTCACATGAATTCCCTTGCCAACAGATATTCTGACTCAAATTTCCTGAGCGTGCTTCAGAGACAGGAATACAGGTATTTGGGACGAGGTCTCGGTTTCCAACACTGGGGTATGCACCATTGCACAATGGAAGTGCTTGTTCAACAGATGAACACCAGATCATTGCAGTCTTTAGCATGTCCTTTTGAAATCCATAATTATCCAAGATGTGCATCCAGTGTTCATAGTTTCAGAAAATGGTGGGTGGGGTGTTTTTGCAGTCAGTGAGGATTTCAGACCCACATTTAGTGGCAACATTTGACGAGGGATATACAAATGCCACTTTATTCTCCAGCATGGAACTTATCAGCACCAAACCATTGCCCACAAATGTAACTGTGATGGTCAATGTGTCCATAGACATGGAGGAAGATGGTATTTGCCTAATTGAGCATCTGGCTACACAAGAAATTGTCTTAAATGCAGATGCCACCATACTCTACCCCTTCCCTCCGGTGTGCCTCTCTATGCAATTTTTCCTGTGCTTTTCTTCATGTGTCCTTCTCTGTCTCGACTGCGTTGTAAACCACTGAAGCCAATAAACCTACAAAATAACCTTGATGTAATTCTAGACATTCTGATCATTCCAGGATTGCAATGAAATTAATAGCCTGAATTATTATTGTTTTTTCTTCCTTTCAGTTGTTAGTGTGCTGAAAATTGTATAGAATTTATAGATGGCACTTGATTGGTTTGTACTGATTTGTAGTTTGAAATATTACAGCTACATTTTGTCAAACCAAAGCTGTGGTGGCCTAATGGTATGGGAGACCAACCTCTCTACAAAGTGGAGATCACAGTGACAGTTGATGGTGAAGGAGAATCTGACACCTGGAGCCACTTATTTGGCTTCCGACATATTACTTCATATATCGACTCTTCCACAAATGGCCGGTACTTTATACTTTTAAATGCATACTCACCCTAGATGCTAGGCATTTCCCCCTTTGTGCTCTCTGATCTCGGTCTTATGGGTCCATAGCTTATTCCACACAGAAATTCACTGCAATGTAGATACATGAATAATAACCTCACAATAACTGTGTAAGGTTTTTTGTTTTTACCCAAAAAAGGTATAAAGACTTAAAAGTCTTTCTGCCACTATTTCTATTAATAGGCACAGGCCTAGCTAACTGTTGCTATTTGGCATGACCTGCTTATTATGTATGTGCATCTTGCTTGACTGTAGGAAATTTGAGGTGAATGGGGAGCCACTATTCATACGTGGGGGCAATTGGATAGTCTCTGACGGGTTGCTTCGCCTTTCAGAGGATCGCTACAATACAGATGTTGGATTTCATGCTGATATGAACTTGAACATGATCCGTGTGTGGGGTGGCGCCTTGGCAGAGCGACCTGAATTCTACAATGCGTGTGACAAACGCGGTATTTTAGTAAGTGGCATCATCCTATTATCAACCTCAATGGGAGGCAACCAGATACTCAATTTACAATTCTTTGTTCAAATTTCCTTTGCTTGATCTGAGTTAACATTTTGTTGCCAAATAAGTGAGACATTCATGATCAGAGCACAAACATCAAATATATGACTTCCTGTTAAACTCTCCTGGTACCCAGGCGTTTTGTGAACTATGGGTGGAAATATTCATAGCAAGAAAGTGTTTAATTTAATGACGTAATTTCTGCAGGTCTGGCAAGAATTTTGGATCACGGGAGACTGCAATGGACGAGGAGTAGAACCATCAGATCCACAGTGGCCACTAGACCATGATTTGTTTCTGAAATGTGCTTGGGATACAGTGAAGCTCCTCAGGAACCATGCAAGTTTAGCACTTTGGGTGGGTGGAAATGAACAACAACCTGCTGATGACATCAATGATGCTTTAACATTGGGGCTTGCACTGCACTCCAGGAATGGCAACCCAAGTCTATGTCTTGATGGAACACGTGCATATATTAAGGGATCTCTTTGGGAAGGGTTTGCAGCCGGGAATGGATTATTCCGAGATGGTCCATATGGTATCCAAGTCCCTGAAAGATTTTTCCAAGAAAACTACTACCCATATGCATTCAATCCGGAAATTGGCAATGTGGGTGTACCTGTTGCTGCTACAATTCGGGCAACAATGCCACCAGAAGCTTGGGATCCCCCTCAAATTCTGGATGGGGAAATCCCAAATCCAACATGGTTCTACCACAAATTCATCCCTTATTCTGATGGGCAAAATCTCGTCCCAGGACAAATCGAGTCATACGGTGTGCCAGAAGGATTGGATGATTTTTGTGAAAAAGTTGGTTTCAAAGCCCCTTTATTGAGATTTCAATTTTCCCCTTCAAACAATTTTTGAGCTAAAACCTTTGAGATTTGTCCCAACTCCAGTTCTGGCCCACAAACCAACACTGAAAATCTGTGTTATGTTGCATTTGCAGGCACAACTGGTCAATTATGTCCAATATAGGGCACTCATAGAGGGCTGGAATTCATGGATGTGGACCCATTACACAGGAATGCTCATATGGAAGACTCAAAATCCATGGCCAGGTCTCCGGGGTCAAATGTATGACCATCTTTTGGACCAAACTGGGGCGTTTTTTGGTATACGCTGTGCAGCAGAGCCCATACATGTGCAGCTCAACCTCTTGACATATTCAATTGAGGTCAGCTTCCTCCTTTCATGGTGCAAGACATTCATACAAGTCCTTTGAAGTAAGAATAAGAACACCTAATTACAGAACTGATAATCTGAAATTGTCATGTTCTGCATATGCAATGAAACATCTCTAGATCTATGCAACATATATTGCCAAATTGGTTACCTGACATGCATTTGCTTTACTTTTTCTTAGGCAATCAACACAAGAAAGGATCACCTCTCGGGTTTTTCAGTCAAAGCTACCATGTATGATATAGAAGGGGCTATAGTGTATACCAACACAATTGAGCACCTTACACTCCCAGCATATATGACGGTCTCAGTTGGCAAAGTGCCTTTATTTGAGTCACCAAATACACAGCCAGTGTATTTTGTACTCCTCAAGCTCCTTAACTCCTCAGGAGCTTTGGTGTCAAGGAATTTCTATTGGGTACATCCAACTCCTGGGAGTTATGCTCTTCTGAGTGGTGCTTTCCGAGAGCAAAAAGTTCATATCAAAACAACCACACAAATCCGATTGACAGGCAGATTGTCATACAGCATCTCCATCTATGTGGAAAATCCTTCAAAAGAGAGAGGAGACCAGCAGAAGGATGCAGGAGTTGGAGATGTTAGGGATGGAGTTGCATTTGGCCTTCAATTTTCAGTAAGAAACGTGAATTCCAAAGCTCAAGATAACCGCATTCTGCCTGTTACATATTCGCATAACTGGTTTTCACTTGTGCCTGGGGAAGCACTTACAGTGGAAGTCTTATTTGTGTTACCTGATACCAAGGCGCACCCAAAGCTGCTCTTACGAGGCTGGAATGTTTCAGAAATCAGCATAGCCCTTTGAATCAGATCTGCTGCAATAAAATCTGCAAAAGAGACTACAATGTAAGTTCACCTTCTGGACATAAAAATTCCTAGTATACATTTTAGAAATTAATGTGCAGTTTTAATCCCTAGTTTGATCTTTAGTACAATTTAGTCCTAAATTAGAATTGAGCTTTGGTCAACAACTAAAGTTGTAAATAGAAGTGTCAATATTTTGTCAAGATTTTAACTATGTTTGTTATCCAAATTTTGACAAAGAAAGTAACAATAATAGTTGATGAGAATAGTGAGAACAGATAGTACAAAAGTATAAAAGTTTGTGCCAGCGTTTTTTTTTTGGGGTGAATTTTCACCACTTGCTGACAAAAAAATCCAGTGCAACTCATACAAAGGATTCTTGTGAAAAAATGTGCCAAAGTTGCCAGATTTTGAGGAAAAAAAATCTTAAATTGCCACATCTAGACAATAAGTTTAGCAGGTTGCCAACATGTAGCAGGATTCTTAAATTTGTTTACTTTCCTCTCTGACCTGTAGCCAAATTTGGGTAATTCCTCTTGTGAATGATTGCCTGTGTGGGTACATCACAAAATTGGAAAAAGAAAACTCTGGTTTGCACATGGTAACAGGCCCCAACTAATTAACACAATGCAAAATAGGAAGGATTTTACATTTACAAAAAACACTATGTCTACATTCCACATGGTTGACACACTGAAAACATTTTTCTCTTGAAGTTTTTTATTGTGTTTCTGTTCTCTAACTACACTTAAAATATTTTTGCAATCTGGGAGTTGACTACATATCACTGGGGCAGCTTGCATACTGTATGGATGCCATCAAATGGGGCATGTATTTCATATGAAACACAACTTTCCAGTTCTCTAATGTACTCAGCTTCAAATTTCTAAGGGCATTTCCACACACAAATGAGCCCTGGATTTGTCTGAGCATTACATATGGTAGCCCTTAGTAGTTTGGAGAAATCTTGTTGCTTGGCAGCTACTTACATTTGCAGATACTTATTGAGGCAAGTACGAACATCAGCATACCACTGGCTAAAAAATACTACCAGTCACGAAGTGGTTATAAGGTAGGCTTCTTTCATCAGATCTTACAATATGCATTTTTCCTGAATTCAGCTCAACAATAAACAATGGTGATTTGCTGCTGGAAGCATGCTAGGGAAAATGGTTCACACTGAGGATATGAAAATGCAGAGCAGATGGGAGGCACTGTGTGGACCATGAACCAGTTCAGCTGGGAGAACAAATATGTGGGCGTTCAAATCAAGGCAACAAAGGTTCAATTTTCCTAAACCTCATTCTCACCAAAATCTCAACAAGGACTTATCCAAATCCCAAATCGGCGCATGTAGCCCCCAAATTTCACTGGGATCCCATCCACAATCATACCACGTCTGGTGTGTGGGAAATGCAGTTGCTTTTGGATGGGAGAGCTGGACCATATGCACGCATATTTGAGCAGTATCAAACCAAGGCCGAATGCTTCGTCTCTGCTGCTCTGAAAAGAACAAAGGACCACAAATGCAACTCACACCAAGTTCATTTCCTTTGGAATTTTAGTCATGGAGAGCCACATTTCTCTTCAAACACTTGCACAAAGAGCAATCCAGAAAAGTGTGGTTGTACTTACTGGGTCATATTGGGCACTGTTGTTGTTGTCATAACCCGAATTCATTGACGAAGAAGCTGTGATATCAGGATCCCTGGGCTGATTCAACTACTTGGGATTCTTTCTCCCTCATATTGACAAAGCTGTCCATCATCTGCAGAAAATTTACGATACTTTAAACAGATCCATCTCTGAACCATCATCCCACAAGAGCTGATAAGTTCAGGTTCTCTTCAGATGAATGCTAAAATCAATCAATTGCTGCTCAAGGGTTATAGTAGATCATGTTTTCACACTGTTTGTTCCACAGATCTTGCATGTATATGAGAACCATGATTTGCTCCTGCAAACTAATCTAGGAATCGTAACTCCAATTCTGCTTCATATAATTACTAGATTTTTTAGAGAAATTTTATGAATGACTGGCATATATATGCATGTCTTGTTTGCATACCTGAGTAGAAAACATGATGGAGGAGACTTGGGAGAGTACAGCAATCAATGTTGGGGGAAAATCTCATGGAGCTGTGGGGAGGAGCCGTGACCATATGTGAGGAGTCTACAGAGAGTTTCTGGCAAAAATGTTCAACAACAATTCCATTCAAAATTCAGAGAAACTGAGAGAGAGTGTGCGTGTGTGGACAAAATGATGAACGAACATGTCCATTCAAACCCACAAGGGGGACGAGATCTGTTTACACACCAAAAAATAAAATTCCATAGTCAACTCTTGCACGCACAACTTCCTCCTCCTCCTCTGCGGAATCGTTACCCTAAATCTAACGGTCTCAATCCAACTTCTGGAATTTTCCCCTAAATCCAACAGCCAAGAATAAAGTATGCCTTCTTCCCCTTTGAAACCCTAACCCTAATCTTTTATATAGAGCTTGTGTCTTCCTACACTATCATCATCTACTCCTCCTCCTTATGAACCTGGCCTTCAACCTATGCCGCCACTTTCTGGTTTGTCGTGTGCACGCTGCTGTTGATGTCTTTCAGATAGAGGTTTGGCTCTCCATGTTAGTTGGTTCTGTGTAGTTGGTGATGCTTCTGCCGTTTCGCTTGCTTTTAGACTTTGTCTTCCTCCTTTATACCTGTATTTTGATTCATGGAAATAGAATGCATTGGATCTATGTGTAGGGTTTTGCATTTCAGGGTTAGTATCTGTCTTGTTTGAGGATGATGATGAAACCAACAATATTTTCCAACACTTGGACTGAGTTTCATGATGCAAAACATTGCTGCGTTCTTTCTGAATCCTTCTTACGCGGTTTTATTGCTTGGCCATCGAGTGATGACAGAAACAAAGCAAAAATCTTAGGACACCTTCTTACACGATACAATTGTCGTGGATGAGAGTGAAACTTTTTCTGACGATGGAATCACAGCTCTTTGCTTTTCTTTCTTTTTCTTTGCTGGTCAGTAGTCAGTTCCGTCTCTTGCGATGAACGACCAATCGCTTCTTACAGTGTCGTATGAGCGGAGCTTTTTCGTGAGGATAGAATCGCACCTCTTTTGTCCACGAGAAATTAGTTGCGGCTTCGGTTTCTTTTCTCTTATTTCTTTCTTTTATCTCTTTGGTTGGCTGTCTGTCGCATCTCTTGTGATGATCAAACAAATACTTTCGTTCTGCCTAATGCTACTGAAAAAAGCAATGCGGAAAAAAGTTTGGAGACCTGAACTGAAGAGAGCTTCTGCTGCTTTCGCATTAGTTCGCTTTCGTACTTGTTTGTTATTATTCTTCTTTCTCCGCTGTGATGATGCAACTATTATGTACATGTTAGACTATGGAGATGTTCCTTGATGATCATCAGTGAATAACATAACAAGGATCTGAGCGGAACTGTAAAGTACATGGATCAAGGCGATTGCTGAGCTTAATTATAGTGCACAGATCTGCTTGTGATGTGTCTGCATATAGCACATTGTTTGCCTTCAGATTTCTGGATTTGCTCCTGAAATGAAAATGTATTTCGTTTCTTATTCGCATTTTGTAAAATCTCCTCATATCTAAAATTTCTTATCCTTCGGTTTTTAAGTTTCTAATCCTTCCCTGGTCTCCTATTGAACCCTCAAGTCACTTGGTTTCCTCTTAAATCCCTAAGCCTTTGTTCGGTTTCCTGCTAAGTCTTTTGATCCTTCCCTTGGTTTCCTCTCGAACCTAGGACCTATGGTTTTCTCTTGAATCTCTTAACCTTCAAGTACTTTGATATCCGAAGCTTTGGTCGCTCTTGTGATGAACATTCCTATCTTGAGAGCATTCATCAATGATAGCTTCTTACACCAAAAGATCTGTTCTGAAGAGTATTGCAAAGGACCTAATTCTTCCAATGCCTTTCTTCGAACATTCCAATCTTGGAGAGTATCCATCAACTAAAAGAATGTTCTAATTAATGACGCTTAGTATGCAATTCTTCTCGCTACTACCGTATTTTTTTGAAAGTTGCGTCAATGATACCAAAAGATCATTCGCTCTATCAACATCTGTCAGGTGAAGACCTTTCCTTAGTATAGAGTATTGACATTGTGAAATGTCACTGATCGCCAAATTCAACATGAAAATTATTCATCATAACATTTGTTGCTTCACATAAGGCTGTCGTTATGTTGTCATTGACAACAAGAATGTTTCGATAAATAGTTCCTGAACGTCTGCAATAAGTTGCAACATGGACATTTTCAAAAAGGTGCTATGAATGTTTGTGATCACATCAAATACATCTTCTGAACTCTGCCCACACTTTCAACAATACAGACCACTGCAAAGAGAGAACAACATCTAATCACAAGAACAAAATCAACAGATGTTATGCAA
>Ga0209208_10005151_pt1 | contig 18274 bp, 19 predicted proteins | sample S1TSphfallax_3_FD_187694 | JGI IMG/M metagenome (GOLD analysis project Ga0209208, IMG submission 187694) | Host-associated microbial communities from peat moss isolated from Minnesota, USA - S1T2_Fd - Sphagnum fallax MG (SPAdes) (version 2) | ecosystem: Host-associated > Plants > Peat moss >... | reverse complement strand
CTGTTGTGTAGTTCTTGATTTCAAAAGGAACCTTCCATCCTTCAGTTTTTCAATGGCACTTATTTGTACTTTCAGACAACAGCAGTTTGCTTGAATCACACGCCTCATGTGACTTCCATTTATAGCTAAGCTGGTAGTGTGTGTTCCTCCATCTGCTTATAAAATCTGAAGATGCAGTAGCTGCTGCAGCTTCATGAGTTTCCTTCAGTAGTGTTTTGTTCAACTGTTTGTTGTTGCTGTTACAATCAACTAAGTTTGTTTTTTGTTGTTGATGCTTTTAATTCTGCAATAAGTTTCCAAGTTTTGGTTTTTGATTTTTTTCCAGAATTTGGTCGTTTGGTTGTTGTGGCAATCAGCTTCAAAGATTTCAGGTTCTGTTTTTTGAGAGCTGTCCAATATAGGCCTAGTTGGAACTTGGGCGGGATTTTGTAGACAAGCAGCATACTAGCTTGGTTTCAGCTTGAGTTTTTGCTGCGATGGATCCTCAGCTTGCTGCTCTAGCTGTGAAGACAATACTAGATATGGATCCTCAGCTTGCTGCTCTAGCTTTGAAGACGATTCTATCTAGTAGGAAAACAACAGATGTGGAGAAGACGCTTGAGTCTGACGAACCCAAGCCGACTGAGTCCGAGCCCAAGCCGACTGAGGACAAGCCCAAGCCCAAGTCGACTGACGCACACTGGGAATGGCCAATCTTCGATGAGTACCAATCTCGTGTAACGTGGGGCTTTGAGCGCAAGCAAAGAGGTGCAGAAGATGAGAATCAGAAGAACACGGACAACCCATTTGAAGTAACCTACAGGAGGCAGAAGAATTGGCCTGAAGAGATGTTCGTCACTCTGTTTTCCTCGCACCTTGTTGAAATCATCACTAAATGTTTGCCCAACAATAAGCACATGACTGAATCTACCCCTCGGATTTCAGGAAAAGAGCTTTTCTTGGCCATGGACACAATCCGCAACTGCAAGATAGAGGAGAAATCCGAGACTGCGGTGGCCCCTGCAAAGCTCGAAGAATCCGAGAAAAATGCCACTACCACCGGCGCAGAGAAGCTCGAGGAATTCGAGAATTCAGCTACCACTGCAACGAAGCTCGAGGAATCCGAGAACTCTGCTGCCACTGCAAAGAAGCTCGAGGAGCCAGAGAACTCCGCCACCATTGCAAAGCTCTATGTAGGCCACTTGTTGCGGTTTCTGGAGAAGGAATTTAAAGACACAAAAATCCAGTACGAGCGCATGAAGCAAGAAGGGAATACTTCGTGGGCGATGTTGTGGGCATTTCTACCGCCGGGCGAGAAAGTGTACTATTATTGCCAATTATCTGGTCAACAATTGTGTGGGATTGTTCATTTCCGGCATTTCGCCGAATCGTCAGACGGCAAGGCACTCGTGCTGGAGCTCGACGTGATGGACTACAACGGTCGGAGCTACCGTGCTTGCAAGGTCATGCGACAAATTGGAGAGTTCCAAGAGGAGCGCTCCTTTGATTCTCTCGGCGTTTGTCCCTTGCGTTTTGCGAAGCAGCGTGAGCAAATGGAAGCTGCATTTCTTGCAAATGGTAAGCGCTTCTACGAGTTGTCTGTGAAGGCGAATAACTTCATGCATTATGAGGGGCCAGTCCTTCGTCGTGAGTTCATCCCTGGCACCAGTTGCCGTCGCGTTGCCAAGCACAACGCTGATGGCAGAGTCATGATCGACATATGGAGCTTTGCTCGTATGAATCCCGATTACGAAATGGGAAATGCCAATCCACCGACCGCTTGTGATCTCATGTGTGACTTGCAAGTCTCCGACAATCTGCCGGATGACGAAAGCTTAATGCTTGCTCCTGCAATCGTCTATGGCTTCGCTTTCAGCATCAAGCAATGGGGATGCTTCCTAGTCACGGGTTTCAGTGAAATCTCGTTTGATGATCATGCTTTTGATCGACACCTAGTGATGAGTGATGAGGTCCAGAAAAAAATGCTGCTTTGCCTTGTCTCGCAGTATCTCGACGACCCACCAGAAGCTGAAAACGCGGGGAGAAACAACAACGCAAAGGCTGTCGTTGTGCCATCGATCGATCCCATTTCCAACAAGGGCGAGGGCTGCATCTTCTTGTGCTACGGCCCCCCAGGAACCGGTAAGACTCTTACTGCCGAGTCTGTTGCCGAGAAGCTGCATCGCCCTCTTTGGGCTGTAAGTGCTTCGGAGCTGGGCTTCGAGGTCGCCCAACTGGAACAAAAGCTGGTCCAAATCTTGGACATTGCATCTTCTTGGCGTGCGGTTCTCTTGTTGGATGAAGCAGACATCTACTTAGAGAAGCGCGCTTCGGCCGGTGATCCGAAACGCAACGCCATGACTGGCATCTTCCTTCGTCTTCTGGAATACTACAAAGGCGTCCTCTTCCTCACCACAAACCGTGTCACCACTTTTGATGACGCCTTCTGCTCAAGAATCTCCATGTTCATCCGCTACCATCGCCTAACACATTCCCACAGGGCCAAGATATGGGAGACCTTACTATCTCGTGTTGGTGTTACTGATGTCAATTTGGACATGTTCGCAGTTCATGAGCTGAACGGCCGCGAGATCCGCAACACCATCCGCACTGCTCAAACATGGGCCACCAGTTCCAAGCAGCCATTAACCACACAGCATATACTAAGCGTGGTCAACATGCTCCACGACTTCCGCGAGGATCTGCAAGACGCTGTACTAGAAGAATCACAAGTCCACCATCCCTTCTCGTCGGAGCCAGCCACACTCCAGCAACAGCAACCTGCAATTCTCAGCAACGGCAACAACCCTGCCTCAAATGGGGACATGAGCTCCAAACCCTATATTTTCATGTAGATACTAAACCCTAATTTTGTAGCCTGAAGAAGCAAGCTGTTAATTAGACCATTGAGTTTACTCAACTCTAGTTAACTTGTAAAGGACACTTATTCCTGGATTAGTGGCTTGTTACAGGCAGTGTTTATTTTCCCCTTCTATTTTGTGATGTGGCATTATTGGCAATCATCCGTAAGACAAGAAAGCCAAATTCTGGCTACAAACAAAATATGAAAGTAAAAAAAAGGTTATTTATCCTTTATATTGTTGGCTACTTCTTAGATCCTGATATGCAATCTAGTATTTTGAAAAAAATCAAAATAAAAAAAAAGAATTGATGATCAGACACCCCCAAAATATTCATTTTTTTGCATTTCTGAAAAAAAAATGTCAAGTAGTGAAACTTGCCCTCAAAAAAACAGTGATTACAAGAAGTTAGTGAGTGAATACCATAAGAGGAGGAAATAAATATATACATATTACATAGTTCCAAACTCCGAGCCCTAATTTTTAAAGCTTATCAAAACAAAGTTATGAATCCAACTAGATGTTTACCCCCAACTCTAGTTAAGGACACTTTAGGCGTGTGCACTTAATTCTTGGATCAGTGGTTTGTTAGAAATCATTGAATTGTACACCCGCAAATGCTATACATATTGGTTGTAACTAAGGAGCTTCACCTCGAGTCTAAGCTTTTCTCTAGGGTTGAGCAAACCCTAAACCCATATGCATTGACATCATTTTGTTGGATTTATTAACAAACATTGGAAGATGGATAGGGTTATATGCTCTATGACCAAACACCACTTATGAACGAACATTTTATTAATATCTTACTCCTCTTTTCTTCATTTTGAGTGATTTAAAATTTTAGGAGAGCACTAACTTGAGCTTTTCAATTCGTCAAAGGAGTAATTATAGAAGAGCAAGAAGAGAAATAAGCTTTTCCAAGTTATAAAACATGTTTTTCCCTTCTTTTTTTTTTCCCCTCTCTCTTCTACCCCTCTTATTTTCAATGCTCATAACTTTCTCATTTCTTGTTCAATTTAAGTGATTTTAAAGTGCTATAATAAGAGCACAACCTTATGATCTACAAATCATGTTTGAACCATAAAGGCAATAGAGCGACTTTCAAAGACTTGTTTGGGTCAGAGATAGATAACCCTAGAGAAACCATTTGTGATCTTTTCTCTACACTTGTTATGTGGTTCTTAAACCACGATCCTTTTGAGGTTATTCAACCATGGTATATTATCGATGTGTAAGTCCTTCATTAGTTCGATAAATTAGCATTTCATTTTGTTTTTTTTAAAAAAAATTTAGGCTGTTATTTTATTTTATTTTACTTTCCCTTTCGATATTTCTTTCCATCTTCTGGACCATTTTCGTATATTAGTACCAGATTCAATCTTAATATTGAATGCCCATTTCTTCATATATAATAATATCAGATACAAAAGTGCAAGGAAATAATTACTGTAACACCTTGCCAGCTCCAACACTAAAATATTATTTATAAAACTGTTTGAAATTTCCCCAAAAATAATTTTTTTCCAAAGAAAATGTTTTAAAAAAAAAGTAAATAAGGACTCTTTGAGAATACTCACGAATATTTGTCAGCATCGAAGTTTCAAAATTAGTTGATATGGAATAATCAATATATTTTGTAATAATATTTCTATTTTCATAAATATGGGTTTGACAACCCCAATCCAAACATTCCAAAGATTCAAGTATTATGTTAAATTACTTATAGTCAATAAGAAGTAGTCAACCTCATAAAAAAGAACAAATAACCTTGAATTTTTGGATCACATTTTCTTGGTGGAAACGGTGGAGGTTTTTTGGCATAACCTAAGCTCAAGATTTTTTTTATGGGTGGGATGGGTCTTCTTGTCTTTCCAAGTTTGCTCACAAGTTTTGTTGGCACTTCAACTTTCAAATTGATATCCAACAAAATAACAATGAAGTTGCCTTAAACCCAACTTGAATCCTAGCAAGCCCAAACCAATTTTGAGTTGTTGTGACCCAAGTTGAAATTGCATTATGATGGAGATTGGGAGTGGTCAATCTTGAACAAGTGCTAATGGAAGTTCAACACAAGTTTAGAAATGTAAAAGTTGAAAAGAAAGCAAACAAACTTTTTAAAGTTTCCTATAAAAGACCAAAGGATTTGTCTATTGAGATTAAATTCACCCTTTTTAAATTGTTAATGTGTTGAAGTTGAGTTTCAATGTTGACACAATGGAAAAAAACCTTATCCAAATCTTGGACATTGCACACTCTTGGCATCGAGTACTCTTGGTAGAAAAAGTAAACATTTATTAAGAGAACTAGACTTCAACTTTATTTAGAATACTAAAATTCAACTCATGATCCCATATCCAATCCCATGACTAGCATTTTTTTTCATCTTCTAAAATATTATAAAGATGCCTTTTTCCTCACCACGACCATGTCAATAGTTTTGATCATGATACCTTTTGTTCAAGAATCTGCATGTTCATCCATTACCATCACCTTTTGCATTCCCACACGGCCAAGGTATGAGGGACATTATTGTGTAGAGTTGAAGTTCACAATGCCAAGAATTTGGACATGTTTGCAACTCATGAGCTAAGCAATCACAAAAGCCATAACTTCATTTCAATTGCTCACACATACATGACCAATTACAAGGAACCTTTGACCATTAAGCATATATTAAAGGTGGTAAAAATGTTTTTAAAATTTTACAACAATTTATAAGATGTTGTATTGAAAGAATAATAGGAGGAGGATCATTTGTTCTCCTCCTTGACATTGGCCACACTCTAGCAACCACTTGCACAAGTGTCCACAATAACAATGGAAAAAACAACAATGCCAAAATTGAAAACATGAATTTGAAACCCCAATTGTAAATTACTAATTGAATTATGAATTCATCAACCAAGTCTAATTAATAATTTAAATATACTTATTTTCAAGTTACAATTTTAAATTTCAAAATTAAATAACCTTTCTTATCTCATTCGTCCAAAGTAGATGGTTTAAAATGGTTCCATGCAAATGAATTGTACTTTACCACACGACATAATGTGAGATTTTCAAAAAATAAATAATTCAATTTAGGTAGGTAGGTAGTAGGTAGGTAAATTTATTTATTTATTGATTTTAAGTTTATCTTTTAAAATCAAACCTCTTTAATTGGCTCATCCTAAATAACATTTTTTTAAATTGTTGTTTGTGTGTTTTCAATGTTTTAAAAGTAACTCCTTGATTATATAGTTTACAAGATTCAAATGAAGAAAAGAAAAGATATATTTTATAATCACAACCTAATCACAAACTAGTTTATAACTAAGTTGCAACTAAAAAAAAATCCCATATCTTTTTTTTTTTCAATCTTGTAAACTATATAATTAGGCGTGCACAATAAAAAAATTTAATCCCAAATTACATTAAAATCCTCTTAAAATGACTACCTACCTACCTATTTAAAACCTATTTTACTAATTATCTACCTATTTAGTTGACTTATGTATATATTCAAACTACCCACTTAACCTATTGAATTATTTTGTTAACATATCAACCCAATTAACATACACACATATATAATTACCCTAATTAATTTAAAGTACAACCTACCAACTAATGCTTAGCCTAACCTATTGCTTATTCACCTAACTTACTACCTACTAATTAGCCTAGCTTCCTAATTAAAGTAGTATACATCAGATTTTGATTAAATCCACAAGGCATTTATGAATAAAGGAAAATTGCCACATGGGACTTAAATTTAACCTTGGTTAAACTACTATTTGGCTAAACGTTGGATTTTTTAAAATTAATTAAACCTAAGTTCATTTTTGACAAAATTTTAAAAAAAATAACTCAACTTGGTCAAAATTTGGCAAAACTAAAAGTTGATGAAACCTTGGCTAAACAAAAAATTGATTGAAGACTAGTTTAAAACTTAGTTAAACTTGGCAAAATAAACATTTGGCAAAACCTTGGCTAAACAAAAACTTGATTAAATTAAGATTTGATTAAGCCTTGGTTAAACAAAAGTTTGGTTCAAGACTATCTAAATTAAGATTTGGCTAAACCTTGGTTTAAATAAATCTTGATTAAATATTTTCTAAAACTTGGTTCAATTCTAGTTAAATTAAAACTTGGCTAAATTACATTAAAATTTTGCTAATGTTAGGTAATGGTTAATCTTTGGTTAAATCTTAGCTAAAGTTTGGTTAATATTTGACACCTTTGGTTTAGTCATGACTGCAAATTTTAATGCAAGTTTAATATACATGGATCTTTTTTTATACAATAGTAATAACCTTAATGTACCTTTAATGAATCTACACAACTTTAATATATTTTATTACCTTAATATAACTTTAATAATATATCTTTAAAATATCCTAAATCCCATTATAATATACTATTAATGGGTGCAAATGAGATACAATGAACCCACAAGATTACTTTATAAATGGATTACATGTCCTTTTGCTTGAAAATAAATTTTTCTTATGAATGATTTTTGGAATAATGTTTTTGGAAATTTTTTATAATATATGCTTATAGTTGTCCCAATACATGACATTTTTTTTGGTATGATATTTAAATAAATATGAATATTTGAAAGTGTGTTGATTCCATGTAAATTCAATGTTTTGTATTTTCAAATCATAATCAAGAATTCATTTTTTACATTATTATGCTTTCTCTTATAATAAGCTACAAATTTTCTTAACACATCATGTAAAATATACCCCATTTAGATGTGATCAAGAATTTTCAAAGTTCTAAAATTCTATATCAATTTTGAGAAGTTTTTTTAATTTTTAAAGTTTTTGAATTCCATGTATTTTATATTATAATTTTTTTTATTGTATTTAATAGGTCTTTATCCTCTTAATTTTTTTCCCATCAATTTTTTAATATTAAATGAGTCCTTTTGATGGCCCTTTGCAAAATAAATGTTCATTTTCAAAGGTCCAAAATCAAAACTTAAATTTAAACTTTCATCAAATGAATTTTTGGTTTGAATTCCTTGACATTCATATGAATGAAAAAACAATAACTTGCTAAGATTTCCATGGTTTGAAATGGTAAAACCTATATATATATTTATTTATTTAATTTTGACCATTTGTTTTTGCAGTTTGACACCCTTTTTGGCCCATTGGATTGTGATTACACACTAATATATATGAAACATAGTTTTATTACACCCTTAGAAATGTACCTTTAATATAATTCTAATACAACTATGTCAAATTATTTGCAACTAATTTTTAGTTTGTAATGCAATTAGTGCCACTTACTACCTTATTATAGGAAGAAAATACACATAACAATTATCCACATGGAAGGATGAAACTTGCAATAGTCATAATTTAGTCACAAAATAATTGCAAAATTTTCAAAGATAGTTAATAGTTGCATGAATAGCCACAAATTACACATAGTGACATGTTGCAAAATTGATGGTTGCAAAATACAAGATTTTTACTAGTGTTACAAAAAAAAATTAAAATCAAACTTGCTATTAAATGCATGTTAAGTTATTGTTAATACATACAAAGCTTAGTCACCAATTCAATTGCTACATTACATTAAAAATTAGGTGTCATCTAATACATAGCATAAATAATGCTATGTATTATCTTAGTGACAAGGTAGTGGTAGGTCAATGGTATGTTACCACCAAAATTTCAAAAATCCTAAATTTTGGACTAAAAGGCTAATGTTTTGTAACACCTCATGAATTGGTGTTTTAACAATGTTTACTACCCCCCACCTACTATTCCTTATGAGAGGTTCTTGATTATGCATTCCTTGATTTTTTGCCAAGTTCCTTAGTATTCTAATATTGTTTTTCAACTATACTATGGTCCTCATCAATTCTTATGTCTATGGACTCCATCTCACACTTCATAGTTTCAACTTTCTAAACCTTGCCATTTCCATTTCATTTTAGCTCCATCATTTCAAGCTCTAAATGCAACATGATCTCCTATTTCAATATTGTTGTAATTACTAATTTGTTTTTACTATGGACATCTTCAACATCTCTTGCTACAAGGACATGGAATAGGATTTGGAGTGCTCAAAAAATTGTAAAAACTTCATGAACATGCACTCAAGGTCACAAGCCTGCATTTTTACACATAAGCAAGTCCAATGTCAATTGATTGTTTTATAGTCACATAAAACAAGTTCAACTTCATTACACACAAATTTTTGAAGTTTTACACATTCAATTTAATTGCACCCAAACTATTGCTAGATTCCTAGAAAGAAGAATCATACTTGGATTTCTCTTTGCATATCACATAAGCAAGTTCATTTTTTGTGCATATATGTGCTTGACATTTTATAAAGTTAATGTCAATATAAGTTTAGACTAATTTTTCTTGAATTTTTTCACGTAGAAAGAATAATCATACATGATTTTCTCTTTGCAAATCACACACAACCCAATGAAGAAACATTTGATCCACCAAGAAAGAAATTCAAAGTTGGTAAGCTACAAATAATCATCCAAAATTCTAAATCTAGTGTAGAGGTATAGGTTGGGAACCCCCACCAACCCAAGTGGGAGCATGGTGAAATCTTAGCTTTAGTGAGAATCAAAAGAGATGAACATGTCATAGACATTGAGCAAGTGGATGGTCAAGACCAATTTGAAAACATAATGAACAAGTAGAAGAATATTTTAATAGTTCTCATGAATGTGAAATGTTTAAATTATCATCTCAAAAATGGTGTAGCACAAAAGGATAAATGATATTCCGTAGCAAATGAATTAAAAAAGATATACATCTACATCACATGCACATGACACAATCAAGATTACTAAACCATGAGCATTCAAAGAAAGAATCAATATCTATCTTCTTTGTAACTTTGAATGGGGGTTGATGATAATGATTCAAGAATTCCAAGCTAGTAGGAAAGCCCATCTTTCAACCACCACATGTGACCTCAAGGACTAATGGATGATGGAGATGAAAACTTCAAGTCAATTGACCATACCTCACAAGAACATACCATTGAGATCATGATGAATTTGCAGTGAAATGCAACAATCTAACTCCAACAAAGAAGCTTTATGTTGCCAATATTGATGAAATTTGGTTGTATGAAGGATCTTGGACCACACCCCCTTCGACTTGTCAATTTCACATAAACTTCCACATTTTTGTACACCTCAATTATCAACCCTAGGATTTGATAGAAAACATTATTCCTAATATTATATATGTGTGAAATTTAACTCGCAACAAGTATTCTTGTCCTTTTTCCATCACCCAAATCTAATAAAATAATAATGAAAAGGAATATTTCTTTTATTTTTGACCTAGTTGGTTTTCATGCAAAATCATTAGTTGATTATATCACTTTTTTAATGGAATGATGTTTGGTCATTTTAAATAGTTGCATGTTGTATTGGGGAATTTCATAATTTTATTTAAATTAAAATTTTTAAGGTTCCAAGATTTCTTTTCTTTTCTTCAATCATAGTTAAATGTCGTCCATTGTTGTAACCAAAAGTCATTCATATTTCACTAAATGCACATATGCACTTGTCCAACTTTGAATCCACAACCTCATAGAGAGGTGCCAACACCTTAAACATCAAGTCACACAAACCTTTTTAGACATAAAAGGGACAAATTTTGATTCCAACATGTTCAATGAGAAATTTTGCTAAAAATTGAAACTTTAAAATGCATTTTCTTTATCAAAGTTATTTCAAATGAAACAAACAAATGTAAAACCTTGAAGTTTATTCAAAGCTCTATTTTTTAATCATTGTTAATTTGAAATATTCACAATAAAGTGTTAAAAATGTTATTGAAAGTACAATAATTTTCTAATGTTTTAATTCTAATGTTTTAAATTTTAAATTTCATTTAATTATCATTGATTAGACCCATGTAATTATTAAAAATCACAACCAGATAAAACAAATGATAAAATTGGGCACATTTTCACAAATTATCTTAATCATGGATTCATGTTTATCATGTAATGTCATTTGTTTATATTACTGATAATTCACACAAAAATGGCAATATTAGAATCAAATATTTATGTTAATGTCAAAGGTGTGATTTCTTTCCCATGGGATGATGCATATATGTCATCTAAGATTATTTTCATTTACATACACCTAAAGCTTAAAACCCAAAACAAAATATGTACAAAATGATGACAATCCAACCCAAACTACAATTGAGACCAAGGAACATCACCTGAGGAAGAATTTCCTTCGCCAATTTGTTGTACCATGTTGTTGTGGTGTCCAGATTGCATGAGCAGGAGTTCCCTTTGTTGCAACATGTTTTTCTCCTTCCAAAAAAACTCTTCCTTCTTGCACAATTGTGTCTTTTCTGCCTTGGGCATCTAATCTTCTTTACATCTTCTTGCAACCGCATCCCCAGCTCTTCCAACATCCCTTCCAGTTTGCATATCTCATCCTGCACTCTTCATCATTTTTGTACATGCATAGGTATGACAATAAGAGATCAAATTTGACAAAAAAATCACAAAATAGAAACCACAGTAGCATCGCCACAACACTCGTAGACAGAACAACAACATACATTTTGTCTTCGCTTACAACCAAACTGATGATGGTGAAGAGATACATTCGCTCACCTTGTGGAATTCCAAGAATGATGTAGCAGCTTTTCCTACTCAAATTCTTGGTGCTAGAACAAAGCACACCAGGTCTAACGCAGAAGAAAGAAATGTCATGCTTGTTCTGCCAAACTCCCACCGAGATCTTTGTAGAAAAAGAGCAATCCGATGATACTTGCAAACTGAACACAACAAAGGACAATCTGACAATCTGACAATCTTAAAGGTGGGTTTGTTAGTGTCTGGGTGGGCAAAAATTCTGGCTCCAGAGGAGAGGTGACTCTACAACTAAACCCCACTTCACAAACTCTTGGCCTTTTCAACTAAAAGGGCAGTTTTGAATTTCAATTACAGTAGGTCTTGAAGCATTTGCCTTCAAGAAGAAGGAAAAAAAATCTGAACTTTGTTCTAGCAAATGTATATAGATGATCAAGTCCCAAATCATCTAAGACAAGTTTGGTATGCTTAACCAAACTTTGCTCTTGCAAATACATGCAAATGATCAAATCCCAAATCGTCCAAGATGAGTTTGATACCCTTAATCAAACTTTGCTCTAGCAAAATACATGCAGATGATCAAGTCCCAGATCAAGTCCAAAATCGTCCAAGATGAGTTTGCTCTAGCAAAAATATACAGATGATCAAGTCCCAAATCATCCGTGTGCATGAGTTTGACAAGCTTACTGGATAAGGACAATGACATGGAAAAACAAGCCCCTGACATCCATATTTTGAGGAACCTTGCACATGATGATGTTGGTGGAAGGCAGGCACATATAGGTTAAAGGCAAGTACATAGACTTGTCTTCCAAATTTTACAAATACATCAACATAACTGCATCATGTCAACAAGAGAGTTACTTTGCAACATACATGTCTCACTCTACCAACAAAAAAAAACTGGTAATATTTCCATATGATCAACAAGTAGTGTTGTCCAAATTCCCCCTAAACACTAACACAATCAATAAATGTAAATCATTGTCTTTTAACTCTGTTTCAATCACATCTTTTATTACACATGGAAGAAATTGGAACATAAGTAAAATCCTAACTAACCCTAAACCATTGTTACAACCAGCAATTATGCCAACAAAAATTAGAACAGTTTTGGATCCTTCCTCTCGTGCTTAATTAGGGAGCTTAGTTAAGGTGTTTAATTAAGGTGTCTGAGGAATCTGGGTCACATCTATCTCTAATTTCAAAAAATCATAACAGAAAAGATTGCAGCATAAGGAATTTTATGTATACACACAGGTACCAAAGAATCAAACATGATTTGTACATGAAAGGAGGATATCCACACCACCCACAATGACAAAATACAGTATCTAAGATTGTCAGTTCTTTGATATATTAGAGGAACATTCACAATAAATCCCGCAAGCTATGGACTCCAATTCAAACACTTGAAACACTCTGTGGAGGATTTGGAAACCTGACACCAACCATAATCAAAGTATTGAAAGAAAGCCTCAACAAACATGTGTTTCAAAAAACAAGAAAATAAGACAGCATCGTACACCTGCTCTAATAGCTATCTTACCAGGTTTGCTTATATACTTTTCCATAATGGCTCAGGTCACTCTTCTCTTCAATGGTTTATGCCACCAGGTGGGCCAAGGGCAATTCAATAACAGGTTTAGATTGCTCGCTTGACTTGGCCTCGGGCAACTCAATAATGGGTTTAGATTGCTTGCTAAACTTGGCCCAAGGAATGCGAGGGCAGGGTGCCTGGCACACCCCAATCTTGCAACATACTGCTTTTGAGTCTAACATTTCATCCAGGTTTTCCAGGACAAATGGACCATATTGTTCCACAATTCCCTTGCACTGCATGCCACCCAAAAAAACCCAGAGTCCACAATCAGTCAATCATGGTAGCATCAAAATCCTTCATCTATATGGCATTTCCTAGTACCAGAAACAATCACAGGCCTATCACAAAGGAAAAGGATTCTGATAAAAAATTTCAGTCATGTCTAGAATGAAAAACTCAAGCTTCAAAACCACCTGTACATCAACCATTCTAAGTGAAATTGACATATGTAATAAGGCAACCATTGAGAGTTTTTGGCAGGGATGGTCAGAATTCACAAATCCTTTCCTAGCCACCCTATGATGTCTTGTTTTGGGTTAGCTCCAGGGGCTTTGTAATTATGGAAGTACCCAAGAACAGCAGAACCACTTGGATGAACCAACTCCTTGAACAAAACTCTCATGGCACTAAATTGAGATCCTTTTGAATCACATATCAACTGAGATGCTTTTAGTGATGAGTTGCAAGTAACATTTCTTGAGAGCTTTTGACAACACTGAAACTGAACATCTGCTGATGAAGTGTGTTGATAATTCTACCAAAACTTGAGAACTCATATGTTGAGGGCAAGAGAGTGGAAAGTGCTGAACTAACCTCTTCAACATGGTTTATGACTCTGTCACACCCTTTAAGGAGCACATCAAGCACCCTTGCCTGCAAAACAATTGACACAGAAATTTCAGGGATGTGATTTACAATACACAACAAGCAACTGTTTTGCATAGGCGTGAAAAGGATGCACAGTAATCGATTACCAGATGAAAGCCACAAGCAATGAATCTATTAGTCTAAAAGGGGGTTTACAGATGTGTCAAGAACACAAACCTGTAGTTTGGGATCCTGAAGTTTGAGCTTGACTTCTAGGACAACAAACTGGCAGGTTGCACAGTCATTACGTTTCCATGACAACTGTGGCAGTTTGCAGAGTTTGGTCAGCTCACAAAACTCCTGGGGTGTGAGGTTGTCCAGCTCTTGGATCATCTGTGGGGTATAAAGGTCCACAAGGAGATCACACTGCATCCAATCCCCAAAACTCAGTCATTGAGAGTTCATGTGCATGATCTGCTTCAAATCATCATAAATTCCCTATCCTAAATCTCATAAAATGGGAACTAGAAAGGAAAAAACTCTCATGCGAATTGAGAAATCCAGACAAGTAACACACCTGCTTGCTGAGATCTTGAAGGTGAGAGCATGCAAGATGAAGAGCAATGATTATCTCCTCACGTGTTTTATTCTTCTCCAAGAAGGTCAGTGCATCTTGTGCGAAATGTTGGCATACTTTACAAGCTCTTTTATTGGCCAGAGCAGCTTCCACAGCAGTGGCAGTGCAAAGGCCTGATTGAAAGCAAAGATTGTCGGGTTCCAATTCTGTCTCTAGCTCCAAGAATATTTCAGGCACATAGGCCTCAATAAATTTCTCACACTGCAATGACACAAGAGACCAAAAGACAAAAAAACTGCTGAGGATCCAAGTCTTCGTGCAAAGGCACTAACAAGAACACATAACACAATTAAATCCAGATCCTTTCTCCCTTTCAAAGGCATGGGCTGGGCGGTGAAAAACTAGCTGGCGCTTACTTTGGTCTTCAGGCCTGGTTGAAGGGTGCTACAGAAATGCTCCTCAATCACCCTGATTGTCTCCTTTACTGTGTCAGGGTTTCCCAGTAACAACTCTGCCTTCTGTGAGATGCGCATGCACGTGTCACATACATAGTTCTTCACACGACGTTTGGTTGCAAAACCGAATCCATTGCCCTTGGATCTCCTCAAGCTAGATACTATGCCTTGAAAAAAAAACCCGAAACAAAATGAAACTAAAAGTCAGTGATCATCCTCCCAAGCTTCCAAAATCAACATATACTCCAACTCTCAAACCCTGGCTCAACCCCTCTTCCATCCACAAAGCTATCAAAGTTCGCCAAAGCAAAACACACACACATACACACACATACACAACCAAAACAAAACTTGATTAGAAACAAAAAGAAAACAACACGCCACACAACACAAAAGCATACTCAACTATTTCCCCTTGCCATCAACAATCCATCACCAAAACCATCACTAAAAAAAACCCATCACAAAAAAAAACTCCACAAATCCCTCACCAAAACCCATCACAAAAAACAAACCCACAAAATCCTTCACCAAAACCCATCACCCCCAAAAGAACCACCCCCCTATAAATCCTTCGCCTAAACCCATCACAAAAAATAAACCCACAAAAATAAAAATGAAAATGAAATGAAAACAAAAGTGAGGAGAGAAAAACAGACGAAGGAGAAGAAGACGAGGAGGTTTTCCATACCGGCCGGTTTCACCTCGAAGCCTTGAACCGAAACAAACAAGAGCAACAGAAAGGAGAGAAACAGCAGCAAGCCCATAGGCCTCCACACCCGCTGCTGTTGCTGCTCATTCCTCCAACCCATGTTTGCAAATCTCTTGTGAAAGAGAAAAAAAACCAAAAAATTAAAAAAGATCCAGAAATTGCTGAAACTCTCGAACACCCAAAACTCCTCCCCGCTGTATATATATGTATGAATTTATATTTCTCACAAAAGAGAAATGTTATCGACTACGAATGCAAAACGTCTCTGGAAGAAGAATGGTGACGATGATGAAGATGATGAAGATGGTAACGATGATAGCACGCAACCACAAACGCCGAGTGCGGTGCACAGCCTTTATTTCTTTCTCCGCAACAGCAAAACCATCCAGAGATTCTGCATCTATTATTAAACTAGTGCCCACTTTTGAGGGTTTGATTCTGAGAGAGAAAGGGCCAAAATTCTCTGAGAGAGATAGAGAGAGAGAAAGAGCCAATTTTTGCATCCTGAAAAATGGGAATGGAACTGCAGTTATGAAGGAGCAAAATGGATGGTGCAAATGATATGGAAATTCTTCCTCTTCCAAAATCCATGTTTTGTTTTTGGATTTGTAAAAGATAGCAGGTCGCAACAGATGATGATGACGACGACAATCTCTGCTTCTTCATGGCTCGTGAAGGCCATGCCCAGAAAAAGTATCCCAATTTTTGCCTCTTTAAAAAGTAGGGATGGAACTGCAGTTATGAATGAGCAAAATGGATGATGCAAATGATGATGGGAAATTGATGATGGAAATTCTTCCTCTTCCAAAACCCATGTTTTGTTTTTGGATTTGCAAAAGATAGTGTGAACAGATGATGATAATGATGATGGCAATTTCTGCTTCTTCACGGCCTATGAAGCCATGCCCAGAAACGCTCAATTTTTGCCTCCTAAAAAGTGGGGATGGAACTACAGTTATGAACAAGCAAATGTTAGGAACAGGAAATTCCTGCCATCTTTTGTTCTCGGATTTGTAAAAGATAGGCGACAATAGCACCAGTAGATGACGATGTGGGTCTGGCCCATGAACCCATGCCCAGTTCCGTCTCCAGTTTTAAGGAAACTGGTAAGCACCAGTTTCCTTTTTATAATGAAAATTGCCCTTTTACAACAATTGATAGTATCCATCCTCTCTTGATGTGTTAGTGGCTGTTGGTTCATTCTGGCCTATAATGTGTTCCTGGAATCCCATTCCACCGGGTCATTCCACCGGGTTGGACAATGGGTTGAACTTGGTAGCCAATTCCAGCAGCTGAGCCTGGTAGGATACTAGGCCTCCAGTCTCCAGTCTTGACCTATTATCCGGGGTGGCTGATTACGTCATTTTCTTGATCACATTATGTGACATAATCTTCTCATCATGATCGTAAATATACTCATGTGACCACATGGTGTCTGCTGAACATGATGTAGAAAAAATTGTTGAATCTCCCGACACATAATTGTATAATGTTATGACCCATAATTGTATAATGTTATGGAATGGTCTCGCCTTATTTGCCCATGTGTTTTGTGTGTCTTGCTAGGCTTGGTCTAATGGGCTTCCCCAGTGCCTTGCCCAACATAATGCGTAGGAGCTTGACCATTCCATTGTGTACTTTTTCCCAAGCTCAACTCCTTGTTGAGACCAAATACCCTACCAAGCTCAACCCTTGTCTTTAGCTATTTGGCCCATTCCAATAGGTATCACAAAGGCTGAGCATGGTGGCATCATTGATTAGTGTTGTGTGGTTCTTAAAAGTAGGGATAGACCTTGCATGGTTATCAACTTGAATATATATTTATTTATATGTTGGAGGTCAATCAAAAAGTTTAATCAAAGGTTTTAAGAACCTCCCAATATCAAGCGTCAAGCAAACCTCACACTTTAAAGAATTGTTGGCTTGGAATAGTTGTAGGATTTCTAAACTTTGGTTGGGGTTTTCAAGAAAAATAACTAATGTTTTTTGAGGTTGAGTTCTTGTAATCATGAACGAAAAGTTTGGCAATGGCACACCACTTTTTTCGTTTTTTCTTATACTTCATTGATCATTGAAGGTTGGTGTGACACAAATATTTACTTGATAGTTGTGCTACATCAATTTCCATGTCTTTGGTTGTAATGTGTAGTGGGCTTTCTCTTTACTCACATTGTTGTCCAAAGTTTTTGGCTGGGATTTTTTAATTCATCATGGATAATCATCCATGCGTTATGATTTCCAAGGTGTTGTTTTCAATTTTAGTCTTTGCTTCTTGTAGACAAGGTGTGGTTTCCCAGTGAGAGATTTTGATAGTAGTGTGGATGATGTGTGAGGAATTTGAAAATTTGGTAGGCATATCTGAGAGGAGCGAAAGGTTTCTTTAGAAATATCCTTTCCAAATCAAGAGTTCAAGAGGTGGAAGTTTCAAAGTTAATGTTGTTGCAAGAATTTGATCAATGAGCAAACAATGGGTGATTCATGGGTGAGGCATTAGTGAAAACCTAGAAGTAAGCATGAAGGATTTGGAGGAATTACAAGTGGTAATAAAGATGGGAGAGTCATGGTGCAAAACCTCCATGTCTTAAGGAGGCAATGGCTTTGTAGTTCCAAAAGGGTGCAACCAAGCCAAATTCAATAAAGGGAATCGGCATTGGAAGGGAAATAAGG